>ENA-UOJQ01001409-UOJQ01001409.1-human-gut-metagenome-genome-assembly--contig:-P63-NODE-1409-length-19460-cov-16.200155_pt1 | contig 19460 bp, 16 predicted proteins | sample MGYA00242352_ERZ723899 | MGnify/ENA metagenome assembly ERZ723899 | reverse complement strand
GATTCTTTTGTCTCAAGAAAGTTACATTTAGAGTATTCGTATCTACACTGTAATCCGTGTAATCCGCGTAATCCGCGCCTAAAAAATCGTTCAATAGAACCCTATTTACATTATTCCGCTTCATAAGCCCTCCTCCTGTCGTACTGTTCCTTTCCATACACAAGCGCTTCATAAAGTAGGCCTGCCAGGTGCTTACCTCCCCGGAAATTAATATGCGTATAGTCATAATTCGCCAAAGAAGGCTTGGCATGTACCAGATTCGCCATGCTTCCCTCTCCTCCCATTGCTTCGAACATATTCCAGAAAGCAATGTCGTTATCCGCCGCCAGATTTTGTTGGTAACGCACCAGATTTTTAATGCCGGGCATTGTGCGTAGAGTACCATCTTCCGTCTTATAATCCCGGTCACCTACGCTGACTATCAAGATACCTGCTTGTGGAAATGCATCCTTCAAATGATCAATAGTAGTCTGCATACCTGCAATGTATTTGTCATAATTCCGCCCACGTTCAGTAGCAACGTTCAATCCATATTGCAAGATAATCAGATCGTAAGGACGCTGCTCATTAAATTCATGCATCATCCACACAGGAATAGAACGCAAGGATAAGCCCGAACTGCCGCGCAAAGAGAAATTATCCAGGATAATTCCTTTTTTACCATCCATAGCCAAACCATAGAATAAGGTAGAGTCCGCCTCATCAACCGTCCAACGGACAGAACCGATGTTTCCATCCACTTGCATTTCCTGCAAATCATCTGTAGCCAGGAAAGTACGGGTTTGCTTTTCATTCCGGTTGACATTCACAGAAAGGGTGACTTCTCCTTTACTATAAAAGAAGATAGAAGCCTGTTCACAGGTATCCAGATGGGAAGCATATTTGTTTTGTCCCTTCAATTCCACATAAGCACCGGGACGGGGAACAAAGTAATGTCCGGAAATACCTTGCTTTTTGCGATCAAAGAAAGTAGAATCCATTACAGAATGGCTTTGCCAACCACCAAACGAGTGGCGCACGGTAGGGCGGAATCCGCTGGTCATAGAAGTAATGGTAACAAAACCTACTCCGCAACCACCATATTTATCCTGCAACATATTACGCAAATCCGCAGTAAGAATATCCGCTTCAATGAAGGAATCTCCGAAAACGGCAATACGTACCTGACGGGGACGCTGTGCCAATTCATCCAAAGCCCGGTAAAAAGGTGTCATGCCACGCAGAGTAGAGTCGCTGTAGTCTTCAATGCACGTCATACCCGCACGGCAGGTATCCACAAATGCAGGTTTCACCTTCGGCGGAGGCGGAAGCAAACTGTCCGGTTCTTCCGCAATATCTTTCTGAGTACGCACGTCACCCAGCAAGTCGACACGCCTCATTACGTGTTCACCTACCGTAAAAGCGGGCAGAAAGTACATCAGTAACAAGCCCGCCAATATAATCAATGCCCAAATGCAAGTATATTTCAGATAATTCTTTTCCATGTTGTCCATAAAGGATTTGCAAAGATAGAGAAAAGACATAAAAAGAGAGGGAAATCTTCACGTTTTGTAAGATTTCCCTCTATCAAGTTATTAGTGAACGCCTCCACTACCCTATGCGACGGTCTTGCACAGGCTATGCGAACGTCTTGCGTAAACTATATAGTTTTCTCAATATTCCAGACGAATGCCCGGAGACCGAGTTGCTGCGTCTCTTCGTCCATCCGATGGAGCGCATCGAGCAACGGGTCAACTTTAGCTTCATCTATAATAGTAATAATAGCAGAGCACATGCTGGGCCATGCGTGGCTACCATAGTGAGGATCACCCGTCTTGCTACCACGTCCCTGCACTTGCTGCCAATAGCTGAATCCACGGCAACCCTGGCGGTCGAGCAATGCCATGATACGCTCAAAGAATGCCTGGTCGAATGTTATAAATACTGACTTCATGTTTTTATGATTTATGATTTATGATTTATGAACTACAAAACGATAAAGACCGAATGGTAATTCATAAATTATAAATCCAATTATTGTTTTCTGGGTTTCGTCATCTTCTCCTTATGAGCCTGATAGTAATCATTCAGTTCACGGTCTTTCTTAATCTTACGACGGTTACGTCTGATACCAATACCGGCAAATGAACAATAAAGCACGGGAACCAGAATCAGCGTCAAGATGGTAGATACTGTCAGACCACCAATTACGGCCACACCCAGCGGACGCCACATCTCAGCACCTTCACCTTGCCCTACAGCCATCGGCACCATACCGAGGATAGTAGTCAGCGTGGTCATTAATACCGGACGCAGACGGCTACGACCTGCCGTAACCACAGAGTGAAGTACCGCCATACCACGCTCGCGACAGAGTGTGATGTAGTCAATCAACACAATACCGTTCTTCACCACAATACCAATCAACATGATTCCACCCAGCAAACTCATTACGTTCAGGTTGGTGCCCGTAAAGAAGAGTGCCATCAATACACCGCTGAATGCAAACGGAATGGAGAACATGATAATAAACGGATAACTCAAAGACTCAAACTGAGCGGCCATTACAATAAATACCAGAATGATAATCAGTACAGCCAGCGTGCCCAAGTCTGAGAACGAGTCCTGCTGGTCCTCGTACGAACCCGAAATCTGGATAGAAATACCGCTCGGCAAGTCCATCTTATCGACAATGGCATTACCATCAGCCACCACGTCGCCCAACGGAACTCCGGAAATAACGGCGGATACTGTCACAATACGTTCACGGTCCTTACGCTCGATAGTAGGAGGAGCCGAGCGCTCAACTACTTTACCAAGGTCCTTCACACGGATACCTTCACCGGAAGGTGTATAAATAAGGATGTTCTCCAAATCTTCAATCTTTGTACGGAACTCAGGAGCATAACGTACACGGATGTCGTACTCATCACCATCCTCACGATAATAAGAAGCCAATGCTCCGTTCACACGGTTACGCAGATAACCGGAAGCAGTGGAGAGATTCAGTCCATGTAATGCCAGTTTCTCACGATCGAAGTCTACCTGATATTCAGGTTGATAATCCTGACGGCTGATGTTTACTTCACTCACTCCTTTTACATTCAGCAGTTTCTCTTTCAGTTCGGCCGAGACTTTATCCGTAGCGGTAAAATCATAACCATATACTTCAAAGTCGGCACTGGCCTGGGCACTCATACCACCGGTACTACCACCCAAAATTACCTGTGCCTTATCCAACTCGGGATAGGCCTTCAAGTCTTCACGCATCTCATCACAGACCGTTTCCAACTTGACTTTACGGTCGCCCGGGCTCACCAAACTGATGTTAAAGCTGATAATATGACTACCGTTGTCCTGCATGGAAGCAAAAGTATTATCCGAATCAGCCTGTCCCACAGTATAATTACAAACCCTCATCACACCTTCGTAACGTTTCATCCACTTTTCCGTCAGTTCCGAAGCCAGCGCTTGCGCACGCTCTACACGGGCACCGATGGGAAGTTGCAAGTTCACACCGATACGGCTATTATCAGCCGCCGGAAAGAACTCCGTACCAATATACTTAGCACAAAACAAACTTGCTACAAAGAAAGTAGCACAACCGACCATAATAGTGATGCGATGGCGTACAGCCCAGTTCAAACGGTTCTGATACCACACATCGAGAGCATCGAGTCCACGTTGAATCGGCCTATAAAATGCAATGAACATCTTGCTCTGCTTCTTCTGCAAGCGCAGGAGTTGTGCACACATCATCGGCGTAAATGACAAAGCCGAAATGGTAGAAACGGTCATGATCACACACATCATCCAACCCAACTGGCGGAACAATACACCGGACATACCGCTCACCATAGTCAGCGGGAAGAATACCGCAATCATGGTCAGCGTCGAGGCAATTACGGAGATGGCCACCTCATTCGTGGCATGAACCGCCGCCTGCTTCGGCTCGGACCCTCGTTCAATATGGGTCGTCACATTCTCAAGCACTACAATAGCATCGTCCACCACATTACCGATAGCAATGGAAAGACAAGAAAGCGAAATAATATTCAGCGAACCGCCGTCTATAATACCCAAATAGATGAATGAGGCTACCAATGACATTGGGATAGTGATACAGATAATAACCGTAGCACGCCAACGTCCCAAGAATACAAATACCACTAGAATTACGAATAGCATGGCGTACATGATAGTCTCTTCCAAACTGTCAATGGTATTCAGAATGTTATCGGAAGTATTGACAATAATACCCAGTTTCACGTCACTCGGCAACGATTTTTGCAACTGCGGCAGCATATCAATTACTTTTTGTGAAATAGCCACAGAATTGGCACCGGATTGCTTCTGTACCACAATCATAGCACCTTGTACACCATTACTATACGTCTTTTGCGCACGTTCTTCCACAGAGTCTACCACTGTTGCCACATCGCGCAAATAAACGGAAGCTCCATTGTGCGTACCTACTACGATATTCTCCATCTCCTTGGGGTCCTTAAACTCTCCCTCTACACGAAGTGAATAGGTATTGTTTCCCACATCGAAGGTACCACCCGGTGTATTGCGGTTTTCAGCACTAATAATAGAACTGATGGTCTCCACTGAAAGATTATAAGCATCCAGTTTGTTAGGATCGCAATAAACATTCACCTCACGTTTGGGTGCACCGGAAATAGACACCGTACCCACACCCGGCACACGTGCCAGAGGATTCACGATGTTGTCATCCAATATTTTATAAAGTGCCGGCTGACTCTCTTCCGCCTGAACGGAGAGAAGCAGGATAGGAATCATGTCCGTACTGAACTTAAAGATAATAGGCGTCTCCACCTCATCAGGAAGCTGAGAGCTTACCATATCCAGTTTATCGCGTACATCATTCGTCAGCACATCTATATCATATCCATATTCAAACTCCAGTGTAATCACAGAGATATTTTCTGAAGATCTGGAAGTAATATGCTTTAGGTTGCTGACAGAGTTCAGCGTATTTTCTAACGGACGGGTCACGTTGTTCTCAATATCCGACGCACTGGCTCCCGCATAGGAAGTCATCACCATGATGGTGTTGGTCTCGATATCCGGGTAAAGATCCACCGGCAATTTTGACAAAGAGAACAGACCAAATATCGCTACTGCCAAAAAGCAGAGCGAGGTCATAATCGGTTTTTTAACCGCTCCTTCGTATAAACTCATGTTATTTAATGATGAATTTTTAATTATTAATTATGAATTGGCTGCGCTATCATGCCGCACGGTAGTTCATAATTAATAATTCATAATTAATAATTATTTCTCGACTTCTACTTCTACGCCATCAGCCAACTTGGACTGTCCTGCAACGACCACCTGCGAATTGTTATCCACACCGGAAATCAACTCATATTCCGTATCCATACGACGTCCCAGTTCAACTTTGTTATAAGAAACTTTTCCGTCCTTATATACATATACATAGCGGTCGCCGGAACCGGCACGTTTCACAATAGCCAAATCGGGCACAACTACGTGCTCCTGTGTTCCGAAGTTCAGTGTTACACGTGCAAACATACCCGGACGGACTTTCTGGTCACGGTTAGTTAAACGCACTTCAACAGGGAAAGTACGGGTATTCGAATCAATGGTCGGATAAACCAGATTTATCGTTCCTTCAAACTCTTCATCGCCATACACGTCTACCTTAACAGCCACGGGAGCGCCCTTCTTTACTTTCGCAAAGTAGCCTTCGGAAACGTTGATCATCAGTTTCACCGGAGTGATTTGCTCTACTACCAACACCGGATCACCTCCACTGTACATATCGCCGTTATCGTAATTACGAGCTGTCACCACACCATTGATGGGGCTGAGCAACGCAGTATTTTCCAACAGATTCTTATACGTTGTCTTCTGTACGTCCAATGCCATTTTGGCCGCATCCCATTCTGATTTGGAAGTACCGCCTACCTTATATAATTCGTCGGTACGCTTGAACTCTATTTCCTGATTGTCCAAACGGAACTTAGCTTGTTTCAGGTTGGCAGCATCCATCTGCACCAATTTCTGACCTTTAGATACACGGTCACCCACTTCCACAAATATCTGATCGATACGCACCGGAGAAGAAGGAGCAATATTGTTTTTCACTTCTGCCTGAACAGTAGCAGTATATTCTTGTATCTGGTCTACAGGACGTGCGGTCACAGAGGCCAGTTTAACTCTCGGTTTTTCATCTACCTTTTCAGCTGTAGCCTTGTCTTTCTCTCCACCACCGAGCTCAGCAGAGCAACTGCCACCAGGGCAATTAATTGAATACTTTTTTTCATATCGTTGTGATTTTTCTTTTTTACTTATTTAATTGAATAGTCGCGACCCAAAACCTGGTCAAGATCAGCCTTAGATACCAGATAGTCGTAAATAGATTGGTTATAAGTCAGTTCAGCCTGAGTTAATGATACTTGGGAACTGTTCAATTCCAGCACTGTACCTTTACCTACTTCATAGCGCTTCCCGGCTATTTCCACTGCCTTCTGAGCCTGCATTACGTTCTCTTTATTACTTACCACCTGCTCTGAACTTGCTGCCATGTTATTCTGGTAACTGGTAATCTGCATATTCAGTTTACGCTCAGTATCCGTGCGGTTTTCCTTTAGCTGGTTGATCTGAATTCGTGCGGTTTTCAGTTTCGTAAAGTTACTGGCCTTATAAAGAGGGATATTCAGGGTAAATACCAAAGCTGAACTTCCACCCCAATTATAGTTGAACACATTCCAGTTATTATTATACAATGACTGGTATTGATAAGAATAGTTCATTCCCAGTGTCGGCATGAAGTTTGTTTTCAGAGATTTCAAACTCTGATTGAGCATCTTCATGTTCAAGTCGAACTGCTTCATTGTGGTATTGTTCACCAAACCTTCATTCAATTCATTCAGCTGGTTAGCAAACAAATCAGTCTCATAATTAGCCAGATTATCGGCAATCTTGAGATCGAAGTCTTCCGTTATTCCCATCAGCACTTTCAGTTGAAGTTTGGATAAGGTAACGGCATTTCCCGCTGAAATGACATTCGGCTTTACACTACGCATTTGTACTTCAGCGCTAATCTTATCAAATTCGCTGACAGCTCCCTGCTGGTATTTCGCATTAACCACGTTATAATTGTCTTCCGCCAATTTATAACTCTTCTGCAAAACCTCATAAGAGTCTTGTGCCAACATCAACTGATAATACGCTTTCGTAACCTGGTTCACCAGATCCTGCTTAGAAGCACGAGATTTTTCTACCGCCAATTCTATGTCGGTTTTCGTCATAGACATTGCTTTGTAGACTGAAGGGGCAAATAACGGTAAGCTGATATTCAAGGTTCCGCTTACTGTATTCGAATCGTCCTGACCCATTTTAAAAGACTGGCCGCCGAGGTTCATCTGGGCCGCCGTAATCGTATGGTTCCATGTTCCGCCAATACTGGCCTCTGGCAACAAACTCTGCCAGGTCTCCTTGTTAGCCACTTTTTTCAGGGCTATTTCCTCTTCGGCAACCTTTATCGTAGGATTATCACTAAGTGCGATTTCCAGTGCTTTGTCGAGGGTCAAGGTTAGGGTTTCTGTCGTCTCCTGTGCCTGTATATGGCCTATAGCCAATAAAAGGAACACAGTCAACATAATTTTCTTGCTTGCCAAAAATAGTTGTCTGTCCATAAAAATCAATCTGTATGTTTATTAGGATTATTCTTTTATTCCGTATTGGACTGTCGATCCTTACGATATTCCCGGATAAATTCTTCCAGTTTGCGAGCGCCCTTTTCTGTTGATATTCCCCGAAGATAGGTGAACATGATAGATTCATATACTTCCAGGAAAGAATGGTCTTTGCAAAGATCCGTATTCATCAGCAAGTCTAGCTGTTCGCGTACTAACAGGTTTACAATCGTAAAATTTACGTCATCGCGGAAATATCCCTGCTGTATACCCAGCTTAAAGAAGGCAATCGTTTCCTCAGAATCGCGGTTGCGACGCTTCATCAATTCTGCATAGACTTTGGGGTATTTCTTGATGTCTTCGAAAAACTTTTTATTAGTATTGTGAAACTTCTCAATACTCCGTTGGTAGAGTTTTAACAAAACTTCCAATACATTCGAAGCCTTTTCATAGACATCTTTCACGTAAGCGTCTCCCTCACGCTAGGCCTTCAGGAGGCATTCCATAAGTAAGGTTTCTTTATCAGAAAACACCTCATACAAAGTACGTTTGGAGATGCCCAGTGCCGCAGCAATATCATCCATTGTAATGCTCTTGATACCATGGGTAGCAAAAGATTTCAGAGCAGTATCGATGATACGCTCCCGTAACTCTAATCTTTGAGGGTGTTCTTTCACATTGTCGCCCGTTTTCATTTCTATTTTCTCTTTAATTTTTTAGATTTCAAGCAGAAGAATGTCCACTTTCGGAATAAAACTGGGCAAATATAGAAAGAAAACTCAATTCTCCAATTGAGTTTCCTTTGAAAGATTAACTATATTAATGTTTATTATACTTCCGGCAGATTTATTGGGAAGAATGTCAATAATCGAACTTCGTCCGGTTCAGAAACGCCACTGTCTTATGAATTTCCTTGTACATGACAATGTCGTCTTTAATAAAAGGGACTTCTTTACGATATTCATTCAGGAAGCGTTCCAAAGCGGGAGAGGTCTTTAGAGGGCGACGGAATTCGATACCCTGTGCAGCATTCATCAATTCAATGGAGAGAATGTGTTCCAGATTGTCCATTATACGGTATAGTTTGGTAGCTGCATTAGCTCCCATGCTGACATGATCTTCCTGTCCGTTGGAGGAAACAATGGAATCACTGCTGGCAGCATAGCAATACATCTTATTCTGGCTAACCATGGATGCAGCGGCATATTGTGGTATCATAAAACCGGAGTTCAAACCGGGATTGGCTACCAGAAATTCAGGCAGACCACGCAGTCCCATGATAAGCTGTGCCACACGCCGCTCGGAAATGTTACCTAATTCGGCAAGGGCTATGCCGAGGAAGTCATAAGAAATGGCAAGTGGCTGACCGTGGAAATTTCCGCCGGAGATGATACGGTCTTCATCGGGGAAGATAGTTGGATTGTCCGTTACGGAATTGATTTCGGTCAGCAGGACGGAAGAAACATAACGGATAGCATCTTTCGTTGCACCATGTACTTGGGGAATGCAGCGGAAAGAGTACGGATCTTGTACATGGGCTTTGTATTGAGCAATGATTTCACTTCCTTCCAGTAGCTTGCGGAAATTATCGCCTGTCTCGATTTGTCCCCGATGCGGACGGATTTGCTGGATACAATCCATAAAAGGATCGATACGCCCATCGAAAGCTTCGAGGGAAAGAGCGGCAATAAGGTCGGCTTTCTTGGAAAGGCGGAAGGCTTTCAGAATGGCAAACACACCATTGGCACTCATAAACTGCGTACCGTTGAGCAAGGCAAGACCTTCTTTACTCATAAGTTTCACCGGTTCCCAACCAAACTCATCGAGGACACTGATGGCTTCGCGCTTCTTACCCTTATAATAAACATCACCCACACCGATAAGCGGCAGGAAGAGATTGGCAAGAGGAGCCAGATCACCGGATGCACCGAGCGAACCGCGGTCGTAGACAATGGGCATCACATCGTTGTTAAAGAAATCGAGGATACGCTGTACGGTAATGACTTGCACACCGCTATGTCCCAACGACAGGGCATGGGCTTTGAGCAGCATCATTAGTTTGACGATGACGGGACGTATTTCTTCACCGACGCTGCAAGCATGACTCTTAATCAGGTTTTCTTGCAAAGTGCCCAGTTCACCGGGGGATATATTTTTGCTACATAGGGAACCGAAGCCTGTGGTGATACCGTACAAAGGTTCTTCGGACTCGGCTATCTTATGGTCGAGGTAGTCGCGGCATTTCTGTATCCGTTCTTTGGCTTCGGGAGCCAGTTCCAGTTTCAGATTCTCGTTGATAATTCGTTCGATGATGTCGAATGTGAGTTCACCGGACCCTACATGATAGACGTTTTTCATACTCGTAATTCTTGGTTAACAACATCCAATACTTCTTTTTCACGGTCACAAGCCAGGCGTTCCAGCACATCGGCTTCTCTTTGGAGTTCATCTGCAAAGATTTTGTCTTTGATGGAACCCAGGTTGATGCGAACATTCAGCAAGGCACCCAGTACAGCTGTACGGGCGGACATCATGGCCACACAAGCATCAGTCACTGCATTACGGTTTCCCAAACGGGCAACGTCGGCAATTACCGACATCAGCTCGTAAGCATTACGGGCTACTTGCATGGGGACTAAAGCGGCATACTTAGTAGCTTCCTGAATAGCAGCGCTGCGGGCAGCTTTTTCTTCATCGGTAGCCTTGGGCATTTTGAAGCAGGCAAACACGGCATCATAGGCTTCCGAGTCACGATCTATATCAGCTATAAATACATCTTTCTCTCTCAGTGCAAGAGAAGCAATATGGTTCATAAGTTCCTCGTGTTCTTCGTAATTCTTCTTGCCGATGGTGAGGTTAGCAACCATAGCGGCAAGTGCCGAAGCTACGGCACCGTTCAGGGCAGCAATGCTTCCGCCACCGGGGACGGGATCACTGCCCGCCACTTTATTCAAGAATTCTTTTACTGTTAAATCAACTAACATGGTATTTTTCTTTAAAGGTTTTACAATACAGGATAAATCACTCCTTCTTTGATGGTGGTATTTACACAATTCATACCGACATAATAAGGCAGGAAATGGTAATTATCGGAATTCAGCACTACAAAATCTCCCTTCTTGCCTACTTCGATGCTACCGATACTGTCCGCCCGGTTCAAGGCAGCAGCCCCGTTCAGGGTAAGGGCGGTGATAGCTTCTTCAATAGTAAGACGCATATAGATGCACGCCAGAGCAAAAGTCAACGGAATGGAACCGGAGAAACAACTGCCCGGATTGAGATCTGTGGCAAGGGCTACGGCACAACCGGAATCAATCATTTCGCGACCGCGTGCATAAGGTTCTTTCAGGGCAAAAGCAGTAAGAGGGAGTAAAGTTGCAACCGTTCCGGCATCCCGCATGGCGCAGATACCAGCATCGGATGCATGCAACAGATGATCTGCGGAAACAGCAGAAAGCTCGGCAGCCAGTTCGGCACCTCCCAGCGGAACGATTTCATCGGCATGGAGTTTCAAGCCCAGACCATATTCCTTGGCAGCCTGCAACAGACGGCGGGATTGCTCGACGGAGAAAACGCCTTGTTCGCAGAAGACATCACAAAACTCGGCCAGTTCGTTTTTGGCAACGCAAGGCAAGACGTCACTGATAATGAAATCAAGGTATTCGTCCGTACGTCCCTTATATTCCTCGGGTACGGCATGCGCACCCAGAAAAGTGGATACAATATCTACCCGCTTATGCTCGTCATTATTCAGGCTACGCATGACTTTGAGTTGCAGAAGCTCCGTTTCCTTATCCAGTCCGTAGCCGCTCTTGCCTTCTACGGTAGTAACCCCCATATTACTCATTTGCTTCAAAAAACCTTCGGCTTTGGAGCGGAGTTGAATAAAACTACATTCGCGGGTGGCCTTTACAGTGCTTACAATGCCACCACCACGCTCCATGATAGACATATAGCTTTCTCCTTTCAATCGCCAGGAGAACTCTTCGGCACGTTCGCCACCAAATACAAAGTGAGTATGCGAATCGACGAAGCCGGGTAACAGGCATTTGCCACGAGCATTGTAGTGCCAGTAGCGTTGATAATATCCGTCACGCATCTCGCCCCGGGAAGGACCGACATAGGAAATGATACCGTCGGTTACTTCTATTGTAGCATTATCAATGATGCATAGTTCACCCATCTCTTTGCCACAACGGGCGGAAAAGCCGATGGGGGTTACAACGCGGGCATTGAAAATTATCAGGTTCTCGGTCATATTTAAAAACTTTATTTGTGTAATTTGCGTAATTTGCGTTCTTTTATCATTCTATTATTCTTCCATAATCCTCGCCTCAAGCACTTGTTGCATAGAGAAATTCTCTAAACCTAGATAATAAGAAGCTGTATCAATGAGCGCCTCCATCGGAACAAGGCCGATAATCTCACTCCCCACGATGCTGACCCCATAGCGACGTGCTTCTACACGGGTCAGTTCAAAAGCGCGGTAAAGGGCGGTACGGGTATAGTCTGTCATATTGATGGAGACCTGAGTAATGCCCCGGTCTTTCAACTCTACTCCCATTGCTTTGCAATAACGCAGGCCACCGCCAATGAAACGAATCTTCTTGGCAATATCATGTGCGATATCCAGATTAGGTGTATTCAGATTGATATTGTAGGCTACCAACGGCATGCGGGCACCGATAGCAACGGTTCCGGCAGTGGCATGACGTTCGGCAGGACCAAAGTCGGGCTGCCATTCGGGTAGCTTTATCTTTTCTGCCATACCTTCGAACTCACCTTTACGCACGGCAGCAAGATTTTCGCGATGCGGAGCGGATGCGGATTTCTCATAGAGAAAGACAGGAAGATTATAGCGTTTGCCTACCTCTGCACCTACTTCTTTGGAAAGGGCGATAGCTTCTTCCATCGTCACATTCTTGATGGGAATGAAAGGAACTACATCTACGGCACCCATACGGGGATGTTGCCCGGTGTGGTGGTTAAGGTCAATAAGCTTTACAGCAATGCCGATAGCTTCGAGAACGGCATCACGAAGGGGTTCCGGTTCTCCTACCACGGTTACTACCAGACGATTGTGGTCTTCATCGTTACTGTAATCCAAGAGTTTTACACCTTGTTTACCACGGAAAGGGGATATGATTTGATCTATTTTCTGCAAGTCACGTCCCTCACTGAAGTTGGGGACACATTCGATGATTTTATTCATGATTCTCTTTTTATGATATGTATTTATTTACTAATTCGTCATCAGCCACGTATGGCATCGTAATATGATAACCATCGGCATGTGTCCGATTAAACTCTTCACTCGTCTCCATAGCATGCCCATTGCGTGCCCATGAACGCCGGGCCACACCGCCCATCACGTCCCACAACATAGCTGAACAAAGTATTTCATCCACCCGCTCACTACCATCGCATACCATACCGAAGCCGCCATTTATGGCTTTTCCAATACCCACGCCACCACCATTGTGCAGTGCTACGAGGCTCATTCCCCGGGCACAGTTTCCGGCAAAGCATTGCACGGCCATATCCGCCATGACATTGCTTCCATCTTTTATATTAGAAGTTTCACGGAAAGGAGAGTCCGTACCGCTCACATCGTGATGATCGCGTCCCAACATAATAGGCCCTACTTCACCATTGCGTACCATTTCGTTGAACTTCAACGCTATCTTCATACGCCCTACTGCATCCTGATAAAGAATACGCGCCTGTGTACCTACCACAAGATTATTCTTTTCCGCATCGCGTATCCAATTGTAGTTATCCAGATCCTGACCGCGACGATTCGGATCAATACATTCCATCGCTGCATGATCGGTCTTTATCAAATCTTCATGTTTACCACTGAGACATACCCAGCGGAAAGGTCCGTAACCGTAATCAAAAAGTTCCGGCCCCATAATATCTTCTACATAACTGGGGAATATAAATCCATTCTTATCATCTTCTTCTTTGGCAATCTCACGAACTCCGGCATCATAAACAGCTTTCATAAAGGAGTTTCCATAATCGAAGAAATAGGTACCCTGCTCTACAAGGGCTTTTATAGCCCGGAAATGGCGTGCCAACGATTCATTCACCAGTCCACAGAATTTCTGCGGGTCTTCGTGCAACAGACTTGTGCGTTCGGCGAAAGTAATTCCCGCCGGACAGTATCCGCCTTCGTAAACGGCATGGCAGGAAGTCTGGTCAGAAAGCAGGTCTATATGTATAGTTTGGTTTACAGCATATTCCAGCAGGTCAACAATATTCCCATGATAAGCAATAGAAATCGGTTTCTTGCCATCCATCGCCTCATGCGCCAGCGAGAATGCTTCGGGAATAGAATCCGTGACATGCCCTACCCAACCTTGCCGATGCCGGGTTTCAATACGTGACATATCTACCTCGGCTATAATGGAAGCTGCACCCGACATCTCGGCGGCCTTAGGCTGGGCACCGCTCATGCCGCCCAAACCGGAAGATATAAACAGATGTCCGCGCAAATCACCGTTCTGAGGAATACCGAGTTTCATACGTCCGGCATTCAGCAGAGTATTGAAAGTGCCATGCACAATACCTTGAGGACCAATGTACATCCAGCCTCCGGCAGTCATCTGACCGTAGTTGGCAACTCCCATTTGCATGGCCACGTGCCAATCCTTCTGATTATCGTAAAGACCTACCATCATGGCATTCGTAATAATCACGCGTGGTGCATCGGGCTTAGAACGGAATAATCCCAGCGGATGTCCACTTTCAATAACGAGTGTCTGATCTTGAGTCAGCACTTCAAGATACTGTTTAATGAGACGATACTGCATCCAGTTTTGACAGACCTGTCCCGTTTCGCCATAAGTGACTAATTCATAAGGATAGAGGGCAATGTCGAAGCAGAGATTATTGTCAATCATCACCTGGAAAGCCTTGCCTTCAATGCAATTTCCTTTGTAAGCATCGATAGGTTTCGCTTTGAGGTCGCCTTGCGGACGATATCTGTAGCCATAGATACGCCCGCGGGTACGAAGTTCTTCCATAAACTCCGGAGCGAGGGTCTCGTGTAATTCTTTGGGGATATAACGCAATGCATTCTTTAACGCCGTGGCAGTTTGTGCGGGCGAAAGTGTGAAGCCACGGTCGGGAGCCCTCCGGATACCCTCTACGAAAGTGGGGTAAGGGGGCAATGTGTTACTTAAGGTTATTTCCATAACATGCAGGATGAAAGGTTACAAAATGTCATCAGTTTACTTCTGTAAGCTGCCGCAATATAGAAATAAATCCCGATATCAACAAGTGATACCGGGATTTATTTATCATTTAGTCATTTTAAGCGTAGTAAGTATTTACCTGTAACTTCCGCACTTTCACTGCTTTCCTGTAAGAAGGCGTTCAGAAGTTCCGGCTCATTTTTTAGTAGCTGTATCATTTTGTCTTTTCCTACGAACTCTACTTTACCCGTTTCCGGATTCAGTTCATAATAAACCCGCGCATTAACCAGCCCCGAAGCGGCAATGGCCGTACCGACATCTCCACCCAGCTTCGTAGCGTCGGCAGGCTGTGTGGTACTTGCCGCCACAGAACCTACAGGCTGTGCGTAGAAATAAATTTTCCCCTGTATCCAAGTGGCAGGGGCATACCAACCGCCGAAACGGAAACGTTTATAACGCACTTTCTTACAGTTGACGTATAACGCCGAGTCAGCCCTCACCGCATAACAACGGGATTTCAAATATCGGCAGAGACCGGGATTGTCATCTACCGAGACGCGATAGTCAGCACCTCCCATCAGTAAAATCTGATTCTTGGAGCGCTTCTCTATCTTCAATGTGGAGAGTGTGTCGCCACGATCTTCCACCAGTTCCTTCAAATTGGCATATATCACTTGCTGGGCGCTCCCATGCAAAGCAACCAATAATCCGAATATGCCTAATAACCACCACCTTTTCATACCCCAAGCTTTTCTTTCTAAAACAGTTTTATCTGAGCGAAAGTTACATTATTTATCCAAGAAGAGCAAATTATTGAAAAGAAAAATGCAATTTCGGCAGATTTATGTTCATGCATATTTATACTTGGGCTTATCTCTATACTGCATAATACGCTTCAAAGCTGCGAGTAACTGGAAAAATAAGCAATACTCATCAAAGGGATATCTAAGGCGAAAACTTACGACCTCGATGGATAAGAATAGTTTCATCACTTGGAACTGCAAGTTTCATGCCTTGAAACTGTCTGTTTCATGCTTTGAAACAAGCAGTTTCACACCGAGAAACAGACAGTTTCACACTGAGAAACAAACGCTTCTCTTAAAGGAAACATAAATATGGATGCTAAGTTCTTCATTAGAGCAAGAGAAAGCAGATGAAGCATTTGGTTATAAAGCAGGCTTATTTTACCTTTGCGGCAAAGAAACAATAGAATGAACACAATCAATGAAATAACCGCCACTTATCAGCGCATCGCTGAAGAAGGACGTTCGGAATTAAATAAAGTACAAAACAAGATTTACCGCATAGGCTCACTGCGATTATTGTTATTTGTTGCAGGAATTGCGGGAATTATATATTTCTGGTCATCAGGCTGGATAGTATTAACGGGGATCATTGCCGTTACACTTCTGCCTTTTATCCTATTGATAAAGTATCACAACCGGCTGTTTCACCGGAAAGATTATCTGGAAAAAAAGATAGCAATCAATGAGCAAGAACTTTCGGCGCTGAACTATGACACATCTTCTTTTGAAGACGGAGCAGAATTTATCGATCCGGCACACCTGTACAGTTATGACCTGGATGTGTTTGGTCCACATTCTCTTTTTCAGTATATAAACCGTACCTGTACGCAACTTGGAAAAAGCTTGTTAGCCAATTGGCTGGGCACGCATCTGGTAAATAAGAAAGAGATAGAATCCCGACAGGAAGCCATTCGCGAACTGACATCGGAATTGAACTTTCGACAAGAATTCCGTATTCTGGGACTGCTCTATAAAGGAAAAGCTGCTGATGAAGATGAATTAAAGGCATGGGCTAAGAGTCCCAGTGTCTTCCGGAAGAATGTTTTCTTTCGCATGCTACCGCTATTGGCGAGTGGAATAAATATCTTATGTATAGCATTGGCTATTGCAGGCATTATTCCGCTCACTGTTTTCGGTATTCTATGGTTATGCTTTGTTTTTGCCAGCTTTTGTTTCACTAGTAAAATCACTAAAATGCAAGCTGTCTACGGAAAGAAGCTACAGATATTAGCAACGTATGCCAATCTGCTCCGACTTATAGAGAACCAACCCATGAAAAGTCCGATATTGAAGGAAGTGAGAGAGTGGATCGGTGATGAAAAACAAACGGCTTCCCACTCCATCCAGCGTCTAAGCAAGCTTATGAACGAACTCGATCAGCGAAACAACGCCTACATATATGCCACCCTCAACGGATTATTCTTCTGGGAAATCCGCAAAATCATACAGATTGAAGGATGGAAAGAGCAATATGCTTCTGAACTGCCACGCTGGCTGACAGCTATCGCTCACATGGATGCTCTGTGTTCACTAGCCACATTCGCCTATAATCATCCGGATTACTCCTACCCTATTATTACCACCCAGTCTTTCAGTCTCCGCGCCGCATCTATGGGACATCCACTGATGAACCGCGACAAATGTGTACGCAATGACATTGATATAGAAAAACGTCCTTTCTTCATTATTATCACCGGAGCAAATATGGCAGGCAAAAGTACGTATCTTCGTACGGTAGGCATCAACTATTTGCTGGCTTGCATCGGTACCCCCGTTTGCGCCCGGAGTATGGAACTGTATCCAGTTCAGCTCATCACCAGTCTGCGCACCAGCGACTCCCTGAATGATAACGAATCCTACTTCTTTGCAGAACTGAAACGTCTGAAACTTATCATCGACAAACTGCAAGCCGGTGAAGAGCTTTTCATCATCCTTGATGAGATTCTAAAAGGAACCAACTCCATGGATAAACAGAAAGGTTCGCTTGCCCTTATCAAGCAATTCATGACTTTACAGGCAAATGGTATCATCGCTACTCACGACCTGATGCTCGGCACGCTTGCCGACATTTATCCTGATGACATCCGTAATTACCGATTCGAGGCCGACATCACAGATAATGAACTGACTTTTTCTTATCGTCTGCGCGAAGGAGTAGCTCAGAATATGAATGCCTGTTTCTTGATGAAAAAAATGGGGATAGCCGTTACCGACTGATCCCCATAACTTTAAAGTTAAGTCCAGAAACCCTGAGGGTTAGTTCACTTTACACTTCGCCAAGAAAGCCGATATGGTTGCTGCGTCGTTCCCTGTATAATAATGTACAGAGGTTACCGGAGTGTATGTATAAGGCACAAACTGGAACAACTGAACGGCTGCAAATTTATTATCTTGAGAAAGTATAACATCCAAACGTACATTACCGCTTCCTTCACTCTTTACACCTTCTTCAATAGAAAGCTGGCCTTTTTCAATCATCTCTTTCAACTTACCCATGTGTTTCAAATCGAAGAACACACTGCGTTCCTTAGTAATACTTCCTGTCGGAATATATACCACTTCTTTAGATTTCCAGAACAAACGGAATATTCCTAAGAGGAAAAATGCCGTACCTAACACCATCAACAACATACTAAGCGTAGATGAGCGGTCAGTTACTTCAAAAGTTGATGCGAATATAAGGATACCTAACAGCAGCATTGCCACTGAAAAAATTAGTCCGGAGACACTTGTGCGTTTTGCGATATCGGGGTGTGTAGACGCAAAAATAGTTGCGTCAATTGCTTGAGTTGCCATAATTTAAATCGTTTAAAATGAATAAAAATTTAACTGATAAAACATACCAATAATCACCTCGTACAGTCTATGACCACATAAGGCAAAAAAATCTGAATTCATTCAAACGTCTAAATGATAATTCGCCTGAGCGTAAATACATAATATTCACACGCAGGGTGGCAGCGATAAGAGGTGCTGGTATCAAATAACTTCGAGCGATGCAATGACAGTACATCGTCACGATGAGCCAGCCGCTCTATCATGTCTTTTAACGAAAGGATATATTCTGTTGTATACGAACGTTGCGCACGTGAAAAGGTGAGCAACTGAGTAGTTCCAGCGGAACCTGCAAGTTCTGCATCTGACAAATATGGCAATTTCGGAGCCGGAATATAACTTCCTTGCCGAACATCATTTCGCTGTGTATTCCCCTCTTCTCCTAAACTAACTTGGGTGGCAATAACCATTTCATCTACCGTCTGTACGGTAAATACATCACTCACACTTCCACAAAAGGCAGTAGCAAGGACTAGGAATAATATCACCTTCAGAAACTTTGCCATATCTATCTGCAAAGATAACAGTTTGTTTCATTTAATTGTTTAATAGTAGAACCTTTTAATGAATGTTTAGGAAAGATATATCTTCTTTCCTCCCAAAATATCCGAATGCAAAGAAAAAAAGCCGCCCCTTTCACAAGAGACGGCTTTTATATTGAAAAGAATAGTCGATTTATTCAGCTTTAGCTTCTTCCGCTTTTGCCTCTTCAACTGCCGGTGCTTCAGCAACCGGAGCTTCTGCCGGAGCAGCAGCTTCAGTAGTAGCTTTCTTAGAACGGCGGGTACGAGTAGCTTTCTTAGCAACCTTTTCCTTAGCCATGTTTTCGTTGTAATCAACGAGTTCAATAAAGCACATTTCAGCGTTGTCACCTAGACGGTGCCCTGTCTTGATGATACGAGTATAACCACCCGGACGGTCAGCAATCTTCACAGAGATTTCCTTGAACA
>ENA-UOJQ01001408-UOJQ01001408.1-human-gut-metagenome-genome-assembly--contig:-P63-NODE-1408-length-19473-cov-12.832887_pt1 | contig 19473 bp, 19 predicted proteins | sample MGYA00242352_ERZ723899 | MGnify/ENA metagenome assembly ERZ723899 | reverse complement strand
TGCCGCTGGTCTCGCCCTTGCGCCAGATCTCCTGACGGCTGCGGCTCCAGAACACCGTCCGGCCCTCCGCGATGGTCAGCGCCAGCGTCTCGGCGTTCATGTAGGCGAGGGTCAGCACCTCTTTGGTGTAGTGGTCCTGCACGATGGCAGGGACGAGACCCTTTTCGTCAAATTTCAGATCCATAATGTTTCTCCTTCCCCGCAGGGGGACAGCTATAGTTTAGCGTATTCGGCGGGCAAACGCAAGGGCTCAGAGCCGCATTTCCACGCCATTTTCGTTTAAGTATTCCTTTAGCTCCCGGATGGTGAGCAGCTTCTGGTGGAAGATGCCCGCCGCAAGGCCCGCGTCGATGCCTTTATGATGGAACAGCTCGAGGAAGTCTTCCTTTTTGCCCGCGCCGCCGCTGGCGATGATGGGGACGTTCACCCGGGCCGCCACGGCGTCCAGCATCTCGAGGTCGAAGCCGTTCCGGACACCGTCAGTGTCGATGCTATTGAGACACACTTCGCCTGCACCGTTGTCCACGCACCATTTGATCCATTCCAGCGCGTCCCGGCCAGTGTCTTCGCGCCCGCCCTTGGCAAAGACGCGGAACTGGCCGTCCACCCGCTTGACGTCGGCGGAGAGGACCACGCACTGGTCGCCGTACCGCTTGGCCGCCGCCGGGATGAGGCCGGGGTCTCTCAGTGCGCCCGAGTTGACGCTGACTTTATCGGCACCACACTTGAGCACCCGGTCGAAATCGTCCAGCGTGTTGACGCCGCCGCCTACCGTGAGGGGGATGAAGATCTCGCTGGCCACCCGGGTGAGGATGTCGGTGAAGAGGGCGCGGCCCTCGGCGCTGGCCGTGATGTCGTAGAACACCAGCTCGTCCGCGCCCGCCGCGTTGTACATCCGGGCCATCTCCACCGGGTCGGCCACATCCTTGATGCCCTCGAAGTTCGTTCCCTTGACGACCCGTCCGTTCCGGACGTCCAGACAGGGGATGATGCGTTTTGTTATCATGGTCTTGCTCCTTACTTCTGCACCAGCGCGACGCAGCGCCCAAGGTCCAGCGCACCGGTGTACAGGCTCTTGCCGAGGATGGCGGCGGCAGTCCCCATCTCTTCCAGTTCCAGCAGCTCCTTTTCCGAGGAAATACCGCCGCTGGCTGTGATGGCCACGCCTGGCACTTCTTTTGCAAGCTGGCGGTAGAGGGCGAGGTTGGTGCCTTTCATCGCGCCGTCACAGGCAATGTCGGTGTAGATGATGGCCTTGCATCCAGCCTCAGCCAGACGCTGACAGAAGGCCACGCCCGGCTCAGCGCTGACGTCCTTCCAGCCGTGGATCGCCACATAGCCGTCCCTGGCGTCCACGCCCACGGCAATTTTGTCGCCGTACTTTTTCAGCATCCGGGCCGTGAAGTCAAAGTTCGTCACGGCCACACTGCCAAGGATGCACCGGCCCACGCCCAAAGAGAGGTATTTTTCAATGCGCTCTTCGGTGCGGATGCCGCCGCCTACTTCGATATACAGGCCGCCCTGCTTTGCCAGCGCGGCGATGGTGTCGTAATTGGAAAGGGTTCCGTCCTTTGCGCCGTCCAAATCGACGACGTGGAGGTTTTTTGCCCCGGCTTCGAGAAAAGCCCGCGCCTGGGCGCAGGGGTCTTCGCCGTAGACGGTCATCCGGTCGTAATCGCCCTGCGTCAGGCGCACGACTTTGCCGCCCCGCAGGTCAATGGCTGGGAATAGCTGCATATTATTACTCCTAATCTAAGGCTTTCCTTCATACAACCTCTCCGTCTGCACCTTCGGTGCAGCCACCTCTCCTGGTAGGAGAGGCTTTGGCATTTCGTGAAGCTTCGCCTCTTCGCCAGAGGCTCCCCTCGGTAGGGGAGCTGTCGAGCGTATGCGAGACTGAGAGGTTATTTACAGCTCACTGAACGCTTTCAGCAGCCGCAGCCCTGCGTCACCGCTTTTCTCCGGGTGGAACTGCGTTCCGTACACCTTGCCCGCCTTCACCACGCCGGTGACAGGCAGGGAATAGTCGCTGACGGCCAGTGTGTTGGCGGCGCAGTTTTTGCCGTAGTAGCTGTGGACGTAGTAGAAATACTCGCCGTCCCTGACGTACTTGAACAGCGGGTCGTCCCGCAGGATGTGGACGGCGTTCCAGCCGATCTGCGGCACTTTCAGGCTCTTGTCGCCGAGGTCGGGAGCCAGCGGGCATACCTGCCCCGGCACGAAGCCAAGGCCGTCGTGCTTGCCGTACTCGCAGCTCTTTTCAAACAGCAGCTGCATCCCGAGGCAGATGCCGAGGAGGGGCTTCTTCGCCGCTTCTTCCTTGATGACCGGTACAAGGCCGGTGGCCTCAAGTTTTGCCATCGCGTCCCCGAAGGCGCCCACGCCCGGCAGGATGAGCCGGTCAGCGGCGCGGATGTCGGCGGCGTCCGCGCTGACCTTCGCTTCCAGCCCCAAGTGGGCCAGACTCGATTTCAGGCTGAACAGGTTGCCCACGCCGTAGTCGATGATGCATATCATACCAGCAGTCCTTTCGTGGAAGGAATTTCGTCCCGATGGGCCGCATCGATGCGGACGGCATCGGCCAGCGCACGGCCAGCGCCCTTGAACGCGGCCTCAAGGATGTGGTGGCTGTTCTCGCCCGCGAACTGAACGAAGTGGACGGTGGCCGGCACGCTGCGGGCAAAGCCCAGCCAGAATTCCTTGGCGCACTCCACGTCGAAGTCGCCGACTTTTTCGGTGCTGCAATGGATGTCCCAGTTCAGGGTGCAGCGGCCCGAGATGTCCACGGCGCAGAGGATGAGGGCTTCGTCCATGGGCAGATAGAAGCTGCCGTACCGGTGGATGCCCCGCATATCGCCCAGCGTTTGGGCGAACGCCTGCCCCAGCGCGATGCCCACATCCTCGGTGGTGTGGTGATAATCCACCTCCACGTCGCCGTGGCAGGTAAGCACCAAATCAAAGCGCCCGTGCCGCGCAAACAGCTCCAGCATATGGTTCAGAAAGCCGCAGCCGGTGTCCACCTGATACCGGCCTGCGCCGTCGAGGTTCAGGGTCAGCTCGATCTGGGTCTCGTTGGTGTTCCGCTCGATGGTCACTTCCCGCATGGCTCAGCCCTCCAAAATTTCATCCAGCGCCCGCAGAAGGGCGGTCATGTCGTCCGGCGTGCCGATGGTGATGCGCAGCCAGTTCGAAATACGGGGTGCGTCGAAGTGGCGCACCAGCACGCCTTTTTCTTTCAGTTTCAGGTAAAGTTCGCCGCCGCTCTTTTTGTCGGTGGAAGCAAACAGGAAATTGGAGCGGCTGTCCAGCACGGCAAACCCCCGCGCTTCCAGCTGCTGCTTTGTCCAGTCCCGCGTCTCCACGATAGCGGCGCGGGTCTTGTCGAAGTAGTCCGTATCTTCCAGCGCGGCCTTGCCCGCTTTCAGAGTCAGCCGATTGATGTTGTAGGGGTTGAGGCTGAACTTGACCCGGTTGAGGTCAGCGATGAGCTTCGCATTGCCCATAGCGAGGCCCAGCCGCGCACCGGCCAGCTGACGGGACTTCGAGAAGGTCTGGACGACCAGCAGATTTTCGTACTTGTCGATGAGCGGCACACAGCTCTCGCCGCCGAAGTCCACATAGGCCTCGTCCACGATGACCACATGGTTGGGGTTGCTCTTCAGGATTTCCTCGATGGCGCTGCAGGGCAGGGCCAGACCGGTGGGAGCATTGGGGTTGGCGATGACGATGGTCTCGTTCAAACCATAATAGTCTGCCGGGTCGAGGGTGAAGTCTTCTTTCAGCGGGATGATATGGCTGGGGATGTGCATCAGCCCGCACCAGACGCCGTAGCAGCCATAGGTGATGTCTGCATAGGCCAGCGGGTGGTTCTCGTCGCAGAAGGCCCGCAGGGCGAAGAACAGGTTCTCGTCGCTGCCGTTGCCGGGCATGATCTGCTCGGGCTGCAGCTCAAAGTGTGCCGCCGCTGCCCGCAGCAGCTCGGCACAGGCAGGGTCGGAGTAGAGGCGGAGCTTTTCCACCTCGGCCTCGCTCACCGCCCCCACCACGGCCGGAGAGGGGAGATAAGGGCTTTCGTTGGTGTTCAGCTTAATGTACTGCTGGTCCTGCGGCTGTTCACCCGGGGTGTAGGGAGTGACAGCTTCCAGCGTGGGAGAAAGAAAACGGCTCATGTTTGCCAGCCTCCGTTTTTATTGCAACTTGACCTCTCTGCCAAAGGCTCCTCCTATTAGGGGAGCTGGCGCGAAGCGCCTGAGAGGTTTATTCATATCTTATGGTCACACTGCGGGCGTGGGCGTGCAGGCCCTCCCGCTCGGCAAAGTCGGCGATGCGGGGCGCAGCCTTTTCCAGCGCCTCCCGGGTGTAGTAGATGAAGCTGGACTTCTTGACGAAGTCGTCCACGCCCAGAGGGCTGGAGAAACGTGCCGTGCCGCTGGTGGGCAGGGTGTGGTTCGGGCCGGCGAAGTAGTCGCCCAGTGCCTCGGGGACGTTCCGACCGAGGAAGATGCTGCCTGCATTTTTGATTTCATTCAGCACGCTGAAGGGGTCGTCTACACAGACTTCCAGATGTTCGGGTGCGATGATGTTGCAGGCTTCGATGGCCTTGCGTAAATCAGAGCAGACGATGATCTTGCCGTTGTCGTCCACGCTGGCGCGGGCGATGGCGGCGCGGGGCAGCTGGGGGATCTGCACTTCCAGCTCTGCCTGCACAGCCTTGGCCAGCTCAGCGCTGTCAGTGACGAGGACGGGGCTTGCCAGCCTGTCGTGCTCGGCCTGACTCAGCAGGTCGGCGGCCACCCAGGCGGGGTCACAGCCGCCGTCGGCCAGAACCAGGATCTCGCTGGGGCCTGCTATCATGTCGATGCCCACCTTGCCAAAGACCTTCCTCTTGGCAGTGGCGACATAGATATTGCCCGGGCCGACGATCTTATCCACCGCCGGGATGCTCTGGGTGCCGTAGGCCAGCGCGGCCACGGCCTGTGCGCCGCCGGTCTTGAAGATTCTGGTCACGCCTGCGGTGGCCGCGGCGGCGAGGATGACCGGATCGATCTTACCGTCCTTACCGGCGGGAGTCGTCATGACGATCTCCGAAACGCCCGCCACCTTGGCCGGGATGACGTCCATCAGGACGGTGGAAGGATACGCCGCCGTGCCGCCCGGGACGTAGACGCCCGCCTTCTCGATGGGGGTGTATTTCTGGCCCAGCACGATGCCGGGCTTGTCGTTCATCACAAAATTTTTATGCACCTGCTGGCGGTGGAAGGCCTCGATGTTGGCGGCGGCCTCCCGCAGCGTTTCGAGGAAATAGCCGTCCATATTCGCAAAGGCTTCTTCAATTTCCTCCTGTGTCACCTGGATGCTATCCAGCTTGGCACCGTCGAACTTGAGGGCGTATTCTTTCAGGGCCTCGTCGCCCCGGGCGCGGACATCGGCAATGATGCCGTCCACCACGTCTTCCACATTCTTCTCCGCGCGGATGTCACGGTTCAATATCTCTTCGGGCTTCAGTTCATCGAAGTTATACAGCTTTATCATTTTTTCTCCTCCTTTGCGGCAAGGGCGGCACGCAGCTTTTCGAGCATCTCGTCCATTTCGCGGTGCTTGAACTGGTAGCTGGCCTTATTGGCGATGAAGCGGGCCGAGATGGGCATGAACTCCGTCACCACCCGCAAGCCGTTTTCCCGCAGGGTCGTACCCGTCTCCACAATATCCACGATGACGTCGGACAGGCCCAGGATGGGGGCCAGCTCAATGGAGCCGTTCAGCTTGATGATGTCGATGTCCCGCCCGATGGATGCATAATAGCTCTTGGCAATGTTGACGAACTTGGTTGCCACCCGCACCGGGCGGCTGGGGTCGTCTTTGTAATCTGCCGGGGCGGCGACGCACATCCGGCACTTTCCGAGGCCGGTGTCCAGCAGCTCGTAGACATCGGCAGACGCTTCCGTCAGGATGTCCTTGCCCACGATGCCCACGTCTGCCGCGCCGTGCTCGACGTAGATCGCAACGTCGCTGGGCTTGACGAGGAAGTATCGGATGCCGGCGGCGGGGTTCTCCACCACCAGTTTGCGGGTGGCGTTGTAGTCTTCGGGGCAGCTGTAGCCGATACCAGCCAGCAGGTCATAGACCTTGTCACCGAGACGGCCCTTCGGCAGAGCTACGTTCAGCATGGTCTTTTCGGTTTTCTGCTGTACCGGCGGGAGCGGGGCGCTCAGGCGGTCCAGCTCGTCGAGATAGACCGCAAAGCCGATGGCCCCCGCGCCCGGGGTGAACTTCTGCATCAGCAGGTCATACCGCCCGCCCTTGAGCACCGGACGGGGAAGCGACTCCAGATAGCCCTGAAACACAAGGCCGTTGTAATATTCCATCTCACCGGCCAGCGTCATGTCCAGACGGATGCTGCCGCCTGCACCAGACAGCTCTTCGGTGATGGCTTTCAGCTCGGCAGCGGCGGCTTCCATCCGCTCGTTCCGGCAGGCGGCTTCCACACAGGGAAGCACATCCTCACAGCTGCCGCAGAGGCTCATCAGCCCCGCCAGCGCGTCGGCATCGGCCTCATCCAGCCCGGCGGCGGATGCCGCCGCTTTCAGCTCGTGGAGGTTTTTCGCTTTCAGCTTTGCCAGCAGGGCGGCGCGGGAAGCTTCCGGCACGTCCAGCGCATCCAGCAGACCAAACAGGTAGCCCATGTGGCTCACTTCCAGCACCCACGGCTGGCCCAGCTGCTCGAGGGACTGTGCCGCCAGCGACACCGCCTGCCGCACCTGTACTTCGCCCACATCGCCCAGAATTTCAAGGCCCATCTGGCCGATCTCCTTGAAGGTGTGGCTTTCTGCCGAGGGGCGGTAGACATTTTCGTGATAGTAGTAGCGCAGTGTCTCACCTGGCGCGGGCTGCGCCGTCTTGGCAATGGAGAGGGTCACGTCAGGTTTCAGTGCCAGCAGCCGCCCGTCCAGATCGGTAAAGGTGATGACCTGCTCCGACGAGAGGAAGCTGCGGTTCTCCTGATACAGCCCGTACTCCTCGAACCGGCCCATGTGATATTTGCGGCAGCCCGCCGCCTCGTACAGCGCCCGCAGCGCGAAAGAGGCCTGTTCCTTCGGCTGTAAGCAGGAGATGTCAAATTTCATACCTTTTCCCTCACTTTTCACCGGGCGCTTGCCCGCCCCGGCCCCTGCGCCCCGCCTTTTCCCGGGCGCTTTTGTCTTATGATAAGGTTATTTTACTTTATCCATATAAAGTTGTAAAGTGTGAAAGTGACCGTGTTTTCATTTTTATGATACGATTTTTCTGTGCGTTTGTACAGAAAGGCGAAATGATTTCACTCATCGAGGCATAAAAATAAACCGCCCTGTGCATCTCAGTACACAAGGCGGTTTACAAAATCTTTTTACTGCATATCAGGCTGGCAATTTATCTGCCAGCTCCTGCACCTCGGACAGCGGAAGGCTGGAAAACTTTGCGATTTGTTCCAGCGTCAGTCCTCCATCCGCAAGCATCTTCTGGGCCACCGCAACATTGGCCTTATGCGTTGCTTCTTTTGCAGATTCAAATGCAATTTCTTCAAACGCTCTGCACATCTGTGTACGGCCTCCTTCCGTTTCCTTCAAATAGCGGACTTCCTGCGCCAGAAGCGGGTTCAGAATATCCGCTGCATTGGTACAATTCATATCATGCATCAACCGTCCGACAGGGTGATTCAAATCGCGGAACTGTCCATTGACATACACGATATGTGCTCCATCGCCAAACAATGCATCGTCCAGCTCCGTAATCCGCCTTTCCACATGGTAAAGCGGCAGTCCTGCACCAAATCTGTCGTGTTCTGTGATGAATATCACATAAGTATCTACCAGATCTTCAAAGTCTTTTCCTTTATCCAGCAGCGTCCTGTCCAGCTTGATCGAGCGATTTGCTGCACTTTTATATTCTACCTGCGCCTCTGTCCGAAGAACGCGAATGTCATCCCTCTCCAGAACGGTATTCAGAATATATTCCACCGGAGCGATTTTTTCATCCAGCGCTTCGGAAAAGAAGTCATCATCCATCAGCCGCAGCCCGGCAAGAAGTTCCAGATAACGCTCCTGCTTATCCTTCTGCATCCTTCTCACCTCCGTGTTCCCTTTTCTATAAAATATCATATATACGCACAAAAAGCAAGGCCCTGACGGTATGTTTCCACCGTCAGGGCCTTACCCTTTTTATTCAGTTTCAGCCCAGCAGTTCCAGCACGCCACTCTTAGGACGTGCGCCGACGGCCTGACGAACCAGCTTACCGTTCTCGAACAGCAGCAGGGTGGGGATGCTCATGACGCCGAACTCGGCGGCCAGATCGGGCTGCTCGTCCACATTGACCTTGCCCACCTTGACGTCGGTGCGTTCCTCGGCCACCTCGTCCACGATGGGGCTCAGCATCCGGCAGGGGCCGCACCAGGCGGCCCAGAAATCGAGCAGGACGGGCTGAGCGCTCTTCAGCACCTCGGCCTCAAAGTTTTCTTTCGTGATGGTGATGACTGCCATATCGTTTTCCTCCATAAAGAGTGTTTTTTCATCTGACAGGGACAGTATACCCCAAACTCCGGCGTTTTTCCGTGAGCAAGTCACATAAAAAGCCCGGGGCAGGCATTTTCTGCTCCGGGCTCTGGAAATTATTTTGCGATTTCAGGCTCAGATGTCCTTCAGGGCGTTCTTGCCGGCGATATAGCCGTAGTACATGGCCATGGAGTGGCTGACGCCCTTCAGGCCGATGGGGTACTCGGTGGCAAAGCGGTTGCCCTGGATGTTGCCGGCGACGTACAGGCCGGGGATGACATTGCGGTCGGCGTCGAAGGTGTGGCAGTCCTCGTCGCTCTCGAGGCCTCCGATGCAGACCAGCAGCAGAGCAGTGGTGAACTTGTCGGCGTAGAAGGGGCCGTTCTCGACTGCCCACATACGGGAAGCGGGCTTGTGGAAGTCCTCATCATAACCGGCCTTTGCCAGCTCGTTGTAGCGCTGGATGGAGTCCAGAGCGGTCTGCTGGGCGGCAGTATCGTCCGGGTAGATCTTTGCCACCAGCTCTTCCAGCGTGTCGGCCTTCACAGCGCGGCCATCGGCCACAGCAGCTTCCAGCTGATAGGGGCTCTTGTAGTTGCGGTAGGTGGTGTTGTTCTTGGGGCCTTCGTCCTCGCTGGCGTAGTCCTCATAGTAGCAGGCACCGCCGTGGGCTGCGGGCATATAGGGCAGCTGCTCAGGCCAGTTGGAGTCGAAGATCTGCCAGCTCTCGCGGTTCTTCTGCAGCTCAATCTGGTTTTCCAGCTGCTGGCCGGGCAGGTCCTCGTTCATGAAGCGCTTGCCGTTGAGGTCGAGGTTCAGGAAGCCTGCATTGCCCATAACGCCTACGCCGGCGAGGTCGGCGCCGCCGCCCATGTGGTGGATCATCGGGGCGTGGCTCTGCTGCACCTGAGCGCCGGCCCACATACCCAGCTGGATGCCGTCGCCCTGATTGGTGAAGTTGCCCTCCACATCCACATTGGTGAACAGGCACTGGATGTTGTTCTCAATGACCTCGGGGCAGAAGTGCTTGAGCATCTTGGTGTTCTGGGAGTAGTCGCCAGTGGAGAGGATGACGCCCTTGGAGGCGTTGCACTTGATGTACTCGCCGGTAGCGGCATCGCGGGCGTAGAGGCCCACGCAGCGGCCATTATCCATGATGAGCTTTTCAACGAAGCAGCCGTAGAAGGTCTGGACATTGCCGGTGTCGATGGCTTTCTGCATATTGGCCTCGACGGTGACGTGCTGGTCGGGCTTGAACTCAACGGAAGTGGGGTAGCAGGGGAAGCGCTCCTGCTTCCAGTCGTAGTGCTCGGGCAGCGGGTAGAAGATGGGGATGATGAAGTTGTCCGCGCTCTCGTCGGGAATAGCGCTGCGGGTGGTCTCGGCGTAGTACAGGTCGGGGTTTGCCTCCACCCACCAGTCGAAGGTCTCGCCGATGTTGTGGGCCCACTTGCTCATGATGCTGCGCTTGCAGCGGTAGGTGCTCTCCACCATGTGGGAGTCGATGATGTCGTCGATCTGCTCACGGGTCCAGGTGTCGCGGCCCCACTTGGCCTGCACCTTGCCGTTGATGACGGCGTACTCGCCGCTGCGGCACTGAGGGCCGTCGGCCTTCTCGAAAGCAGCCACCAGACCGCCGTCCTCAGCGACGCTGCGGCAAGCGGCAACGCCTGCGATGCCGCAGCCCACGACTGCCACATCCACGTCAACGGTCTTGGCGACCTTGCTCTCGTCTATCTCCGGCTCAGTACCCAGCCAGTCCTCATCGGAGGAAGATGCAGCGGTATCGCCGCCTGCGGTGTGGACGCCCATTGCCTGCTCGATGCAGCTTGCGGCGGCCTTCTTGACGGCGTTGGTGGTGATGGTAGCGCCGGAGATGTTGTCGATCTCGGTGCTCTGAGCCGCCATCAGGGCGTCCTTCAGGGTGGGAGCTGCCACGCCGCCGATGCTCTCGGTCTCGTTGGAGGCGTCAATGACCACGTCGGTGATGGCGGTCTCGCTGAAGGTCATGGTGACCTTCACCTCACCGATGCCGGTGGCGGTGCCGGTGTAAGTGCCGGGGGTGTAGATGGCCTCGCCGGTGGAGGCGGCGGTGCTGCTGGAAGAGCCTGCGTTGCAGGCGGCCAGTGCGCTGGCGGTAACGCCACTCATAGCGGCAGCGGCGGCAACCTTCAGGAAGCCTTTACGAGAGATCTTTTTCATCTGGAATGCTCCTTACTCTTTCTTCTTTCGACGTTTTCAGGTAGAAAATCGTTCTTCCGAGAGATAGTATAAAATATAACGAAGTAAAAGGGAATTAAAAAATCTTAAGCATCCTGATAAAAAAGCTTTATAAGTGTCCTATTTCCTGCTATACTGAGGCTGTACAGATGTCCCGCCGCCGGAAAGGAGTTTTTTGTCATGAACGAGCACCAGCTTCTCTGCTTTCTCACCGTGAGCCGGACGCTGAATTTCTCCGCCGCCGCGCGGGAACTCTACTGCACCCAGCCCGCCCTGAGCTACCAGATACGCAGCCTCGAAAAGGAGCTGGACGCCGCACTGTTCTGCCGCACGACGACGCAGGTGGCCCTCACCGAGGCAGGCCGCGCCCTGCTGCCCCATGCGGAAAACATCTACCGCGGCATCCTCAACGCCCGCACGGCGCTGAAAGGCTTCGGCACCCACCACACCCTGACTCTCCGCCTGCCGCCGGTGCTTTTGCAGCGGGACCCCATCTACCCCATCCTGATGGCGAGGCTCCACGCCGCGCTGCCGGGCTATGAGTTCAAAGTGGACACCACGCCTGTCCCCTCCAGCTACCACCACATGCTCTGCACCGAGGCAGACGCGGCGCTCTACCTTCCCTTCGGCCCGCTGCCGCCAGAGATACGCTGTGAGACCATCATCGACAACCGGTTTTACCTCATCGCCGCGCCGGAGCACCCGCTCTCCGGTCAGAACAGCGTCGAGCTTTCTGACCTTGCCGGACAGCAGATATTTTACGAGCCCCTCTATCAGGATATGGTGGATTTCGCCCGGAAGCAGCCGGGGATGCCCTATTCCACACCGGTCTGGCGGATGGTGGAAAACTACGAGTCGGTCTACGCCGAGCTTCTGGCCGGGCGGGGGATGTTCCTCTGCCCGATGATCTACCCGGCTTTCCCTGCCGGGTGGCACATCCCGCTGCATCTGTCCATCCCGGACACCCGCCTGCTGACCCTGCGGGATGACCCCCGCCCCGAGATATGCACCCTGCGCAAAGTCTTCGCCGAGGTGTACGCCGAGAGGGAAAAGCTGATAAAAGCTCTGTGAGATGCAAAAACGCCGCCGTGCAATGCACAGCGGCGTTCGTTATTTCAGAGAAAGAGCTTACTTGCCCAGCATTTCCTTTGCAGTCTTGCAGATGGTGGCAGCGTCCAGACCATACTCCTTCAGCAGGTCCCAGGCGGGGCCGGAGCAGCCGAACTTGTCCTGCACGCCGACGCGGCGGACAGGGGTGGGCAGCTTCTCGCTGAGCAGGGAGCAGACCGCCTCGCCCAGACCGCCGATGACGTTGTGCTCCTCGGCGGTGACGATCTTGCCGCACTCCCTGGCAGCCTTGAGGATGATGTCCTCATCCAGAGGCTTGATGGTGTGGATGTTGATGACGCGGGCGTGGATGCCCTCGGCGGCCAGGGTCTCGGCGGCCTTGCGGGCCTCGTTGACCATCAGGCCGGTGGCCACGATGGCGATGTCATTGCCCTCGGTGAGCTGCTCGCCCTTGCCGATCTCGAAGTGATAGTTGGCCTCATCGTGGAACACGGGAACAGCCAGACGGCCAAAGCGAAGGTATACAGGACCCTGCATCTCGTAGGCGGCGCGGACAGCAGCGCGTGCTTCCACGTCGTCGGCGGGGCAGATGATGGTCATGCCGGGCAGGCTGCGCATGAGGGCGAAGTCCTCGCAGCACTGGTGAGAAGCGCCGTCCTCACCGACGGAGATACCTCCGTGGGTAGCGCCGATCTTCACGTTCAGGTGGGGGTAGGCCACGGAGTTGCGGATCTGCTCAAAGGCACGGCCCGCAGCGAACATCGCAAAGCTGGACACAAAGGGAACATAGCCCATGGTGGACAGGCCGGCGGCGACGCCCATCATGTTGGCCTCGGCGATGCCGCAGTCAAAGTGGCGGTCCGGGTGAGCCTTGCGGAACATACCGGTCTTGGTAGCGGCAGCGAGGTCGGCGTCCAGGACCACCAGGTCGTCGTGGCCCTCAGCGGCCAGTGCTTTCAGAGTATTGCCGTAGCTCTCGCGGGTAGCGATCATTTTTACATCTGCCATCTTACTTGTCCTCCTGTTCCAGCGCGGCGTAGGCTGCGTTCAGCTCCTGCATGGCCACAGCGTACTCCTCGTCGTTGGGGCCTTTGCCGTGCCAATCCACAGAGTTGGTCATAAAGGAGACGCCAGTACCCTTGACGGTGTCCAGAATGATGCAGGTGGGCTTGTCGTTCTCGGCGTGGAACGCCTTGATGGCAGACTCGATCTGGTCGTAGTCGTGGCCGTTGATGGTCAGGACGTTGAAGTTGAACGCCTTGAGCTTTTCTTCCAGCGGGGCGCTGTTCATGACCGTCTCGGTGGTGCCGTCGATCTGGAGGTGGTTGCGGTCCAGCATGACGCAGAGGTTGGAGAGCTTATAGTGGGCGGCAAACATGAAAGCCTCCCAGCACTCGCCCTCTTCCACCTCACCGTCACCGAGGATGGTGTAGACATTGATGGGCTTGCCGCTGTGCTTTGCGCCCAGAGCCATGCCGCAGGCGGCAGACACGCCCTGACCCAGACTGCCGGTGGACATATCCACGCCCGGCGTCTCATTCATGTTGGGGTGGCCCTGCAGGTAGCTGCCGATCTTGCGCAGGGTCTTGAGGTCTTCCACCGGGAAGAACCCGCGCTCGGCCAGCGTGGCGTAAAGTGCCGGAGCTGCATGGCCCTTGGACAGCACGAAGCGGTCGCGGTCCGGTTTTTTCGGCTCCTTGGGGTCGATGTTCATATCCACGAAGTAGAGGTAAGACAGCACCTCGGCGATGTCCAGACTGCCGCCCGGATGGCCGCACTTGGCGCTGTGAGTTCCCTCGATCACGCCCATGCGGATGTGACAGGCGTGCTTGGCAAGGGTAAGCTTTTCTGCATTTGTCATGATGGTCCTCCCGTATGAACCTCAGAAGTTGCAAGTATACAGCCGCGCAAGGCACAGCTCCCGCCGCCCCATTGCGCTATAATTCAAGTTTATATTATCTATTCTGTGCAAAAAGGTCAAGCTTCTTTCAGCAAAATGTACACAGGCGGTCAAAAACTGCTCCAAACGCTTTCTTTTTTGGTCAATTTGCAGCCTGTCCGGGGACGGTCTTGACAAATCCTGCGGCACTCTGCTATAATTTTCACGATTTCCGGCAGGAAGCCGGGCCTGCGGGCCGAAGCCCGCCTTGCACTATTTTCAGCCGCCGCATTTTTGAAACAGACGCCATGAAGGGGTCTGCCGTTGGCTTGCAAGCCGACTGGCAGGCCCCTTTTTTGTTTTTCTGCGGCGCAGTCACAGGAGGAAACAGATGAAAACCAAAAACTCTTCTCCGGCCCGCAATGTCGTGCTGGCCGCACTCTTTCTGGCGCTGGCCTTCGTGCTGCCCATGGTGACGGGCCATCTGCCGCAGGTAGGCAATATGCTCTGCCCGATGCATTTCCCCATCCTGCTCTGCGGCTTCGTGCTGGGCGGACCGTGGGGTCTGGCGGTGGGCTTTGCGGCCCCGCTGCTCCGCTCGGTGCTCTTCGGGATGCCCCCGATGTTCCCCATCGCCATTTCGATGGCTTTTGAGCTGGCAGCTTACGGCGCCGTGTCCGGCTGGCTCTACCGCCGGGTGAAGCACACCCTGCCCATGACCTACGCCACCCTCGCGGCGGCCATGGTGGCGGGCCGCCTCGTCTGGGGCGCGGTCCGCTTCGTGCTGGCGGGCCTGTCCGGCTCGAGCTTCCCGTTCTCAGCCTTCCTGTCCGGCGCGCTCTTCACCGCTGTGCCGGGCATCATCGCACAGCTGGTGCTCATCCCCCTCATCGTCACCGCTCTGCAGAAAGCAAAGCTCATGGACTGAGCTTATACAGAAAAATGGCTGGGACCTCGCGGCCCCAGCCATTTTGTTTTGCATATTACTTGCGGAGGAAGTCCGGCAGGGGCTTGCCCTGCTTGAGCCACTGATGATACTCGGCGGTCGCGGCGAACTCCACGTCGCCGGCGGAGTTCAGCGCAGTCTCCACAGAGTCCTGGATCACGCCGATGATGAAGCCGACACCGACCATCTGCATGGCCACATCGTTGGAGATGCCAAACAGGGAGCAGGCCATGGGGATGAGCAGCAGAGAGCCGCCGGCCACGCCGGAAGCGCCGCAGGCACCCAGAGCGGACATGGCGCTCAGGACGATGGCGGCAGGCAGGGTCACGGGGATGCCCAGCGTGTTGGCCGCAGCCAGCGTCATGATGGTGATGGTGATAGCCGCACCATCCATATTGATGGTAGCGCCCAGAGGGATGGAGACGGAATACATATCCTTATCGAGGCCCAGCTTCTCGCACAGGGCCATGTTGACGGGGATGTTGGCTGCAGAGCTGCGGGTGAAGAAAGCGGTCAGGCCGGACTCCTTCAGGCAGCGGAACACCAGCGGATACGGGTTGCAGCGCAGATAGAGGAACATGATAAAGGGCGAAACGATGAGCGCCATGAAGAGCATGGTACCCACCAGCAGAGCCAGCAGCTTGCCGTACTGGGTAAAGATGGCCAGACCGTTACCGGCCACGTTGGTGTACACCAGACCCATGATGCCGAAGGGAGCCAGATTGATGATCCAGCGCACCACCTGCGACACAGCGTCGGCGGTATCGGCAAGGAACTTCTTGGTGGTGTCAGAGCCGATGTTCTTCATGGCAAGGCCGAACATGCAGGCCCAGAACAGGATGCCGATGTAATTGCCGCTCATCAGAGAGCTGACAGGGTTGGCGACGAAGTTGGTGAGCAGGGTGCTCAGCACCTCGCCCAGACCCTGCGGCACCACGTCCGACTGAGCAGCGTCTGCCAGAACGACCGACACAGGGAACATGAAGCTGGTGATCGAAGCGATCGCAGCCGCAAGGAAGGTGGTGAGCATGTACAGCCAGATGACCGTACCGAAGCGGCGGTCCAGCTTGGAGCTGCCCTGTGCCAGTGCGCTCGCCACGATGACGAACACCAGCACCGGAGCGATGCCCTTCAGTGCGCCGACGAACAGGCTGCCCAGCTCGCCGACCCAGCCTGCACCCGGCACCGCAAGCGCCAACACCGCGCCGATGACCAGACCGACGACGATGCGAAGGATGAGGCTGACCTCATTGTACTTCTTCGCAATGGCTTTTGCACCATTCATCATATAAAACACTCCTCTGTATTTGTGCGTCCTCGACGCACACTTTTCCTGTCTCTTACCCAAAGACAGTTGTTATTATAGCACACACGGAAAAAAAGTCAAAGGTTTTCAGTGAATTTTTCGGGCTGTTTCGGCAAATTTTTTCGTTTTCGGTCTTCCTCTGCGCCGCCTCATGTGTGCGCCATAGAAATACACATCCAAAATATTTCACCGCTTAGGGCAGAAAAATCCCCCGGCAGAGTTTGTCTGCCGGGGGTAGTCATTCTTATTTATTTTCTCTGATTTTTCAGTCGTCCAGATAGGTCACTTTGCCGGGGACGAAACCCTGGATGCCCATGCCGGGTGCATCCGAGACGGTGATATTCTTCTCGTCGAAGACCGCGCCGCCGAGGATGTGGTCCTCGCTGCAGAGCACCGGGCCGTCCAGATCCACTTTGGTGATGATCTTCTTGGCGCAGGCCAGCTCCACGGCTGCGTTGACCGAGATCTTGGCTTCCAGCATACAGCCGATCATGCACTCCACGCCGTAGACCTCTGCCGCCGAGGCGATGCGGAGGGCGTTGGTGATGCCGCCGCACTTCATCAGCTTGATGTTCACGAAATCGGCTGCGCCGGTCTGCATGATGCGCAGGGCGTCCGCCGGGCTGAACACGCTCTCATCGGCCAGTACCGGCACGCTGGCGTGGCGGGTGACGTACTGCATCCCCTCGAGGTCAGCCGCAGGGACAGGCTGCTCGACGAACTCGATGTCCAGGCCCTTCTCCTGCATCTGGTCGAGGATGCGGACAGCCTGCTTTGCATTCCACGCCTGATTGGCGTCGATGCGGAGCTTGACGTCCTTGCCCACGGCCTCGCGGACGGCGGCCAGACGGGCCACGTCCAGCTCCGGGTCGATGCCCACCTTGACCTTCAGGCAGTCATAACCGCGCTGGATGGCGGTGCGGGCGTCCCGGGCCATCTCCTCGGGCGGGTTGACGCTGATGGTGATGTCCGTCACGATATTGCTGCGCGCGCCGCCCAGCATCCGGTAAACCGGGGCGCTGTACTTCTGGCCCAGCAGGTCCCACAGGGCCATATCCACAGCAGCCTTGGCGCTGGTGTTGTGGACGAGGGCCTTCTGCACGGCGGCGGTCAGATCCTCGAACTCGTCGAGGTCGCGGCCCAGGATGGCCGGGGCGATGTGGTCGCGGATGGCGCCGATGATGGCACCGGTGGTGTCGCCGGTGATGACGCCGGTGGGAGGTGCCTCACCGTAGCCCACCGCGCCGGTGTCGGTGTGCAGCTCAACGATGACGTCCTCCACGCTGCTCACGGTGCGCAGCGCTGTCTTGAAGGGGACGCGGAGCGGGGTCGAGATACGGCCCAGCTTTACCTGTGTGATCTTCATGCCAGTCCCTCCTTATTCTTCCTGCATGTGTACGGTGGCCGACAGCTTCTGATAGGCGACGCGGGGCGTGCCGTCTTCCACATGAATGATGCCGCAGCGGGCAAAACCGTTCTTCTCGAGAAGATGCTGCATGATCTTGTTGTCGGCGTGGGTGTCGGCCCGCAGGCTCTCGCAGTGTTCGAGGCACCATGCGATGACCTCAGACGCCACGCCCCTGCGGTCACCCGTCGAGGCCAGCCGGTGGATGGTGCCGTAAGGCACCTCATCGTTGAGCCACTGGCCGTCTTCGATTTTCGCGTAGGTGGGGTCCGGCCCGAGGATGAAGGCAAACACCGCCTCGAGACGACCGTTCACCGTATAGACGAACAGCCGGTTGGAGTCGATGTCTTCTTCCAGCATCTCCTGCGGCGGATAGCTGTCGCCCCACTGGGTCGGGTTGCCCGAATCCGCCATTGCTTTCCGGGCATGGGCATAGATCTCTAAAATTTGCTCCAAATCAGAGCGCCGTGCTCCACGAAACATTCCGTTTCCACCTTCTCTTTCCGTGCGCCGCAGCGCACTCCCGCATTTTTGCAGGTCTGGCTTTTATTGTAACACACTCTGCATCGTTTTTCCATCTTAAGACATCAAAAGACGTCCCGCAGACACGGGACGTCTTTTTTCGCAGTGTGCTCAAAGGTCAGGCCGGTGTGCGGGTGCGGGCCGCGCGGCTCTGACGGTACTCACGGGGGCTCTGGCCGTACCGCTCGTGGAACAGGCGGTAGAAATAGCTGGTGTTCTCGTAGCCGACGTAGGTGATGATCTGCTGGATGTTCCAGTCGCTGCGGCGCAGCAGGCGGGCGGCAGTCTCCATCCGGTGCTTCTGGAGCAATTCCTTATAAGTACGGCCTGTCTGCGCCCGGACGCACTCGCTGACATAGGCCAGGGAGACGCCGTAACTGCGGGCCACATTGGAGAGGCTGGCCTCACGGTAATTCTTGGTGATCTCATCCAAAGCCGCCTGCACCAGCTCTTCGCGGCTGACGGCCACGCCGTAGGCTTCCAGCGGGAATTTCTTGATGCTCATAGGTATCCTCCGTTGCGGCGCAGCCGGGGACATGGGGGATGTCGGAGCCGGGCCGCGCTCAGGTCTCATAAGCGTCCCTCTGTTGGGAGGCTTCTGCTTATAATACGGCGCAGCCGGGCCGGAAATTGCATAAGACAAGAAAAAACTCCAAAATTTTTCAGACGGGGTTTCGACAAAGCAAAAGCTGCCACCCACATGGGGCAGCAGCGTTTCAGGAAAAGAAAAAGAGGAAAACAGAACTCAGAACATCTTCTCGTGGTGATACCGGCCCGTGCGCAGGAACTCCACCCACTCGGCGATGTTCACGGCGTGGTCGCCGATGCGCTCGAGGTACTTGATGACCATCAGCACATCCAGCGCGGCGTCCACTTTGCCGGGGTCGGCGGCGATCTCCGCCGCCAGCATCCGCTTGATGGTGTTGAAGTCGTAGTCCACCGCGTCGTCGGCGTCGATGACGGCTTTTGCCGCCGCCTCATCTTCTGCCGCAAAGGCGCTCATGGCGTCCTGCAGCATCTTGTGGGCTTTACGGCCCATCTCAATGCTCCTGCTCACGGCGGGGTCGCCCGCCTTGCGGACGCCGGCCAGATGGGGGACGATCTCCGCGATGTCGGCGGCATGGTCACCGATGCGCTCCACGTCTGTCACCACTTTCATGGCAGCAGAGATAAAGCGCAGATCACTTGCCACCGGCTGCTGACGCAGCAGCAGGGTCATGCAGCGGTGCTCGATGTCCCGCTCCATCCGGTTGACCTCGGTGTCGCCCTTGATGATGCCCTTTGCTTCCTCGGCGTCCGCCGTGCAGAGGGCTTCCAGCGCATCTTCCACCGCGTCGGCAGAGAGCTGGCTCATCTTGGCCAGCGATCCCTTCAGGGCCGCGAGGTCGGCTTCGTACTGTGTGCGTGTGCTCATATCGCAAACCCTCCTTTTTAACCGAAGCGGCCCGAGATGTAGTCCTCGGTGCGCTTATCCTTCGGGGTGCTGAAAATCTCGCTCGTGGGGCCGCACTCCACCAGCTCACCCAGCAGGAAGAAGGCCGTGCGGTCGCTGATACGGGCCGCCTGCTGCATGTTATGGGTGACGATGACGACGGTGTAGT
>ENA-UOJQ01001395-UOJQ01001395.1-human-gut-metagenome-genome-assembly--contig:-P63-NODE-1395-length-19645-cov-6.806891_pt1 | contig 19645 bp, 22 predicted proteins | sample MGYA00242352_ERZ723899 | MGnify/ENA metagenome assembly ERZ723899 | reverse complement strand
AGCCGGTAAAGAAGCCATCGTGGGAGGTGTGGGGCAAGCTGTTTTTGAAGCTGCCGAAGGAGGGAAAGGCAATCCCGAAGGGCCGCTTCCCGATCCGGCGTTAAAATAAAGGCGGTACGCTGGGCTTCTTCCAACAGTTCGCCCCGGCACATGGCACCCAATAGGGCAGTAAACTTTTCTTTCAGACGCTGGGAAGAAAGGATATATTTTTCTTTTGCCAGCAGGTCGCAGAGTTCACGGAAATCCTCCGCCGACAAACTCTGCCCGTACATTTGGCGGGCTGCGTCCGGCAGCTTGTGGGCCTCGTCGATCACCAAAGCCCGGTAATCATTGAGAAGGGGCCGCATTTCCTGCAAACGGTGGGCGGCGTCGGCCAGCAGATAGTTGTGATTGCAGATCTGGACGAAAATCTCCGCGCTTCTGGCTTCCTTCAGGTATTGATGGTACCGGCAGGCATTCCGCAAAGGGCAGGTTTTCTCGCAAACCTTGGGGACGCACACCTGCCGCCTGTCAAACTCGCTGAGGCCGGTGACAGCGTCTAAATCATAATAGCTGCGAAGGGAGAGCAGGGCTTTCATCTGCTCCGCATTCTTTTTCTTATCTTTCACGGCTTCCAATCGCTGGGAAAGGCGGGCGTCGCAGACAAAGCGTTCCTTGCCCTTTCGCACCATTGCCCGGATGGGCTTGGGAATAATGCGGTTTTCCAGAAAAATCCGGGATAGGAATGGGATGTATTCCCCGATGATGGCGTCCTGCAGGGCAACGCTGGAGGTGGAAACCACCACCGGCTGGGAACCGGCAGGCCCATGGGGCGCAAACTTTTTCAGTAAAATGCAGGCGGTCAGGTAGGCGTAGGTTTTGCCAATCCCGACACCCGCGTCGCATAAAGCGATATTGTTTTGGAGCAGGGTATCCAGCATGGCGTGGCAGAGGGTAATCTGTTCTTCACGCACTGCCAGCCCGTTTTGAGGCAGGAGGATTCGGAAAATCCGTTCAATCTCCCCATGGGCCTGCTCCTTTAAAGGTAGCTTGTTCATTTCGGCACATTCTCCTTGGTGCGTTGGCGGCAAACTGATGCGGCGCAGAAAACCTGCGCCGCACGGATTCGCCGTCAACGGCAATCTGAATAAAATAAAAAGGTTGATTTTGATGTGCCGTATTTGCAGCTCGCCCCCCGGCAACCTTGGGAACCATGCGGGCAGGCTTGCAGTTGACAAGCCGTTCACTGGCTCCCCAAAGGTCTTGCTGATTACAACCCAAGGTCGGCCAACCCATCTGACGTGTGGGCAAAACGATAGCGCGTATCATAATACCCCGCCCAAGGTCTTGGCGAAAAGGGCAACTACCCCCTCTTTCCGGTCAAAATGCATCGCTCGAAACCAAGAGCAACAGCCGCCGTCCCATAAAAGGGAGGCAGTTCTTGCTTTGGTTCGTCATGGCGCTTTTTCCGAAGTTTGTGTATAACAAACTTTTTTGTCGCTCGCTCAGGCGGGAACGTACCCGCATGGCTGGTATTCATTTTTCAAGCTACAAGGCGAACGTTTCTTTTTCCCCGTTCGCCCTATAGCCCAGGAAAAAGGCCGGAATCTTTCCGCTTATAAAAATTTTTTTAATTTTTTCTTGAGCTTGAAAATTCGCAGATCAATGGCGTTTACAGAAAGGCCAGTTTTCTCTGAGATTTCCTTGCTGCCATATCCGTCCATCTTCATGAAGAGAATTTCGAGGGTGAGCTTGTCCACATTATGTAATAACGAAAAAAGCTCTATATCCTCGATGCTGTCCAGCAGGGATTCCGTATCTTCTACGGGCAGCTCCAGATCCTGCGCGGAAATGAGGTCTATATAGGGAGACCATTCCACCTGTCGCTGCAGGTACTGGCGCTCTTTGTTGAACTGCGCCCAATCGTATGTATGAAGGCGTTGGATGGTTTCCTCATCCACGCCAAGTTCTCTGAGTTTCTTTTCTTCTGTTTCTTTCCAGCGAAGCCATTCTCTCTCCGCTTTGGCTTTGTTGTAAGCCACGGCTGTTTCCTCCGATCAATCTGAAATTTTGAAAAATTCAGATTGCCGGGGGCGGCGGCCTGCCGCTATGAGTTCTTAGCCATGACCTCCTTTTGCAGAAATAAAAAAAGCGCACCCGCCCAAAGGCGAACGCGCATAGTAAGGCTATTTCATGAGGATTATCCCAGCAAGAAAGGGCTGCAACTTCATTTGATGTTGCAGCCCTTTTTGTATGCGGTGAACACTGCCGCATTCCGCCATCCCCTCAGTTGGGGGATGCGTGCCTGTTTATTCCTTCTTCCTCCCCATTTGTTCAGATGGAGAAAGTATAGAAAATGAAGCGGCTATTTTAGCAGAAATTTTCCGGAAGAAATCCGGAAGTCATTCGACATTGTTTTTCAAAATATACCCCTTTCCTCTGGGCGTATCTATGCTGACGATTTGGCAGGACACAGCAGGGTTTGACTTTACATGGATTTTTTCCTGCAAGCCCAGCACACAGGCGATCACTTCTTCTTCGCCGTGTTCCGAATCCGGATGAGGCCAGAGGGCATTGTGCAAAAAATCGCGGGGCAGCGCTTCTTCTGCATGAGAGGCAAGCAGCCACAGGATATCAAATTCTCTTTGGCTCAAAGGAATGGTATTTCCGCTTATACTGGCTTCTCGTTTAGGACGATCAATTCGGAGCGAACCGAATTCAAAAACCATGTCCGGATGTTTTGTTTTTGCCATATGTAAGGACTCCCTTTCTTTTTTATCTCATCCCGTTTTATACAGAATTTATTTTACCGTATGGAGAGCGACGGGGTAAGCGGAAATATCTGGATTCTATAAAATACTGCAGTATACTCCAACAGAGCTTATAAGAACAGTTTTTGAGGCTCTGCTGCCGGTCAAACCACGTCTTTTTGCTTCAAATCGGGTCTTTTATTCGTAAAACAGCAAATTTAGCGCGAAAGCGTTTAGCAAATCGCTAAATACTTTTATTATATACTTGCCGATATGCGAAGGTCAACAGGTTAAAATATAGCTATACACGAAGTCAAAAAAGAAACGGGGTGATGGGATGTTTGATTTTGGGAGCCATTTGCGGATGCTGCGGGAAAAGTACGGGATTTCTCAGGAGGAACTTGGGCATCGGGTAGGCCGGGCCGGTTCGGTTATCAGCAACTATGAGAACAATCTTAAAGTTCCCACGCTGGACGTCCTCACCACCATGGCGGCGATTTATAATGTTTCGCTGGACTACTTGGTAGGCTTTGATAAAAAAGACCAGGTGCTCCTAAACGATATGACAGATCGGCAGCGTGATCTCATCCACCGGCTGGTGAAGGAACTAAAAGAGAGCACAAAGCCAAAAAGCGGAGGTTTATCTGCAGATCAGCAGGAAATTTTAAATCTGCTTATGCAGGAGTTTTCTAAATAGTTTTCCTAAAATCGTGGGAGAGCCTTTTGGCCATCTCACGGTTTTATAATTTAAGGGGCTTGAAAGATGGCAATATGCGAATGCCTTTTGAGAATGATTTTTAATAATATTGCTTTTTAGGCATGGTCGTGTTAAAATGATACCAACACGATCTGGAGGTGTCATGATGGAAATTCGGGTGCTTCGTTATTTCCTCACCGTAGCACGGGAAGAGAGTATTACCAAAGCGGCAGATGTGCTGCATATCACACAGCCCACTTTAAGCCGACAGCTGGCGCAGATGGAAGATGAGATGGGCGTGAAACTGTTTGACCGTGGTACGCGAAAAATTGTACTGACAAATGAGGGATTGTTGCTGCGCCGCCGGGCAGAAGAAATTCTGGAGTTGGTGGATAAGACTGAACGGGAACTCACGGAGCAGGAGGAGGCTGTAGAGGGTACAGTAACTATTGGCTGCGGCGATCTGGGAGCCATGCAAATGCTTCCGGAACTGTTTCGGTCGTTTCATGATCGCTATCCAGCCGTTACCTTTGATTTATATACCGCCACAGCCGATCATGTAAGAGATCAGATGGAGCGCGGGCTGATTGATGTGGGCCTTTTGCTGGAACCCATCAACATGGAGAAATATGATTTTATTCGCTTAAATCAAAAAGAGCAATGGGTTGTTGTAATGCCAGCAGATGATCCTCTGGCCAGCCACGATTCTGTCACGCCTGCGGATTTGAAAGACCTGCCGTTAATCCTGCCTCGGCGGTTGAGCGTTCAAAGTGAGCTGGCCAGCTGGTTCGGAGACGATTTTGACCAACTGAATGTTCTGTTTACCAGCAACCTTCCTTCAAATGGTTCGGTGATGGTATGTCATAAACTTGCATATGCAATCGTGGTTAAAGGAAGTATCTCTTTGTGGGATCAAGAAAAAATTACTTTTCGCCCGCTGAATCCCGAATTATCGGCCAGCAGTGTACTTGCATGGAAAAGGCAGCAGCCCTTTGGTTTAGCAGCATCTAAGTTTATCGAACATTTGAAACGTACTTTTGCCCATTTGGAATAAGGAAAAGACCAAGACGCATTCAGAACTCATGCCTTACAGGCATTTACTTTCATAAAAATTAAGTATTAGACATAGAAAAACCCTTGACCTATAATGTAGGTGTAGTCAAATCGAGTGAGCCACTCTTTTATGACCACGCCTACATTATTTTTTTGCCAAATTGGAGGCTCGAAATGACGTTACAGGAAGCAAGCAGACGTTTCCACATTAAAATGGAAACCCTGGATTTCTACAAAGCGAACGGCCTGCTAAAAGGAACAAAAACCGATGCTGGCGATACGGATTATCAAGAAGCAGAGCTGAGGCGTGCTGTTCAGCTTCACTTTCTGCTAAGCGCGGGAATGGACTTGGATGCCTTAAAGCGTCTAATTGCCCTGATGAATGCAAAAGGCAATACAGACGCTGAACAGGTGCGAATTCTGCGTAAGTGCCGGTATCAGCTGCTTGAAGAAATTCATGGAAAACAGCAGTCGCTGGATCAGGTGGATTATCTGATTCACGAGATAAAAGGTCGAAAAGTCAAAGGAGGATAAATGTATGAAAAAAATTGCATCTGCTTTGCTGGCAGTGGTGATGATGATTTCTATGGCAGCCTGTCAATCGCAGGAACAGTCGCAGCCAGAAAGCAGCGAGTCATCCATGCCGCAGAGCCAAACCAACACACAACCGGAAAGCAGTATCGCCGCCCCGGAAGAAAGCACGGCAGGAAACCGAATTCTAATTGCGTATTTTTCACTTGGGCGCAATGCAGAATATCCTGACGATGTGGACGCCAGCACCTCTGCCAGTCTGGTGCTGGATAACGGACAACAGTACGGAACCACAGAGTATATGGCAAATTTGATTCAGCAGAACGTGGGCGGCGATGTCCATATGATTCAGACCGTCACCCCTTATCCCACCGACTTTGATGCTGTGGTAGACCAAAATCACGCAGAAATGGATGCGGGAACATTGCCCGAACTGGTGGAAAGCGATTTGGACATTTCTCAGTATGATACAGTATTCATTGGCTACCCGATTTGGGCTACCAATGCGCCGCAGGCCATTTTCTCCTTCCTGTCGGAATACGACTTATCCAGTAAGACGGTCATTCCCTTCTGTACCCATGACGGTTATGGCGCCGGCAGCAGCTACACAGATATTGCTGCGGCTGTTCCCGGAGCGGCACAGGTTCTGGACGGCCTTGCGATTGAAGCCTCCGATGTAGCGGGAGGGGCCGAACCCGTAGCGCAGTGGCTGCAAGAGATCGGTATGGACAAAAAAGCGGAAGAAAATGTACAGGCCGAAGGAACAGCCATTACCATTACGGTTGGAGACACCGTTTTAGACGGTGTGATTTATGACACTGCCCTGGCCAAGGAAATTGAGGAGTATTTTCCTTTGACCATTTCCATGGTTGGCTTTGGTAGTCGTGAGTATTACGGCGGAGTAGATTTCTACCCGGAAAATCTGGAAGGCGGGCAAAAAACATTTGAAAATGGCGATATCACCTATTGCGAAGCCCACCACAACATGGCGATTTTCTATGCGCAGACGGATGACCCCGTGCTTTCGGTGGATGTTATCCCCATTGGTAAGGTCACGTCCGATTTGAGCATTTTTAACGAGCTTTCCGGCAATGTGGATATTACCTTTGCTCTGGCGGAGTAATCTTCATGTTCCATCAAATAATTGGAGGTAATTTACAATGAAACGAATTTTGGCATTCTTATTAGCGGGGATGATGGTGGTTTCGCTGGCAGCGTGCAGCGAAACAGAATCCCAGGAAAGTTCTCAGCCGAGTCAAGCTCCCAGCAGTTCGCAGGTTTCTGAACCGGAGGAATCTCCTTCCTCTGAACAGCCGCAGTCCTCATCTTCCTCTGCGGAGGAAACGCCGGAAGCTGACGGCGGCGAAAGCAATATGCTGGTTGCGTATTTCAGCTATGCTGAAAATGCGGATCTGCCGGATGGTGTTGACGCTTCCGCAACGGCAAGTATTCAGACCTGGAACGATACGATTACCGGGAACACCGGCGTTGTAGCCAATATGATCGCTGAATCCACTGGGGCTGAACTGTTCTCCATCCAGACGGTGGAAAAGTACCCGGCTTCCTATGATGAAACCATTGACCAGGGGCAGCAGGAGCGCAATGCAGACGCCCGCCCCGAACTTACCGCGCTCCCGGAAAATCTGGACGCCTATGATGTGATTTTTCTGGGCTTCCCCAATTGGTGGGGCGATATGCCTATGGCGCTGTATAGCTTCTTGGAGCAGGTCGATCTCTCCGGCAAAACCATTGTTCCCTTTGTCACCTCCGGAGGCAGCGGATTTTCCAGCACTGTAAGCACCATTGAAGGCTTAGAATCCGGCGCGACCGTTCAAGAGGGTTTGCATCTGCGTGATTCCAGCGCCACCAACGCACAAGAGCAGATCAACGAATGGCTGTCTGGTTTGGGCTATGCCGGATAAGAAGGAGTAAGCGGCCATGAAATGGAAGAAAAAATGTCTTGCATTGATAAGTGCAGCTCTGCTTGTCTTTTCGCTGACTGCCTGCAACTCGGAAGTTCAAAATGAACCTTCTTCTGTACCGCCTGCATCTTCCTCTGTGACTTCCGACGCAGAGGAATCCCAACCCATAAGCAGTGAACAGCCGGAAGCTTCTTCGGAGTCAAGCATGGAAAACAAGGCTCCGGCGGTTTATATGACAACGGACATCAGCCCGGAGAGTTTGATCCAAATCTATGAGGCGCTGAACCGGGAGGCCACCGGCAATGTGGCAGTGAAGATTTCCACAGGCGAACCGGGAAGCCACTATCTGGACGCGAATCTCATCAAGGATTTGGTGCAGGAGGTTGACGGCACGATTGTCGAGTGCAATACCGCCTATGGCGGCAGCCGGGCCAGCACTGCGTATCATCTCCAGCTGGCAGCGGATCATGGCTATACGGCGATTGCCGATGTGGACATTATGGATGCGGATGGCTCGGTGAGCCTGCCGGTTGCAGGTGGAACCCGTCTAACAGAAAATCTGGTGGGCGAAAGCTATGAAGATTACGATTTCTTCATCATTCTTTCTCACTTTAAGGGACACCGAATGGGAGGCTTTGGCGGAGCAATTAAAAATATGTCCATAGGGATTGCTTCATCCTCTGGCAAGTGCCTCATTCACAGCGCCGGGGCAAGTACCACCGACCGGATGCTGAGCACCACGCCGCAGGATGACTTTTTGGAAGCAATGGCGGAAGCCGCAAAATCCGTGGCAGATGATAAGGGAGAAAATATCCTGTACATCAATGTAATGAACCATCTCTCGGTAGACTGCGACTGTATCGCCTATGGTGCAGAACCAAGTATGGAGGACATTGGAATCCTGGCATCCCTTGACCCGGTGGCATTGGATCAGGCCTGTGTCGATTTGGTGTATGCTGCGCCGGATGGGGCCGATTTGATTGAACGGATGGAAAGCCGCCATGCGATCCACGCACTGGAACACGCAGAGGCCATTGGGTTTGGCAGCCGCGAATATGAGCTTGTGCGTATTGATGAGCAGTAAAGCCGAAACATAGGATTTGACAAAGTGCGCTTTCTTGTGATACGGAAGGCGCACTTCACATTTATGCTTTTCAAGCATTTGGTTTGATTTATTATAGGTATTAGACATTAAAAATCTCTCGACTTATAATAGAACCAAAGGAAGAAAGAAGGGATCACTTATGAAAAAAATAATGGCAGTTCTTTTGATACTTTCACTGGTATTCTCCTTAGCTGCCTGTGGCGCCAGCGATGAAGAAACGGCATCGTCGAGCGGAACATCGCAAAATGAGCAGTCTGCAATTTCAGAGCCTGCGGTTTCCGATGAGGTAAGTTCGGGTGCAGAAGAATCTGTGCCACCACAGGAATCCGGGCAGCAGAGCCGTGTCTTGGTGGCTTACTTTTCTTGGGCGGATAACGCTGTAATTGAGGGAGCGGTGGATGCAGTCGCTTCTCCCAGCGTGGTGGCTCCCGGCAATGTCCAGCAGCTTGCAGGCTGGGTACAGGAACAAACCGGCGGCGATCTGTTTTCGATTCAAGTAACAGATCCCTATCCCAGCGATTGGGACGAATGTCTGGCCCGTGCCAATGAGGAACGATCCCGCAATGCACGTCCGGCATTGACGGAAACGGTTGAATCAATGAGCGGTTACGATGTGGTGTTTCTGGGGTATCCAAACTGGTGGTATGGCGCACCAATGGCCCTGCTGTCTTTTATCGAGCAGAATGACCTTTCCGGAAAACAGATCTATCTGTTTTGCTCTCATGGAACTGGCGGGCTTGCCAATAGTGTGGATGAGATTGAATCGGCCTTGCCGGAAAGTGCGGTACTTTCCGAGAACGTATTTGATGTTTACGAGGAGGACGCAGCTTCCTCCGAAAATGATATTTTAGGCTGGCTGGAAGAAGTCGGCTATTAAAGGAGAGGTACGATATGAAAATCACAGTTATCACCGGCAGCCCCCATCGGAAAGGTACATCGGCACTGCTTGCGGATGAATTTATCCGCGGCGCAAAAGAAAGCGGTCACAAGGTTTTTCGGTTTGATGCAGCGTTTGAGACGCTTCACCCCTGCCTTGGCTGCGGCCGCTGCGGTAGTACAGGCCGCTGCGTTCATCAAGACTCCATGGAGACGCTGCTCCCCCATTTAAAAGAAGCCGATGTGGTTGTATTCGTGACGCCGCTTTACTATTTTGGGATGTCCGCCCAGCTGAAAATGGTGATCGACCGCTTTTATGCCGTCAATTCCGACTTGATGGGAAGCAGTAAAAAATCGATCCTGCTGGCAACGGCATATGACGATCAAGATTGGACATTCAAAGCCCTGGAAGGCCACTACCAGACGGTTGTAGCCTATTTAGGCTGGAACAACATCGGTGTTTTGCTGGCTGGCGGCTGCGGCGACCGCAGGGCGGCCCAAGCCAGTTCCTATCCCATAAAGGCTTACGAAATGGGAAAGAACTTGGTGTAACGTAGAAACTGAATCATACAGGCAAAGCGAGGCGCACACTTTTGTTTTCCAGTCAGGCACTCAAAAAATTACTCATTCCACTGGTCATCGAGCAGATTTTGGCCATGCTGGTGGGAATGACGGATACCTTAATGGTTTCCGCTGCCGGTGAAGCCGCTGTTTCCGGCGTCGCACTGGTGGATATGGTAAACTATCTGGTCATTACCGTTTTAACCGCTGTAGCCACCGGTGGAGCGGTCATTGTTTCTCAATACCTGGGAGGCAGTCAGAAAGAAAATGCGGAAAAATCCGCAGGTCAGCTGCTGCTTATTTCTGCCTTGATTTCATTGGCGATTATGGCGCTTTGCCTGCTGTTTCGGCATCATCTGCTCCGGCTGCTGTTTGGAACAGTGGAGGAGGATGTGATGGACGCTTCCATCACCTATTTTACAATTACCGCATGTTCTTTCCCTTTTCTTGGGATATATAACGCATCGGCAGCATTGTTCCGGTCGATGAGCAAAACCAATATGACGATGGTTGTTTCCCTGTTGATGAATGCGATCAATATTGTCGGAGACTTTATCGGCGTACAGCTTTTGCACGCAGGGGTGGCCGGGGTAGCGGTTCCTACTCTGATTTCCCGTGCGGTAGCGGCAGTTTTGATGACTTTACTGGCGCTGAAGCAAAGTAATTTGATCATCCTTCGCGCACGGAACATTTTCGCCTGGAAGCAGGAACTGCTGGGAAAAATTCTCCGTATCGCCGTTCCCAATGGGATTGAAAACGGGCTGTTTGCATTGGGGCGGGTCATTGTCACCAGCATTGTTTCGTCATTTGGCACCGCCCAAATTGCGGCAAACGGAGTAGCAAACAGCATCGACCAGATTGCAATCATCGTAGTGAACGCCGTCAATTTAGCGGTCATTACGGTGGTAGGGCAGTGTGTTGGCGCAGGGCTGCCGGAGCAGGCGCAGAGCTATACCAAAAAGCTGATGAAGATTTCCTATCTGTCCACCGGAATATTGGGAGTCTGCGTATGTGCCCTATTGCCGGTTATTTTGAACTTCTATAACCTTTCGGATGAAACCTTGCGGTATGCTGCCATTTTGGTTGTGATGCACAATATATTGGCATTTGCCCTTCACCCCACATCTTTCAACCTAGCCAACAGCCTACGGGCCGCTGGGGACGTGAATTTTACCATGTTTGTGGGAATTTGCTCTATGCTGCTGTTCCGGCTGGGTTCCGCTGTTCTCTTTGGGATTGTGCTGGATTTAGGGATCATCGGCGTATGGATTGCCATGGGCATGGACTGGCTGGCCAGATCGGCGGCGTTTCTGCTGCGATACAGAAGCGGAAAATGGCGGCTGATGAGAAGTATATAAAAAGGAGACCTATCATTATGGAATATCGCAAACTGCCGCATGGCAATGAACAAATCAGCGTTCTTGGTTTTGGCACCAGCTCCATCGGCATGGCTGGGGAGCGGGAAATTGAAGCTGCCATGACCATGGCGCTGGAAAACGGCATCAACTATTTTGATATGGCGTCTGCCGACGCAGCGCCCTTCCCTGCATTTGGGCGCGCCCTTGCAGGGAACCGAAAGAATGTCTATTTTCAAGTTCATTTCGGTGCAAACTACCAGGACGGTAAATATGGATGGACAACCGACCTGGATACCATCAAACGCTCCATCGACTGGCAGCTGGGTGCGCTGCGAACCGACTACATCGACTTTGGATTTATGCATTGTATTGACGAAAAAGCCGATTTGGAAAATGCACTGACCGGCGGCATTCTGGACTACATTTTACAGCTGAAAAAGTCCGGAGTAGTGCGTCATGTGGGTCTTTCCTCCCATACGCCAAGCATTGTGCACCAGGCGCTGGACGCCGGGATTCTGGATATGTTGATGTTCAGTATCAATCCGGCTTATGATTATGCTGGCGGTTCTGAGCCGAATTATGAAGCGGAAAGCTATGCAGTGGGCAGTGCGGCAGAACGGATGAATCTATACCGGCGCTGTGAAGCCAGCGGCGTAGCGATCTCTGTGATGAAAGCTTTCAGCGGCGGGCAGCTGTTAAGCGCCAAAACCTCTCCCTTTGGGCAGGCGCTGACGGAATACCAGTGTATCCAATATGCGCTGGATAAGCCGGGGGTTGTCACTGTTTTGCCGGGTGTGCGGGACAGGGAAGATTTGAAACGTATTTTAGGCTTTGTCCAGGCAACTCCCCAAGAAAAAGACTATTCCATTTTGGGAACCTTTGCGCCCCAGGAGGCCACAGGCGTTTGTGTGTACTGCAACCATTGCCAGCCCTGCCCGATGGGACTGGATGTGGGCCTAATCAACAAGTATTACGATCTGGCACAGGCCGGTGATGAATTGGCGAAAAGCCATTATGCGAATCTGGAAAAGAAAGCTGGAGACTGCGTTGGCTGTGGCCACTGCGATTCCCGCTGCCCGTTCCATGTGGGACAGGTCAAACGGATGCAGGTGATTCATGACTATTTTGGCGAATAATAAAGACCACTGACAAAGCGGGTACTGCTCATAAATGGGCGGTATCCGATTTTGTTATTTCATGCCTTTAAAGCATTTAATTTAATCCAATATAAGTATTAGACATGAAAAGAAAAAGGGCATATACTGTTCTTGTAAACGAATGTGGACGACCTGTGTTGGAAGGAGGACGGTTCCATTGAAACCCAAAATGATATTCAAAATGTCCATAGATTTTATAATGACAGTTTTGCTGCTGTGCCAGATGGCGTATATGCTTGTTGGAGAAGCCGCGCACGAGTGGATTGGCACTGTTATGCTTGTACTGTTCGTTCTGCACCATATTTTGAATGTAAGGTGGTATCGGAACCTTATCAAAGGAAAATACACGGTGCTTCGCATGGTACAGACGATTGTAAATTTTCTGCTTCTCTTTTCCATGATCGGCCTGATGGTCAGCGGCATCATTATGTCCAGAACAGTATTTGCCTTTTTGAGCATTGACGGTGGAATGGGTTTTGCCCGCCTCCTCCATATGCTGGCGGCCTATTGGGGGTTCATCTTGATGAGTGCTCACCTCGGTTTGCACTGGAGCATGGTTATGGGAATGGTGCGAAAGGCATCAAAACAAACAGAGACGTCAAACTTACGCACCTGGGTTTTGCGGACACTGGCTTTGCTGCTGTGTGGAGTTGGCGTTTATGCTTTTCTCAAAAATGACTTAGCGTCTTATATGTTCCTAAAAAACCAGTTTGTGTTCTTTGACATGGAGCAGCCGCTGATTTTGTTTTTCAGCGAATACATAGCGATGATGGCGCTATGGGCCTGTATTGCCTACTATGCAGGCAGAGTGTTCCAAAAGCTGCGTGCACAGAAAAATGTAAGGAGAACTGGTGGCCATGAGTGACGCAGAACGCGCCAGGAGCATTTTATTGGCGCAGGAAAACTGTACCTGTGCATTTTGCAGAGGGGATTGCACGCATACCAGCGCCTACCGCGGTATTTATGCACTGGTTCAATTTTTAGCACAGGGCGTTGAACTTACAAATTTTTCAGCCGCAGATAAAGTGGTGGGAAAAGCTGCTGCACTCCTACTTGTTATGGCAGGGGTCAAAGAAGTATATGCGCAGGTAATGAGCGAACCGGCACTTTATACTCTTTCCTATTATGGCGTTCTTTGCACCTATACACAAGTTGTACCGGAAATATTGGATTATGAGAGAAAAGAGGTTTGCCCTTTGGAGGCAATTATCTCTCATACCAAAGACCCAGAGGAAGCTTATCGAATTTTGCAAAAGGCTTTGAAAACCGTTTCGTAAGGAGGAATTGACATGGATGAGCTAAGACAGATCATATCTGCTTTTCAAGCGGAGGAAGTGAATCTCTATGGGAACCTTCCGCAAAAAATAAAACGGCTGATCTCCCTGGCAGTAGTGACTGCATTGGGTACACAAAACAGAATCCCCGAAGAAGTGAAGCGGGCGCTGCGAGTTGGGGTAACGCCGGAAGAGATTGCAGAGGCTATTGTCCAGTGTACGCCATATGCCGGTAGCGCCAGAGCATTGGAAGCCCTGGATGAAGCAGAGCGCACCATGAGCGACCAGGGCATTCAGCTGCCGCTGAAAAGCCGGGAGACGGTAACGAAGGATACCAGGCTGAAGCAGGGACTTGCCGCTCAGTATGCTTTGTTTGGGAAAGAAAACATTGACCGCAATTGGCAAAATGCCCCGCCGGAGCTGCGGCATATTCAAGAGTATTTATCCGCTTATTGCTTTGGCGATTTTTATACAAGGAGCGGGCTTGACCTGCAAACCAGAGAGCTGCTGACTTTCTGCATTCTCTGTACGCTGGGCGGGTGTGAGCCTCAGCTGAAAGCACATATTGGCGGCAATCTTCAAGTGGGAAACGACCGTCAAACGCTGCTTTCTGCGGTTACATGGTGTATTCCCTATATCGGTTTTCCGCGAACCCTAAATGCCATTTCCTGTATCAATGAAGTGGCAGGCAAATAAAGATGTTTTTCTTAGGAGGTTTTTAAAATGAGTTTTCAGATGTATGTACCCACCAAAATTTTGTTTGGCGAAGGCCAGCTTGAGAATTTACACACCCAGCAGCTTCCCGGTAAAAAGGCATTGGTTGTCATTTCCAATGGCAAATCCACCAAAGAAAACGGTTCCCTGGCAGCGACGGAGGAGCAGCTGAAAAAAGCTGGGGTGGAAACGGTTCTTTTCGATAAGATCATGGCCAATCCCCTCAAATCCACTGTGATGGAAGGAGCCGCCTGTGCAAAAGAAAACGGCTGTGATTTCATTGTGGCCCTTGGCGGCGGCAGTGTGATGGATGCTTCCAAGGCGATTGCTGCCATGGCGACCAACGACGGCGATTTATGGGATTATATTTCCGGTGGCACTGGGAAAGGAAGCCCCCTTGTAAACGAGCCGCTTTCCATCATCGCGATTACCACCACAGCGGGAACCGGCAGCGAAGTGGATCAGTGGGGCGTTATTTCCAACGAGGAAACCAACGAAAAAATTGGATTTGGCGGATATGATTCGCTGTTTCCCAAGATCGCTGTGGTTGATCCGGCGCTGATGAAGTCAGTACCGCCGAAGTTTACGGCTTACCAGGGCTTTGATGCACTGTTCCACAGCGTGGAGTGCTACATCTCCGCTGCGGCGAACCTTATGGGTGATATGTATGCGTTGACTGCGATTGAAAACATTGGTGCATATCTGCCCCGTGCCGTTCAGAGCGGAGAAGATTTGGAGGCCAGGGAGCACGTGGCGTTTGCCAACACCCTTTCCGGTGTCGTTATGACCGTCAGCGCCTGCACCAGCGAGCATTCCATGGAGCACGCTATGAGTGCCTATCACCATGAGCTGCCCCACGGTGCAGGGCTGATTATGATCTCAAAAGCGTATTTCACTTATTTCATTGAGAAACACGCCTGCGACGAACGGTTTGTTCGCATGGCACAGGCGCTGGGCAAGAAAGACACCAAAGACCCCATGGATTTTATTGCAGCGCTGTCTGAGCTGCAAGAGCAATGCGGCGTGGATGGCTTGAAAATGTCGGATTACGGTATTCAGCCGGAGGAGTTTATGACTCTGGCACAGAATGCCCGTGCAACCATGGGCGGCCTGTTTGCCTGCGACCGGGCTCCTCTTTCTGACGAAGACTGTGCCGCAATTTTTAAAAAAGCATATTGCTGATTCTCCAATAGAAAGGCGCGAAAAAATGAAAATTATCGGAAAAACTTTTGATGAAGAACGGGCTTTATACCATCAGCAGGACAGCACCATTCAGAATTGTACCTTTGCAGGCCCTGCTGATGGGGAATCTGCACTGAAGGAAGCCCGAAATATCACGGTGCTTGATTGTGAATTTGCCCTGCGCTACCCTTTCTGGCACGTGGATACCGGCACCATAAAAAACTGCCGCATGACGGAAACCTGCCGGGCTGCGCTGTGGTATGACCGGCGCTTGGAACTGACTCACTGCGATCTTAAAGGGATCAAAGCCCTGCGGGAATGCTCTGACATTTTTCTGAGGGATTGCCAAATTGATTCTGCCGAGTTTGGCTGGCAATGCAATGTGATAGAAATGGATCGCTGCACGCTGAACAGCGAATATGCGTTTTTGCACAGCGACAATCTGGAAATCGACGAGCTGACCATGCAGGGAAAATATTCTTTTCAATATGTGCAGAGCGCTATGCTGCGCCACTGCCGCCTTCATACAAAAGACGCCTTTTGGCACAGCAAAAATGTTACCGTGGTGGACAGCGTAGTGCAGGGCGAATACCTCGGCTGGTATTCCGAAGGGCTGACCCTCATCAACTGCCATATCATCGGAACACAGCCGCTTTGTTACTGCAAAAATCTAAAGCTGGTGAACTGCACGATGGAGCAGGCGGATCTGGCTTTTGAGTATTCCGACGTAGAGGCAGATGTGATCGGAGAAATTCTTTCGGTGAAAAACCCCCATTCTGGCCATATTGTGGCCGACAGCATCGGAGAAATCATAAACGAGGATTCTGTGATAGAGACTGAGTGCAAAGTGGAACTGCGAAAAAGCAGCAATGATACAAAAATAGAAAAGGAGAGCGCATGATGAACGAATCTGTAATTGATAACATTTTCGGTATGGGAGAAAAGAATCCATTTGGACAGTTTTTTGTTGGGAAAAGCTATCTGAAAATGCTCACCACCGAAGGGGTTCCGATTGCCAACGTGACCTTTGAGCCCGGCTGCCGCAACAACTGGCATATCCACCACGCAAAAAGCGGAGGTGGGCAGCTTCTGCTCTGCACCGCAGGGCGTGGCTGGTATCAAGAATGGGGGCAGCCTGCGAGAGAACTTCATGCCGGAGATGTGGTAATGATCCCGCCGGAGGTCAAGCACTGGCATGGTGCGGCGGCAGACAGCTGGTTTGTACACCTGGCTGTTGAAGTTCCCGGTGTGGAAACCGCCAACGAATGGTGTGAGGCCGTTGCGGATGACGAATACAACAACCTAAAATAAGGAGCGAAATAAGATGAAAAGAACATTTTTATCCGTTGTTCTGCTGCTGATGTTTGCGCTGTGTTTTACGGCTTGCAGCAGTGGAACACCCTCGGATACAAGCAGCCTTTCTTCCTCTAAGCAGGAAAGTGCTGCTGAATCGGAGACGGGAACATCAAGCGTTTCTGAAGAGCCGGAAGAAGAATCTTCGGAGCCTGCCGAGGAAAGCAATATTCTGATTGCTTATTTTTCCCATTCCGGGAACACCGAAGCGGCCGCTGAGCAGATTGCCGCATTGACCGGAGGCACTTTGGCGGAAATTGAGCGTGTGGAGGAATATGGGGATTTAGAGGCAGAAGCCGAGGCGGAAATTCTGAACGGCGACCGTCCTGAAATTACTGTCGATACAGATAATATTTCAGATTATGACATAGTCTTTGTGGGCTACCCTATCTGGTGGGATGAGGCCCCGGCGATGATTTCTACTTTCCTTGCGAACAATGACTTTGCGGGAAAAACGATTGTCCCATTCTGCACCAGCGCCAGCGATGATATTGAAAACAGCCTACATATTTTCAACGAGCTGTGCCCTAACGCTACGATTGCAGAAGGCATTAGAGCAAATAATGAGGCTAAAATTGAACCGTGGCTCCAAGGTTTGGGGATCATTGAATAAGAATTGGCACTTTGACACTCTTTATAGGAAATGATGTGCTGACAAAAATTCATGGATAGGGGTGATGAATTTGAAGCGATTTTGGGCAACCATTCTTTCGGCCCTCCTGCTGCTGTCCTTGGCGGCCTGCGGGAATGGGCAGCAGCTGCCGGAAACCGATGACAGCAGCCAAACCATAGACAGCGAGCAGAGCAAGACCGAACATGAACCGCAGAGCGACCCTCGGGAAAGCGAGGAGGTACACCCTGTGGAAGAATCCCCCGTTGTTTACATGACAACAGACATCAGCCCGGCAGGGCTTGCAGCGGTATATGAGTCGCTGAACTGGACGCCTACCGGGAATGTAGCCGTTAAGCTCAGTACCGGTGAGCCGCCCGCCAGCAATTATCTTCGCCCAGAGTTGATCCAAGATTTGGTGCAGTCAGTAAATGGAACCATTGTGGAGTGCAATACCGCTTACGGCGGCTCCCGCTCCAGCACGGCAATGCACTATCAAGTGGCAGAAGATCATGGGTTTACTGCGATTGCCGATGTGGACATCCAAGACGAGCATGGTTCCATGACCATTCCCGTCACAGGGGGTGCCCGACTTACAGAAAACTATGTCGGAGCCAGCTTTGCCGACTATGATTCCTATTTGGTGCTCTCTCATTTTAAAGGTCATACAATGGCAGGTTTTGGCGGAGCAATTAAGAATATTTCCATCGGGCTTGGCTCCAGCGAAGGTAAAGCGTGGATTCACAGTGGCGGCACCAGCCGTACCAATGCCTGGGGCGGAGAACAGGACGCTTTTTTGGAAAGTATGGCCGAGGCAGGAAAATCGGTTTCGGATTATCTTGAAAACGGAGAGCGCATTGTATATGTCAACGTGATGAACCGTCTTTCGGTAGACTGCGATTGCGACGGGAACCCGGCGGAGCCGGATATGCATGATATTGGCATTTTGGCTTCCACCGATCCCGTTGCATTGGATCAGGCTTGTATTGATCTGATTTATAAACAGAAAAATGGAGACGGCGCTTCTTTGGTGGAACGAATCGAATCCAGAAATGGCCTGCATACCTTGGAACACGCAGAGGAAATTGGCCTTGGCAGCCGTACCTATACGTTGGTGTCGATTGATGGATAAGGAGATATGAGAAAATGAATGCAAAGATAAAAAACATAACATTGGCAGCCATGTTTCTGGCTATCGGTATGGTGCTGCCGTTTTTAACCGGACAAATTCCTCAGATCGGGAATATGCTCTTGCCCATGCACATTCCAGTGCTTTTATGCGGATTGATTTGCGGCTGGCAGTACGGTGGGATCGTTGGATTTATTCTGCCCTTACTGCGTTCAGTGACATTCGGCGCACCTGGCTTTTTCCCCACGGCTACCGCTATGGCTTTTGAATTGATGACCTATGGTCTTGTAATCGGCCTGCTCTATAAAGTTTTTCGCCGCCAGAATGTCCTTTCTCTTTATGGTTCGCTGATCTCTGCCATGTTGGCAGGTCGGGCGATTTGGGGCCTCGTTCAGATGATTCAGCTGGGCGTGTCCGGGAACGGATTTACCTGGCAAATGTTTATGGCTGGCGCATTCCTCAACGCAATTCCTGGGATTATTGTCCAGCTGTTGTTGATTCCGGGTATTATGGTCGCCTTGAATCGCACCGGGCTTATCCCCTATCAGAAGCAGCAGACCGCTTTCTCACAAAGCGAGAGTTAAAAAGATGGGACAAATCGCGGATGCTATTCTAAAAGAAATTCAATTGCGATATTGTGCGCAAAATTCATTTCTCATCGCCATTGACGGCAGATGTGCCGCAGGAAAACAACGCTGGCGGAGTATTTGCAAAAAAACATTGACAGTAATGTATTCCATATGGATCACTTTTTTCTCCGGCCTGAACAGCGGACAAAAGAACGATTGCAGCAGCCGGGAGGAAATGTGGACTACGAACGGTTTTATGAAGAAGTCTTGCTTCCGTTGAAGCAAGGAATTCCGATTGCCTATCGTTCCTATGATTGCCAGCAGCAGAAATTAGCAGCGCCAATTTCTATTGACCCAAAGCCGATTTCGATTATTGAGGGTTCCTACAGCTGTCATCCAAAACTATGGGACGCCTATGATTTGCGCATATTTTTGACTGTTCCCTTTGAAGAGCAGCTGCGGCGGATTGAAAGCAGAAATGGGTTGGATCGTCTTTCCGTATTTCGAGAGAAATGGATTCCTATGGAGGAACAGTACTTTACTGCTTTTCAAATTCAAACGCGCTGCGAGCTGCTCTTTCAAACCGCCGAAGGATTGTGAGGTGAGAAAATGGCGGAAATTTTACATAGAGAGTTTGTTTATCTGTGGTATTACTTTACCGTACAGCTGGATCAGATTTTTCCCTATTGGGTTTTGGGCATGGTTCTTGGTTCCGCTATTTCTGTTTTTGCCAAGGGCACAATCCACGCACTGTTCGGCAAACTCCAAACAAAGAAATTGGGTGTGCTGGGGGTAATTCTGGCCAGCGCTTTAGGAATCGCATCT
>ENA-UOJQ01001389-UOJQ01001389.1-human-gut-metagenome-genome-assembly--contig:-P63-NODE-1389-length-19705-cov-10.792468_pt1 | contig 19705 bp, 17 predicted proteins | sample MGYA00242352_ERZ723899 | MGnify/ENA metagenome assembly ERZ723899 | reverse complement strand
AGGGGCAGAGCCCCTCGCGTTCTCTTGGGGGTCAAAGGGGGCCATTCTCTCACGCGAGAGAATGGCCCCCTTTACTCGCTTCTTTGCGCGGCGCAAAGGACTTACGCCCCCACGCAGCGGGTCATACCAGCAAAGTTATTTAACTAATTCCTAAAGGAGTTTTAGTTAAAAAGTTTCGCGATAGAAATTTCCTGATATGTGCGCTCGATCGCTTCGGCGAACATCGGCGCGACGGTCAGGTACTTGATGCGGGACTTGGCGAGCTCCTCTTCGTTGGCAGGGGCGGGGATGGTGTCGAGCAGGGCGAGCTCTTCGATGCTGCTCGCGGCCAGGCGCTCGAGCGCGGGGCCGGAGAGAACGCCGTGGGACGCGCAGGCGTAGACCTTCTTCGCGCCGCCGACCTCAACGATGGCCTTGGCCGCGTTGCAGAGGGAACCGGCGGTGTCGACCATGTCGTCGAAGAGGATGCACTCCTTGCCCTCAACGTCGCCGATGACGTTCATGACCTCGCACTGGTTGGCCTTCTGGCGGCGCTTATCGACGATGGCGAGGTTCATGTGCAGCTTCTGGGCGAAGGTGCGGGCGCGGGCGACGGAGCCGACGTCGGGGGAGACGACGACCATGTCCTCGCACACGGAACCGAACTTCTTGGCGTAGTAGTCGACGAAGATGGGGTTGCCGAAGAGGTTATCCACGGGGATATCGAAGAAGCCCTGGATCTGGTTGGCGTGCAGGTCCATCGTCAGCACACGGTCAACGCCTGCGGCGACGAGCATGTTGGCCACGAGCTTGGCGGAGATGGGGTCGCGGCTCTTGGCCTTGCGGTCCTGACGGGCGTAGCCGAAGTAGGGCATGACGGCGGTGATGCGGCCGGCGGAAGCGCGGCGGCAGGCATCGACCATGATCAGAAGCTCCATCAAATTGTCGTTGACGGGCTTGCAGGTGGACTGAACGAGGAACACGTCGCTGCCGCGCACGGTCTCGTACAGGGAGACGGAGGCCTCGCCGTCTGCGAAGCTCTTGACCTCGCTCTCGCCGAGCTTGGTGCCGATGATCTTGCAGATGTCCGCTGCCAGTTTGGGGTTTGCGTTGCCGGTGAAAATCTTGATGTCCTTACCGTGAGAGATCATGTTGATGTACTCCTCTGTTTATAAAAATTTTTCTGAAGTTACTTTTTCTCGTGCGCCGCGCGCCACTGTTCCGCCCAGCCGGGCTTGTTGACCTGACGCTCGCGCGCGATGGCGAGAGAATCGGCGGGCACCTCGTCGGTGATGGTGGAGCCGGCGGCGATATAGCTGCCGTTTCCGACCGTGACGGGGGCGATGAGATTCGTGTTGCAGCCGATGAAAGCGTCGTCGCCGATCGTGCAGCGGAACTTTTTAAAGCCGTCGTAGTTCGTCGTGACCGTGCCGCAGCCGAAGTTGATGCGCTCGCCGCAATCGCTGTCGCCGACGTAGGTGAGGTGCGAGATCTTCGTGCCGTTGCCGATAACGCTGTTTTTGATCTCGACAAAGTCGCCGACTTTGACATGATCGCCGATCTTCGAGTTCGGGCGGACATAGGCAAAGGGACCGACGGTCGTGTGCGCGCCGACGGTGCTCTCATTGAGCTGCGAGGCGTTCACCTCGGTCTCGTCGCCGACCGTGCAGTCGCGGATCATGGCGTTCGGGCCGATGGTGCAGTTCTTGCCGATGACGGTCCGGCCGCGCAGGATCGTTCCCGGCAGGATGACCGTGCCGCTGCCGATCTTGACGCGGGGGTCAATGTAGGTATTGTTGGGGTCCATGATGGAAACGCCCGCGGCAAAGTGCTTGTCGGCGATCTTGCGGCGACACATGTCCTGTGCGGATCTGAGCTCCTCGTCGTCGCCGACGGGCAAAAAGCCCTTCGTGATCTCCGCCCCCTTGGGGAAGGCGGCGAAGGCGCCGTGCTCCTTGAGCACCTTGCAGCACTCCTTCGCGTCCGCGGAGTAGACCGCGCCGCCGGAGAACACGCCCACGGGCAGCACCGCGCCGTTGACGATGAGGACGCTGCCCTTTTCATCCTTGAGGAGCGTTAAAAGCTCTTCCCCGTGTCTGGCACCGTCGACGTAGACAACATCGGCGTTTTCTGGGACGTAGGGGCGCATCATGTCGTGCGCCCGTTTGTCAGACACAATAAAAAACCGCTCAATGCCCCGCCCCATCAGTTCTTCGACCATCCACGTGAGAATGGGGCAGAACAAAATGGGCCTCAGCATCAGCGGTGCTTGTTCTTTTGTCAGGGTCATATCGTCCGGCATAAAGAGAACTGCCAACTTCTGATCCATCGGAGCTCATCTCCTTTCAATTCTACTCTCTCTTAACGACATTATAGCAAAGATGCCCGAAAAATCCACCGTTTCTCACAAAAAAAACAAAAAATTTTTGATTTGGCGGCTTTACTTTTGCATTTTCAAAATTTCGTTTCAAAAGACTGCATTTTAGGTTGAATTCGCAATATTTTTGCGGTACAATGATAAAACTTTCGCGTGGAGGAGGTGCTGTCATGCTGAATATCGTGCTCGTCGAGCCGGAGATCCCGCAAAACTGCGGCAATATCGCGCGCACCTGCGCGGCGACGGGGGCGCATCTGCATCTCATCAAGCCCCTCGGGTTCGACATTTCCGACCGCGCCGTCAAGCGCGCGGGGCTGGACTACTGGTACCTTGTGGATATCAGCGTGTACGAAAATTTAGCCGACCTTTTTGCAAAGCATCCCGAGGCGGAACGCGACTGCTGGCTCGCCACGACCAAGGCTCCGCAGGACTACTGCCAGGCGGAATTCAAGGACGGCTGCTGGCTCTTTTTCGGAAAGGAGACCGCGGGCCTGCCGGAGCCTTTCCGCGTGGCGCACTATGAGCGCTGCATCCGCCTTCCGATGCGGAAGGAGGCGCGCAGCCTGAATCTATCAAACTCCGTGGCGATCCTGACGTATGAAGCGCTGCGGCAGACGGGCTTTCCCGGTCTCAAGCACGAGGGGGAAATGCTCGAAAAAACGTAAGATCCCAAATTCGTTTTAACTGCGTAACCAAATCGTATGTGTATATTATGAGGAGGAAACAACATGAATTATAACAAGAAGACTGTTCTCGATGTGGACGTGAGCGGCAAGAAGGTGCTGCTGCGCTGCGATTTCAACGTGCCCCAGGACAAGGAGACCGGCGAGATCACCTCGGATAAGCGCATCGTGGCCGCGCTGCCGACCATCCGGTATCTGCTCGACCACGGCGCGGCGGTCATCGCCTGCTCCCACCTCGGCAAGCCCGAGGCCAAGTTTGACAAGTGGGTGAAAAAGCAGACCGAAAAGGGCAAGGACCCCGCGACGCTGACCGAGGAGAAGTGGAAAAAGTCCCTCGACAAGCTGACGCTTGCGCCCGTCGCCAAGCGCCTGTCCGAGCTTTTGGGCAAGGATGTCATCTTCGCGCACGACGTCGTCGGTGAGGACGCCAAGGCCAAGGCCGCGGCGCTCAAGGGCGGCGAGATCATGCTGCTTGAAAATACCCGTTTTGAAGCGGGCGAGACCAAGAACGACCCCGAGCTTGCCAAGGCTCTTGCCTCGATGGCGGAGCTGTACGTCTCCGACGCGTTCGGCACGGTGCACCGCGCGCACGCGTCCACTGCGGGCGTGGCCGCCTATCTTCCCGCCGTGTCGGGCCTGCTCGTTGCCAAGGAGCTTGAGGTCATGGGCAAGGCGCTCGACGATCCCAAGCGCCCGTTTGTCGCCGTGCTCGGCGGCGCAAAGGTCAGCGACAAGATCGCCGTCATCAACAACCTTTTAGACAAGGCCGACACCGTCATCATCGGCGGCGGCATGGCCTACACGTTCGCCAAGGCGCAGGGCGGCGAGATCGGCAAGTCCCTGCTCGAGGAAGACAAGTGCGCCTACGCGCTCGAGATGATCGAAAAGGCCAAGCAGAAGGGCGTCAAGCTCCTGCTGCCGGTCGATACCGTCGCGGCGACGGAGTTTGCTGCCGACGCAGAGCCCCACGTCGTCGACGCGATGCACATCCCCGCGGATATGATGGGCATGGACATCGGCCCCAAGACCGTCGAGCTCTTCTGCGCGGCGACCAAGGGCGCGGGCACGATCGTGTGGAACGGCCCCATGGGCGTTTTTGAGTTCCCAACCTTTGCGACCGGCACGAAGGCCATGGCCAAGGCGCTCGCCGAGAGCGGCGCGGTCACGATCATCGGCGGCGGCGACAGCGCGGCGGCAGCCGAGCAGCTCGGCTTTGCCGACAAGATCACGCACATCTCCACCGGCGGCGGCGCGTCGCTCGAGTTCTTGGAAGGCAAGGAATTACCGGGCGTTGCGTGCCTTTTAGACAAGTGAGAAAAATCTCTATTGATTTTCATATATTCGCATAGATCTTAGATTTAGACAGTAACAGGAGAAAAGACCCAATATGAATCGCAGATACCGTAAAACCATCATCGCAGGCAACTGGAAAATGAACAAGACCCCCAGCGAGACCAAGGCCTTTGCCGAACAGTTCAAGGCCATCCTTCCCAAAACCAAATGGTGCGACATCGTTGTGTGCGCGCCCACGGTCGACCTTTCTGCCGCCGTGCGCGCGTTCAAGGACAGCCGCATCGCCGTCGGCGCGGAGAACGTCTACTTTGAAAAGAGCGGCGCCTACACCGGCGAGATTTCCGCCGACATGCTCGCCGACCTCGGCGTGCGCTATGTCATCGTCGGCCACAGCGAGCGCCGCGCGCTCTTCGGCGAGACGGACGAGATCGTCAACAAAAAGGTCCTCGCCGCGCTCGAGGCGGGGCTGAACCCCATCATCTGCGTGGGCGAGAGCCTTGCCCAGCGCGAGATGGGCGTGACGATGGAGCTCATCGCGCTGCAGGTCAAGTCCGCCCTCGCGGGCGTGAGCGCCGAGCAGATGCGCCGCTGCGTCATCGCCTATGAGCCCATCTGGGCCATCGGCACCGGCAAGACCGCCACGGGCGAGCAGGCGGCCGAGGTCTGCACCTATATCCGCTCACTCATCCGCGCGCAGTACGGCGCGCGCATCGCCCGCAGCGTGACCATTCAGTACGGCGGCTCGATGAAGGGCTCGAACGCCCACGAGCTGCTCTCGCACGAGGACATCGACGGCGGCCTGATCGGCGGCGCTTCGCTCGACCCCAAGGCGCTGATGGAGATCGTCCACGCTGCCAACCAGGAGTAAGGAGGAAAATCGATGAATAAGACTCCCACCACGCTGATCATCATGGACGGCTTCGGCCTGTCCAACGATACCGTCGGCAACGCGGTGCGCGCGGCCAACACCCCCGTGCTCGACGGCCTTTTTGCCGAGTATGCCCACACGACGCTCCAGGCCTCCGGTCTTGACGTGGGCCTGCCCGCGGGCCAGATGGGCAACAGCGAGGTCGGCCATACCAACATCGGCGGCGGCCGCGTCGTGTTCCAGGACCTGCCGCGCATCACCCGCTCCATTGAGGACGGTACGTTCTTTGAAAATCCCGCCTACAACAAGGCGATGGACGACTGCATTGAAAAGGGCTCTGCGCTGCACCTTTACGGTCTGCACTCCACCGGCGGCGTGCACTCCACGCTCGACCACCTCTACGCGCTTTTAAAGATGGCGCACATCAAGGGCTTAAAGCGCGTGTATATCCACGCCTTCCTCGACGGGCGCGACACGCCCCCGACCTCGGGACGCGATTTTGTCGCAAAGACCATGGAAAAGTGCCGTGAGCTCGGCGTCGGCAAGATCGCGACCGTTATGGGCCGCTATTACGCGATGGACCGCGACAAGCGCTGGGACCGCCTCGAGAACGCCTATGACGCGCTCGTCTACGGCGAGGGCGTGCAGGATCCCGACCCCATTCACGCCATCGAGGAGAGCTATAAAAACGGCGTGACGGACGAATTCGTCGAGCCCATTGTCTGCGACAAGGACGGCATGATCTCCGACAACGATTCGGTCATCTTCTTCAACTACCGCCCCGACCGCGCCCGCGAGATCACGCGCGCGTTCGTCGACCCCGCATTCGACGGCTTCAAGCGCGAGTTCTTCCCGCTCACCTACGTCTGCAACACCGAGTATGACGCGACCATGCCGAACGTGCTCGTCGCCTTCCCTCGTATCAGCGTGAAAAACGGCCTTGGCGAGTATCTGAGCAAGATGGGCATGACCCAGCTGCGCATCGCCGAGACCGAGAAGTACGCGCATGTCACGTTCTTCTTCAACGGCGGCGTCGAGGACCCGTATCCCGGCGAGGACCGCGTACTCGTCGCGTCCCCGAAGGTCGCGACCTACGACCTCCAGCCCGAGATGAGCGCCTACGAGGTCGCGAGCAAGTGCGTCGAGCGCATCGAGTCCGGCAAGTACGACGTCATCATTCTGAACTTTGCCAACTGCGACATGGTCGGCCACACCGGCGTCTTCGACGCGGCTGTCAAGGCCGTTGAAACGGTCGACGAGTGCGTCGGTCAGGTCGTGGAGGCGACGCTCAAGATGGGCGGCATCGCGATGATCACCGCCGACCACGGCAACGCCGAGCAGATGCTGCAAGCCGACGGCAAGAGCCCGATGACCGCGCACACGACGAATGTGGTGCCCTTCATCCTCTGCGGCGCGGGCACCGAGCTGCGCCCCGGCCGCCTCGCCGATATCGCGCCGACGATCCTCGACGTGATGGGCCTTGAGCAGCCCGCGGAAATGGACGGCAAGACGCTGATCGTCCGCTAAAAAATCGAATCTGCCATGTTTAGAAAAAGCTCTGACGGTACACACTACCGTCAGAGCTTTTTTGCTCGCAATTTTCGCACGAGCCGCAAAGCGGCGGAAAGGATGAAACATGGCAGGATCGAACGGCCGCGCAAAGCGGCACTTCTTTGGCGGGACGGGCTTATACATAGCCCTGTTCCTCGGTGTGACGGCGCTGGCCGTCGCGGGCTATTGGACGCTGCTGCCGAAAAATACGACGGACAAGGACGCGGAGAACGTTTCCTCGCAGGTGGAGCTTCCCGTGCAGGACGAGACGCCGCAGATGCCGGAAGCGGAGCTGCCGCAGGAGGCGGCAAAGCCGGCAGAGCCGGTGGAGGAGCCGCCCGAGGACCTCATCGTGATGGATGAGGCCACGGGCGTGGAGGACACCGTCCCCGCGATGGAGAGCGAGACGGACGCGCAGCCCGTCGCCCCGCGGCTCGTGGTCGCGCCGCTCGTGGGGGAGGAGGTCGCGGCGTTTTCGGTCGACGAGCTCAAGTATAACGAGACGCTTGGCGACTGGCGCACGCACGACGGCATCGACATCGCCGCCGAGGTCGGCACGCAGGTGATCGCCGCGTGCAGCGGCGTTGTGACGGCGGTGCGCGACGACGACATGATGGGCACGCTCGTGACCATCGCGCACGACGACGGGTACGAGACGACGTACGCCAATCTCCGCAGCTCGCCGGGCGTCGGCGAGGGACAGTATGTCTCCGCGGGCGAGGTCATCGGCGCGGTGGGCAGCAGCTCGATCGCCGAGTTCTCGATGCCGGCGCATCTGCACTTTTCGGTCAGCAAAGATGGGGTACCCTGCGACCCAGCAGAATTTCTAAATTAAAAATAGAGGCCGCTCAGTCATGGCTGAGCGGCCTCTATTTTTAGGGAGATCACAGCCCGCTGCGCGCATAAATCGCCCGCCAACGGCGGGCGATTTCCACACTTGCGGGCTGAGAGGTGTTTTTTGTCACGCACATGTCGCGACAAAAAACGATTTCAATTTATTTCGCGCCGTGCGCGGCGCGAAAATCTGCGACGCGTTTTGGCGTGATTTGCGGGAGTTACTCCTTTTTCGCCTTGGGGAAGGGAGAGAGCTCGTTGAGCAGGGTGAAGCCTAAGATCAGGGCGCCGCCGATGACTTGCATTGCGGTCATGCTCTCGCCGAGCAGGGTGACGGAGACGAGGACGGCGACGAGGGGGTCGATGTAGCTTAAAATCGCGGCCTCCTGTCCGGGCAGCTCCTTGAGCGACGAGAAGTACAGGCAATACGTGATGCCCGTGTGGACAAGGCCGACGATGAGAAGGTTCACCCAGCCGACGGCGTTCAGCGAGCTGAGTGTGATGCCATTTGTCGAGAGCACGTAGGGGATGAGCACGACGATGGCGGACAAAAACTGCAAAAACGTGCGGTGGATGCCCTCGACCTGATGGATGGACTTGTTGAGCAGGATGACGGTCGCGTAAAACACCGCCGCGCCGAGGCCGAAGAGAATGCCCTTGAGGTCATCCGACCCGCGCGTGTCGCCAATGCCGGTGATGAGCACAAGGCCGAGTGTGGACATCACAAAGCAGAGAAATTTCTTCCCTGTCAGCTTTTCATGGAAGAGGATGGGGCAGACGAGCGTGACGATGACGGGCGCGAAGTAATAGCTCAGTGTGGCGACGGAAACGCTCGTATAGCGGTAGGCCTCAAATAAAAGGATCCAGTTGACGCCCATCGCCGCACCGGAGAGAAGCAGCAGCGGCACCTCCTTTTTGATGCGCGCGAAGGGGATCTTCTGCCTGCTGATAAGTAAGTATACGCCGATCAGCAGCGCGGCCAGCACGGCGCGGTACAGCGCCAGCGCGCCGGACGAGACGGGAATATTGCGCACAAAAAGCCCCAGCGTGCCGAAGACGGTCATCGACATAATGAGCATGAGACGGGGGTCGGCCTTTTTCATAAAAATTCCTCGCGATCTGACAGAACATGCAAACGGTAGTTGCCGACTATCATAGCACGCGGACTTCCCGCCGTCAATCGGGAAAGTAAAAAGAGAGGGGCCGCCCAAAAGAAAACCTTTCGGACGGCCCGGAGGAGAGAGATGGGAGCGCTAACGCGTCAATACGCGGAGCAAAACAGCAAATTCGCCAAGCCCGAATATGGACAAAAGCGCCACGCCGCGCAGCTGCGGCTTCTTGACGCGAATCGGTGTGATGTACAGCACACCGAGCAGGAACAGCCCCAGCGCGTAGACGACCGCGCAGTTCAGGGAAAAGTGCAGCGAGAGCAGGTAGAAGAGCGGCGCGAGCACGGCACTCGCCGTGACCGGCACGCCGAGGTAGTAGGCGCGGTGCTCGCTCATCTGGTTCTGCCGCTCCTCTTCCGTCACGTTGAAATAGGCGAGGCGGATGAGCGCGCAGAGCGCGAAAAACGACATCGTCGCAAGGAACCAGAGTCTATCGCAGTCCATGCTCCAGCCGATGGCGGCGGGCAGCACGCCGAAGCACACGAGGTCGTTGAGCGAGTCGATCTGGATACCGAAGCGCTTTTCCTGTTCGGTGCGGTCCTTTTTCGTGCGGGCGATGCGCCCGTCGAAGGCATCGAGCAGCCCCGCGAGCATCAGGCACAGCATGGCGTCGAGAGGCTCGTTTTGCGCGGCGGAATAGAGGCCGCCAAGCCCCAGCAGCAGCGAGAGATAGGTTGCGATCACGGTGTAGTCGTAAACTCCGATCATAAAAAACCGTCCGATCCTTTTGGATTGCAGCACCATTATACCAGACGGCGGCGGGGAAGTATCGCTAAAATGCTGACAAGGTTATTGGCTGTGGTGTGAACGCTCGATGACGCGCGCAAAGCGCGCTTCGTCGTAGATGACCGGCACGGGGTAGACGGGGTTCGCCTCCTGCGCGGCCCAGGTGGCCATGAGGGGAATGTCCTCTTTGCGGATGCAGTTGAAGCGGTCGGGGATGCCCATGCGGGCGTTCATCGCGCGGATTTCGGCAATAAACGCCTTGGCGCGCACCTCCTCCGTGTCGCCCTTGAGGCCAAGGAGCCCGGCAAGGCGCGCAAGGCGCGGACAGGCCGCTTTGCCGTAATCTTCGAGCACGAGGGGAAGCAGCACGGCGTTTGCAAGGCCGTGGGGTACGCCGTAGAGCCCGCCGAGCGTGTGCGCGATGGCGTGCACGTTACCGACGCTTGCGCGCGTGAACGCCGCGCCTGCGTCGAACGAGGCCTGCAGCATCGCCGCGCGGTCGGGGAGCGACGTGCCGTCGCGGTACGCGCGCTCCAAATGCGTGAAGATGGTCACGACGGCGTTTTCCGCGAGCAGGCGCGTCTGCTTCGTGTTGTAAAAGCGGCTCAGGTACGCCTCGACCGCGTGCGTCAGCGCGTCCATGCCGGTCTCCGCCGTGATGTGTGGAGGCAGGCCGACGGTCAGCTCGGGGTCTAAGATCGCGTAGCGTGGAATGAGGCAGAGGTCGGAGATCGCATACTTGTGGTGGTCACTGCCGGTGACAACGGCGGCGATGGTCGTCTCCGACCCCGTGCCCGCCGTCGTGGGCACGGCGATGAGCGGCGGAATGCGGCGGCGGACCTTTAAGAGTCCCACAAGCTGCGAAAGCGGCTTGTCCGGCCGCGCGAGGCGCGCCGCGGCGGCCTTGGCTGCGTCCATCGGCGAGCCGCCGCCGATGACGAGAAAGCAGTCGCAGCTATCAATCTTGTACTGCGCGGCGATCTTTTCGACCGTCTCGACCGACGGATTCGGCTCGACCGAGGAGAAGATGGAGAGCAGGATGTCCTGCTCGTCAAGTTTTTCCTGCAAGGCGCGGAAGTGCTCGTCCGCGCACTGGCGGCGGCTCGCGATGACGAACGGGCGGCGCAGGCCGTTTTCGCGCAGAATGTCTGCGGCGCAAAGAAGGCTCCCCTTGCCTGAAAAGACCTCCGGCATGCGCCAGGGGAGAAAGCGCGCGCCGACGGCAAAGCAGCACTGGAACGCGCGGCAGAAAAACGTGTTCATAAGACTTCTCCTCTTCCGAAAAATACAGACTCAGTATACCACGGAAAAACGCGCAAAAAAAGGGCTGCGCGAATGCGCAGCCCTTCTATATGCTTTCTGAACGGCTTACTCCTCGTCGTCCTCGGTCTCGATGATGCCGTAGCCGCCGTTGTTGCGGCGATAAACGACGCAGATCGCATCGCCGAAATCGGTGTTGCGGAAGACGAAGAAGCTGTGGCCCAGCAGGTTCATCTGCAAAATGGCTTCCTCCACGCTCATGGGCTTGACGGTGAAGCGCTTGGTGCGCACGATGTCGAACGTGCCCTCCTCGTGGGCCTCGAACTCCTCGGGCAGCTCCGGCAGCACAGCCTCGGCGCGCAGGTTCTTGGCAAGGCGGGTCTTGTTCTTGCGGATCTTGCGCTCGATCTGGGCCGTGGCCTCGTCGATCGCGCCGCGCATGTCGCCGTCCGGGTCCTCACATACCGCGCGGAACAGCGTGCCGTTGGCGCCGCGGAGCATGATCTCGGCGACACAGCGGTTCTTCTTCTCGACGGAGAAGGTGACAGAAGCCTCGGGCTCCTCCTTGAAAAACTTCTCGAGCTTGCCGACCTTTTTCTCGGCATAGGCCTTGACGGAATCGTTCAGGGAGACTTTTTTGCAGGTGTAGGTGAATTTCATAGTGTTGGCTCCTTTCGTTGGTGAGGAAGGAAAGAGAGGGCGAAGGGCTCTTCTGTTTCCTTTTTTATATCATAGCACAAATGAACGAAAATTTCAAATGAACGATATATGAATTGAGCATTCTTGTACATATTGACAAAATATAAGGCATACGACGCGAATTGACAAAAGGCGGCAGAATGCGGCAAAAGCTCCCATTGACGTTTTGGCGGACGGGCGGTATCATAAGCATCGGAAGCTTTCCAATATCCCACCCATTTGAGCCGCGGGCCATCCTGGCCGGCGGCTCCTTTTTATTTCACGCAAGAAAAAAGCGCCCTCAACGGGCGCTTCAATAATGTTCTCTTTTCAGTTGCTGACGTCATAGAATGTCTTTTCTCCCGGCGTTACGTAGCCGAGCTGATCGCGCGCGAGCTCCTGCAAAAACTCAGGGTCGTCGGCCTTTTCGAGCGCCGACGAGAGCGCGTCGTTCTCCTGCTTGGCAGTGTCAAGATCGCTCTGCAGCGCGGTGAGCTGGCTGCGCGCGTCGTCGATCTGGCTCCGCAGATGAATGAGCTGCACCCCTACCAGTGCGATCAGAATTGCGATGACGAGCATCGTGAGAAAGCTGGTGCGCTTTTTGCTTTTTTTGGCCTGCTCTGTCATGCCGATGAGCCTCCTTTTTCCTTGCGCGGCGCAGCGAATAACGGGCGCGGCGCTCATACGACTTTATTATAAGCCGGTTTCTGGAAAAAAGAAAGTATCTTTTGCAAAGTTTGGCAAGTTTACCATAAACTTTTTGGAGCCACCGCAGCGGCGCCGCCGCTAATCGCGCAAAGGAGAACAGCACCTCCGCCCAGAAGGCCCATAGCGGACGGAAAAGCCGTGCGCAGAGCGTGAAGTAGCTCACCGCGCCCAAAAGCGCCGAGCAAAGCATATAGAGCCGCAGCTCGCCCCCGCCGATGCGCAGCGAGAAGAGAAACGTCAGCAGCGCGAACGCCGCACAGTAGAGGAGATCGAGCGCGCTCGTAAAGCGCCGCTTCGTCGCCCGCCGCAGCCGCACGGCGCGCAGCAGGTCATAGAGGAGAGAAAGGATGAAGCCGAGCAGGAGCGAGGCGAGAAAGCACCGCGCCTGCTCGGAGAGCGACACGCCCACGGTGCCTCAACCCCCGAACAGGCGCGAGAGCAGGCCGCCGCGGCTTGACGGCGCATCCTCAAAGGCGATGGCGTCAATGCGCCCGTCGACATGCAGCTCGCCGCCGTCGAGGCTCAGCTTGCCGATGTGCAGGCTGTCGCCCGTGACAACGAGCACGCCGAGCGACGTGTTCATCACGATCTCGGTCTCATCGAAGCGGTCGACATCCTCTACGCCGGAGACCGTCAGGCTCTCGCGGCCGGATAATTCGATGCGCTGGGGAGAAGCGGGGGAAGTGTCGTAAGTCATAGTCAGAACCCGTCCTTTCGCTTTGGGCGCAAAGAAAGCGCCCTCCATACGATAACGTATGAAGGGCGCACCCAAAATAGTACGGTTTACTGTGCGTTCACTTCGCGGTAGAGGAGCGAGGCCTCGCTCTTGCCGGCGGTCTCGGATACATCGAGCACCTCGACCGCGAGCACGCGCTCGCCGAAGTGCAGCGCGATCACGTCGCCGACCTTCACGTCGTACGACGCGCGGGCGACCTTGCCGTTGACGGTCACGCGGCCGCCGTCGCAGGCTTCGTTGGCCACGGTGCGGCGCTTGATAAGGCGCGAGACCTTGAGATATTTGTCAAGACGCATGGAATTCGTCTCCTTTTCGGAAAAGTGCGGGATCAAAGGGGCTCCACCAACTCAAACGGCGGCGCATCGCGCCGCCGTTTTGATGATGAAAGAGCTTGACTGGGGAATTACTCCGCGACAGCGTCCTTGAACGCCTTACCAGCCTTGAAGGTCGGGACCTTGGAAGCGGCGATGGTGATGCTCTCCTTGGTCTTGGGGTTGCGGCCGGTGCGCTCAGCGCGGTGCTTGGTCTCGAAAGAGCCGAAGCCGACGAGCTGGACCTTCTCGTCGTTCTTCAGGGAGTCGATAATGGTGTCGAGGGCAGCGTTGATCACAACCTCGGACTCCTTCTTGGAAATGCTGGCTTTTTCCGCCACGGCAGCAATGAGTTCAGTCTTGTTCATCGTTTGATCCTCCTGAATAGTGTCCGGAGACGGGGCCTCCGGGGTGTATATGAGCAAAAAGCGTTGCCGCTTTTGGTCATCTGAGTTGTTCCTTGGCGTCGTTCCACAGCGCCATCAGCTCATCGAGCGGGAGAGCGGACATATCCTCGCCGCGCGCATTCACCGTCTCTTCCACCTTGCGGAAGCGCGCGATGAATTTTTCGCAGGTCTTTGAAAGCGCCGCCTCGGGGTCGACGCCGCAGAAGCGGCCGACCTTGACGGCAGCAAACAGCACGTCGCCGAGCTCTTCTTCAAAATTCGTGCCGTTTTCAACGGCGGAGCGCAGCTCCTGTGTCTCCTCGTCGAGCTTGTCGAGCGCGCCGGAGACATCGGGGAATTCAAAGCCCGCCTTCGCGGCCTTGCTCTGCAGCTTGTCCGCCCGCCAGAGGGCGGGGAGTGAACGGGCGACGGAATCCATCGCGTCGGCCGTGGTGCGCTGGCCCTTTTCCTGCCGCTTGAGCTTGTCCCAGTTGACGAGCACCTGTTCACTGTCGTCCGCCCGCGTGTTCGAAAACACGTGCGGGTGGCGGAAGATGAGCTTTCGCACCACGTGGTCGGTCACATCGTCGGTCGTGAAGCGGCCGGCTTCCTCTTCCATGTGGATGTTGAAGAGCACCTGCATCAGCACATCGCCGAGCTCTTCTTTCATCAGCTCGGGATCGTCGAGGTCGAAGGCCTCGGCGGCCTCATACGCTTCTTCAAGGAAGTTGCGGCGGTTCGACTCGTGCGTCTGCTCGCGGTCCCACGGGCATCCGCCCGGCGCGCGCAGAATGCGCAGGATGTCAACAAGGTCGTCATATGTGTAGACAGCTTTCTCAGGATAATTTATCATATATTCCCTCTCATTGCAAGGTGTTTTGCGCAATTTCCCTGATTTTTCAGGGGTTTTCAGCGCACGTGCAGGATGTGGGCGAGCTTTTCGCCCTTGGGCAGCAGCGCGAGGTCGTCGCGCGTGACGATCCGCAGTGCGAGGACAAGTGCGACGTACACGATGACCGCCAGCACGACCGCAAGGCCGACGTTCACGATCTGCGTCGTGGTCGCGCCGCCAAGCGCGATATGGGCGGCGAAGAAGCGATAGGAGAATCTGGCGCACACGGCCATTACAAGCGACGCGACGAGGGGCTTGGCAAAGACCTTGAAGTAATTCGGCTTATCCTCCATCGTGCGGTAGACGAAAAAGAGGTTGAGCGACGATACGATCACAAAGCACACGAGCGTGCCGAAAGGAGCGGCGTGGATGTTGATGGACGGCACGGCGGTGAGGTTGTAGTTGAAGATGATCTTGACCACGCCACCGATGAGCATCGTGAAAACGGGCACATGCACGCGGCCGTAGGACTGCAGGATGGAGTTTGAAATGAGCATCAGGCAGACGAACATGCTCGCGATGCCGAGCACGGCTAAAAGCGAGCCGCCGAGCTCGCTGTCATAGCGCGGGTAGCAGAGCTTCATAATGGGCTCGGCCAGCGCCCAGAGGCCAAGGCCCATCGGGAAGGCCATCAGACCCGTGACGCGCAGCGATGAGTTGATGACGCGGGACGTGTGCACGCGGTCGTTGCGCGCAAGGGAGGCCGACACCGTCGGGATGACGGAGATCGTCAGCGCCGTCATCATCGACGACGGCAGGTTGTAGAGGTTCATGCCCGAGGAATACGTGCCGTAGAGGTGGCGTGTCTCCTTGAGCGTGTAGCCCAGCGCGTTCTGGAGCTGGCCCTGCACGAGCGACGTGTCGATCAGCGTGATGATCGACACCATCGAGGCCGACAGCGTGATGGGGATGGCAATCGAGAGCAGGCGCTTCAAGATCGCGCCGGAGGCATCCGGCGTGTCTGTGCCCGGGGTGCGCGGGCGGTGGCGCAAGTAGTCGATGAGCATGTAGACGAGCGCGAGCACCGAGCCGACCGTCACGCCGACGATGGCCGCGGCCGCGGCGATGTAGTCCTCGTACCTCAGGCTCACGACGTACATCGAAAGACCAAGGCCGATGAAGAGCTTGCTGACCGCCTCGATGATCTGCGAGACGGCGGTCGGCGTCATACGGAAGCTGCCCTGTGCAAAGCCGCGGAACGCGGCAAGGCAGCCGACGCACACAACGCCCGGGGCGAGCGCCTTGATGCCGTAGGCAGCGTTCGGGTTATTGAGAAGCGCCGCGCACTTCTCGTTGCCGAACCACATGATGACAAACGAGAGGACACCGAGCGTTAAAAACGCGGCGAACGACACCTTGAGCACGCGCCGCGCCTGACGCTCGCGCCCGAGCGTCTTCGCCTCCGAGATCATCTTCGAGAGCGCCACGGGAAGACCCGCGGTCGAGATGGTCAGAAGCACGGCATAGATGTTGTAGGCGTTGTTGAAGTCAGCGTTGCCCGTTTCGCTCAGGATGTTCGCGAGCGGGATTTTGAAGAGCGCGCCGATGATCTTCACGATGACGACGCCGACGGCCAACACCGCCGCGCCGCCGAAAAAGGACTGCTTCTTTTCCGTAGCCATTAAAATTTCGACCTTTTCCTTTTCGCTGAAATAAACTGTTTTACAGCCGCTCGAGGCAGCCGAGGATGAGCGAGGAGAAATGCGGGGCCGACTGCTCCGCCATCTCGTTGACCTCCTCGCCGGAGAGCGGCTGGGGCAGCACGCCCGCGGCCATGTTGGCGCACAGCGTCACGCCGAGGATCTCATACCCGCAGTGCGCGGCGGCGATGGCCTCCGGCACGGTGGACATGCCCACGGCGTCCGCACCGAGCACGCGCGCGGCGCGCACCTCGGCGGGGGTTTCAAACTGCGGGCCGGGGAAGTACATGTAGACGCCCTCGCGCAGCGTGAGGTCCTGCTCCCTGGCGACCTCCTTGGCAAGCTCGCGCAGGCGGGGGGAGTAGACATTGGACATATCGGGGAAGCGTGTGCCGAACTCGTCGATATTCGGCCCCCAGAGCGGGCCAAAGTCGAAGAGCTTGATGTGATCGGAAATGAGCATCAGGTCGCCTGCTTGGTAATCGGTATTCACCGCGCCCGCGGCGTTCGTCACGATCATCGTCTTTGCGCCGAGTAAGCGGATGACGCGGCAGGCGTAGGCGGCGTCCTCCATCGTGTAGCCCTCGTAGCAGTGCATGCGGCCCTGCATGACCGCCACGCGCTTGCCGCGCAGCTCGCCGAAAACGAAGCGGCCCTCGTGTCCCGGCGCGGTGGACGCGCGGAAGTGCGGGATGTCCGCATAGCTCACGCAGGTGCGCGCCTCGACGCGGTCGCCGAGAAAGCCCAGGCCGCTGCCGAGCACCAGCAGTACCTCGGGGCGAAAATCGCCGAGGTGGGCGGCGATCATATCGGCGCTCTCGCAGTAATCATCATAGGTGAAGTGCGGCTTGACCGCGTCGGCGGTAAAGAAATCACTCTTATTCATCGTTATTCTCCTTGTTCGGCGTAGAAGCGGGCGAAGTCCATCAGGTTCGCGCGTCGCTTTTCGGGCCGGTCGATGTATTCGCGCGGGTATTTGGCGTTGAACGCGCGGCGGATCTGCCCGCCGCCGACCATCTTGGTCGAGCCGCCCGCGCCGAGCGAAAGGATGGAGTGCAGCTCTTCCATGATGTAGATGTTGTAGAGCCCCGTGCCGCCGGGCTTCGTCCAGCCGACATTTTCAAAGCTGCCGGACATGTACTTCTGGCGGTAGAGATAATAGGGGGCAAAACCATGTTTACGCAGCGTGGGGTCGGCATAGTCCAGCATTTGCGCGACCTCGTCCGCGCCGGGGATGCGGCTGCCTTCAAGCATGATGCGGCTGCCCTTTTTGAGCGACAGCGTGTGCACCGTGATGTTGTCCGCGCCCATCGAGATGACCTCGTCGAGACTCCTGGCAAAGCCCTCGGGCGTGTCCTCGGGCAGACCTGCGATGAGGTCCATGTTGACGTGCGGGAAGTTGGCGGCGCGCACCTGCTCCATCGCGCGGCGGATGTCGTCCGCCGTGTGGCGGCGGCCGATGGCTGCGAGGACGTTGTCCTCCATCGTCTGGGGGTTGATGGAAACGCGCGTGGTGTTGTGCGCGCGCAGCACGCGCAGCTTTTCTTCGTCGATCGTATCGGGGCGGCCCGCTTCGATCGTCAGCTCGGCGAGACCGTTAAAGTCAAAATTCTGCTCCAATTTCGTGAGCAGGCGGTCCATCTGATCGGCGGTCAGCGTGGTCGGCGTGCCGCCGCCCATGTAGAACGACTTGACGTTCAGCCCCAACTCGCGCACGAGCTGCCCCGCCGCGGTGATCTCGTCGAAAAGCGCCTCCAGATACGGCTCGACGAGCGAGAACGACTTTTCGACGCTCTGCGCCACAAAGCTGCAATACGCACACCGCGTCGGGCAGAACGGGATGCCGACATAGAGCGAGATATCGTTCGGCTCCAGCTCCGCCGCGGCGCGGATGCCGGCGTCCGCCGCCTCAATGGCGAGGCGGGCGCGCGCGGGCGTGACGCAGTAGAGCTCCTGCAATTCCTTTTCCGCACGTTTTTTGCCGCCCTCGCGGATGAGCGAGAGCGCGACCTTGCTGGGCCGCACGCCGGTCAGGCTCCCCCACGCGGGGGAGATGCCGAGCAGGTCCTTCGCCGCGCCGAAAAAGCTGATGCCGACGGCGTGACGGCGCTGTCCTTCTTTTTCATACTCCGTGCCGGAGAGGGGATAGTCGTAGCTGTGGGCGGCGGACTTGCCGTCCACGCCCAGCTCCGTCGTCACCTGCACGCGCTCGTCCTCTTCGGTGAGCGTCACGCGCGCCCAGCGCGTGTCGGCGGTTTTGTCGACCGTGCCGTAAACGGGCTTTTCGCCGGGGAAGAGTGTGAGTAAGCTCTGCTCCAGCGCGTATTTTTCATCATGCCCAATGAGCTCAAGTTTCATGTGGTTTCGTGTCCTTTATCGCAGCGCATGGCGCAGATACGGGTTCATCGCCTTTTCGCGCGCGAGCGTTGTGAAATTCATGTGGCCGGGGTAAACAGTGTAGTCGCCTTCGATCTGGGCGAGACGGCGCAGCGAGGCGAGCATCTGCGCGTCGTTGCCGCCGGGAAGGTCGGTGCGGCCCATCGAGCCTGCAAACAGCGTGTCGCCGGGGAACATCGCGTCGCCGACCAGCAGCGTCACGCCGCCGAGCGTATGGCCCGGCGTGGCGAGAACTTTGATCGTGAGCGAGCCGAGCGGCAGCGTATCGCCCTCGCCATAGTATTTGAGATCGGGGACGAGGTCGGCCATCGGGTAGTGGTAGATGCCGGTGGAGTGGGCATCGGCCTCGCCGATGTAGACGGGCACGTCCGGCAGCGCCTTTTTGAGCGCAGGCACGGCGAGCGTGTGGTCGCGGTGTCCGTGGGTCAGCAGAATATATTTGAGCGTGACGCCCTCGCTTTTGACGAGCGCGAGCAGTTTTTCCGCCTCGTCGCCCGGGTCGATGAGCGCGGCGGACTTCGTTTCCTCGTCGATGAGCAGGTAGCAATTCGTCTGCAGGGAGCCGACGACAGTGGTGATGACTTTCATGAAGAAATAACCCCTTTCTTTACTGCTTTTTCGGTGCGTCTAAGTCGGCGGAGTCCACGATCAGCGTGAACGGCCCGTCGTTGAGCGATTCGACCTCCATGTAGGCGCCGAACTCGCCGGTTTCAACATGGTAGCCCTTTTCGCGGCAGATCTCTACGAACTTTTCATACATCGGGATGGCGATCTCAGGCCGCGCGGCGCTTAAAAATTCGGGACGGCGGCCCTTGCGGCAGTTGCCGTAGAGCGTGAACTGCGAGACGATAAGAAGCTCGCCGCCAACATCGTCGAGGGAGAGGTTGATCTTGTCGTTCTCGTCGTCAAAAATGCGCAGCGAGCAGAGCTTGTCCGCCATCTTGCGGCATTTTTCTTCCGTGTCGTCAGGCGCAACGCCCAGCAGGATCAAAAAGCCCCTGCCGATCTTGCCCTTGAGCTCTCCGTCGATCGTAACGGAGGCGTGTTTAACCTTAGTCAATACTGCTCGCATGATAGATTCCTTTCTATGCCCCAAAGGGGCGGCGTTTTGGTCCCCACTGCCGTGGGGAGCGCGGGTCAAAGGGGGTATTCTCTTTCCGAAGAGAATACCCCCTTTGAATCCCCCAGAGAAGGACGGGGGGAGTCGCCCGCGCCCC
>ENA-UOJQ01001388-UOJQ01001388.1-human-gut-metagenome-genome-assembly--contig:-P63-NODE-1388-length-19714-cov-34.799278_pt1 | contig 19714 bp, 16 predicted proteins | sample MGYA00242352_ERZ723899 | MGnify/ENA metagenome assembly ERZ723899 | reverse complement strand
CCACGAACATGGCCCAGCCCACCACCACGAGGAACAGGGTGTAGATGTGGGGCCAGACTTTGCCTTTTTCCAGATGCTTGAGCAGGAACAGCTTTTCCACCGCCAGCAGCACAAAGTAATACAGGCCCCAGCAGATGAAGTTCCAGTTGGCACCGTGCCAGATGCCGGTGAGCAGTTCCACCACGAACAGGTTGAAGATCTGGCGCTTGAGGCCCTTGCGGTTGCCGCCGAGGGGAATATACACATACTCGCGGAACCAGCCGGACAGAGTCATGTGCCAGCGCCGCCAGAACTCGGTGATGGAAGCGGAGATATAGGGATAGTTGAAGTTTGTCGGGAAGTCGAAGCCCAGCATCTTGCCCATGCCGATGCCCATCATGGAGTAGCCGGAAAAGTCGAAGTAGAGCTGCAGGCTGTAGGCCAGGATGCCCAGCCACACCAGCGGGGTGGACGCATTGGCAAGGCCCACAAAGGTGGTGGAGGGGCTGTCCGCCACGCCGATGATATCGGTCCACAAAGCACCGATGGCGTCCGCCAGCAGCACCTTCTTGGCCAGACCGAAGGTGAACAGGGTCATGCCGTCCTCGATCTGCTGGAGGGTATAGCGGTGCTTGTAGACATGCAGCTGGTTCGAGACATCGCGGTACTTGACGATGGGGCCCGCGATGAGCTGCGGGAACATGACCACATAGGCACCGAAGTCGATGATGTTGCGCTCGGCTTTCACATCCCGGCGGTAGACGTCGATGGAATAGGAGAGGGTCTGGAAGGTGTAGAAGCTGATGCCCAGCGGCAAAGTGCCGATGCCCTGAATTTCGGCAAAGGCGGTGCCCAGCAGGGCATTGGCGCTGCGCAGCACGAAGTTTGCGTACTTGAAGTAGAACAGCATCCCCAGACTGCCGATGAGGGCGACCAGCAGAAAGGCTTTGCGCAGAGCAGGCTTTGCGTCAAAGTGCTCGATGGCAAGGCCGCATACATAGTTGATGAGGATGAGGGCCACCATGACCGGGAAAAAGCGCACCTCGCCCCAGCAGTAGAACACCAGACTGCAAAGGAACAGCACGGTATTCTTGAGCTTTGCGGGCGCGAGATAGTACAGCGCCAGCGTGATGGGCAGAAAGCGGAACAGGAAGATGATGGTGCTGAAAACCAAGGCGTCAGCCTCCTTTTTTACCTGAAAAAGCCGATGCCGAAAATGGCACCGGCTTTGGGTGGGTCAGATTCAGAACGGGACGATCAGGCCAGGGCGTTGTCCACGGCGCTGTCCAGATCGGCAGTGCACTCGTTGGAGGCGATCACCATGACAACGGTGTTGTCCTTGAAGGCGATGACCGCGTTCTCCACGTTGGTCTGGGCCTGGGCGAACTCGGCATAGTTGCCGTAGAAGGCCACCTGATCCTGCTGGTAGGTGTACAGGGCATCGGCAATGTCCTGAGCCTTGCCCTCAGCAGCCTCGATCACCAGCACAAGGCCGGCATCGCCGTTGTCGTTGCTCTTGACGCCCTTGTAGCTCACCACGTTCTCGGCAGGCAGGTTGAAGTCATACTCGATGTTCATGGCTGCGATCTCGAACTGGTTGGAGATGGGGTCCTGCTCCAGCAGAGCGTCGTAGATGCCGTCCAGCGCAGAGGTGCCGTTCTCGGCGGCGTTGTCCACCACGGAGGAGGCTGCCGCGCTGGAAGCGGGCGAGGTGACCTCAGCCGTGGAGACCGAGGACGGGGCAGCGGAAGAACTGCTGCCGCCGCAGCCGGTCAGCACAGCGGCGGACAGAGCGGCCACAGCCACGAAAGATGCGATTTTTGTGCGGTTTATCATAAAAAATTCCTTCTTTTGTTCAAAACATTCGCCGCCCTGCCGAAACAGCTTTTCTCCCAGGGCAGACTATTATTATCTTACCATAACCGCGGGCAAAATGCAACGCAAAGGGCCCCGGTTTTACGGATTTTTAACCGGTGACGCTCTCCCCTGCGGCCAGCTTTTTCAGCAGTGCCACGGCGTCCTCAAAGCACAGGCCGCTCTGGTTGATGAGGGCGGCATTCTCCGGGCCCACATAGCGCCAGTGCCAGGGTTCGTAGGTGATCTCGGTGACGGCTTCGGCGTCCTTCGGGTAGCGCAGGATGAAGCCGTATTCCTCCGCGTGGGCGCACAGCCAGCGGAAGGCCTCGGTGTTCTCAAAGCCCTCGTCAAGGCCGGTGTGCTCCGGGCTGTTCAGGTCGGCGGCAAGGCCGCAGTTGTGCTCCGAATAGCCCGGCGGGTTCACGATGGTGGCCGCCTGTTGGAGTGCCTCGTCCCGGGAGAGACCTTTCTCGAGAAAATACTGGGTCTTTTTGTCGTAGAGGTTTTTCTGGTAGTCCACGCTGCGGTAGCCGCTCTGCATCCAGACGGTCACGCCGTCCTTTGCGGCGGCGGCCTGCATGGCAAGGAAGGCGTCGGCGGCTTCGGTCTGCAGGGTCTTGTTGATGGCGGTGGCCGAACCGCACTCCTTGGTGGTGAAGGTGTAGCCGTCCGGCATCTTGTTGGTATGATTCACCAGCACCATGCGGGGGTCGTCCAGCATGGCCTGGGCCTGCTGGGCCTGCGCAGCGCTGTCCTCAGCCTGTGAAGCGGCACTGCGGGCCGGGACGGAAGCGGCCTGCGGCAGGGCGGCGCTGCGGGAGAGCGCGAAGGAAATGCCGCCCACGGCCAGGCAGGCGGCGGCAGTCACGGTGAGCAGCCGCCGCACGGCGGGGCGCAGATGGCGGCGGCGGTGCGGGTGCCGGGTGGATGTGTTCATGCAAAAGCCCTCTTTCCGGTTCGATGGATAGAATTGCCCGTCTTCGGGCAGACTATGCCCGGAGGGGAACGAATATGAAACTTTCAGCACAGGAATATGCGCGCCGGGTGCGGCGCATCGGGCCGCATTCGCCCCTGGGGATGGACTGCCTGTGGGCCTTCGGTGTGGGCGGGTGCATCTGCCTGCTGGGCGAGGTGCTGCGCCAGCGGTACCTTGCCCTGGGGCTGGAAGCCGACCTCGCGGGCACCCTGACCAGCTGCAGCCTCATCGCCCTTTCGGCGGTGCTCACCACGCTGGGCTGGTACCAGAAGCTGGCGGCCAAAGCCGGGGCCGGGTCGCTGGTGCCCATCACGGGCTTTGCCAACGCGGTGGTCAGCGCGGCCATCGAGTTCAAGAGCGAAGGCCGGGTGCTGGGCACCGGGGCGAAGATGTTCACCATTGCCGGGCCGGTCATCGTGTACGGCACGCTGGCGGCGGTGGTGTACGGCGTGGTGCTGTGGGCGGCGGGCGCGCTGGGCGTCGCCCTTCCATCCTGAATACGGATCAGCGCGCCGAAAGCTTGCAGCGCAACGCTATTGTACCATAGATTTGGCAGTTTGCACACCATTGTGCTCATAATCTGGTGCAACTTACCAGGTGGAAAGATGAAACATTTTGCGATTCCTTGCAAAACCGCTCCGGAATATTATAATAGAAACCAACATTTGTGTCATAAAGCGCCGGAAATCGTGCGCACGCGCATAAAAGGAAAGAGGGAAACTCACTATGTTGGATATCAAGATCACCCGTACCACTGCTCCCAAGCAGAAGCCGGACGAGAACAATCTGGGCTTCGGCAAGAAGTTCACCGACCATATGTTCGTCATGGACTACACCGAGGGCGAAGGCTGGCACGACGCCCGCATCGTCCCCTACGGCCCCTTTGAGCTGGACCCGGCTACCGTCGTGTTCCACTATGCTCAGGAGATCTTTGAGGGCATGAAGGCTTACCGCACTGCTGACGACACCGTGCAGCTGTTCCGCCCGGACTGCAACGCAAAGCGCTTCCAGGATTCTGCCGACCGTCTGTGCATCCCCAAGATCCCCGTGGAGGACTACATCCAGGCTGTTGAGACCCTGGTGGACGTGGACCGTGACTGGGTGCCCCACACCGACGGCGCTTCCCTGTACATCCGTCCCTTCGTGTTTGCAAACGACGTGGGTCTGGGCGTCCATGCTTCCAAGCACTACATCTTCTGCATCATCTGCGCTCCCTCGGGTGCTTACTATGCCGAGGGCATCAACCCCGTCCGTATTTATGTTGAGGACGAGTACATCCGTGCAGCTCCCGGCCTGACCGGCTTCACCAAGTGCGGCGGCAACTACGCTGCTTCCATCAAGGCCGGTGAGCTGGCCGAGGAGCAGGGCTACGCACAGGTGCTGTGGCTGGACGGCGTCGAGAAGAAGTACGTCGAGGAAGTCGGCAGCATGAACATCATGTTCAAGATCGACGGCAAGGTCTACACCGCCGCAACCGTCGGCACCGTTCTGCCCGGCGTCACCCGCCGCAGCTGCATCGAGCTGCTGAAGGACTGGGGCTATGAGGTCGTCGAGGGCAAGATCGCCATTGCCGACATCATGGCTGCTGCCCGCGAAGGCAAGCTGGAAGAGGTGTTCGGCACCGGTACCGCCGCTGTCGTCTCCCCCGTCAAGGAGCTGGTCTGGAAGGGCGAGCACGCTTACATCGGCGACGGCAAGATCGGCCCTGTCACCCAGAAGCTGTACGATACCATGACCGGCATGCAGTGGGGCAAGATCCCCGATACCAAGGGTTGGATCGTCCCGGTGGAGAAGAAGAACTAACTCAAGATTCTCCGGAGAGAACCTTTTTATTCAGAATTAGGAGAAACGCCGCCGGAGCCTGACCGCTCGGCGGCGTTTGCCGTATCTGGGAAAAGCATTCCCCCGAGGGGGGAAGCCTATAAAACATTGCTTTCTTTCTCCTGCAGTGCTAAACTGAAACCAGAACCAGCGGCCTGCATTGCGGCAGGCCCTGAGCAGGAAAGATTGAGAGGGATGAACCCATGGTCAAAAAATGGAGCGTGAGCTACCCTGCCGTCAATGGCACCGAGCAGCGCAGAGTGTATGTTTATCTGCCCACCATGTATGAATCGGAGCCGGACCGCCGGTATCCGGTGCTGTACATGTTCGACGGCCAGAACGTCTTTTTTGATGAGGACGCTACTTACGGCAAGAGCTGGGGCGTGGCCGATTATCTGGACTACACCGACACCCCGCTGATCGTGGCGGCGGTGGAGTGCAACGCAGGTGCCAACAATGAGCGGCTGGTGGAGTATTCGCCCTACCGGTTCGATGACCCGCAGTTCGGCCACTTTGACGGCAAGGGGCAGGCCACCATGAGCTGGTATATCCACCGCTTCAAGCCCTTCATCGACCGCAGCTTCCGCACCCTGCCGGACCGGGAGCACACCTTCATCGGCGGCAGCAGCATGGGCGGTCTCATGAGTCTGTATGCCCTGCTGCAGTACAACGACACCTTCAGCCGTGCAGCGGCCCTGTCGCCGTCCATCTAGGTGTCGCCGGAAAAGCTCTCCGGCCTTGTGGGCCGCGCCAAACTGGAGCCCGGCACCGTGCTCTACATGGACTACGGCTCCCGCGAGATGGGCAACCACGAGGGCATCCGCAAGGACTTTGCGCAGCTGACCGAAAAGCTCATGGTCCGGGGCATCCACCTGACCGCCCGCCTTGTGCCCGGCGGCACCCACAGCGAAGCCAGCTGGGAAAAGCAGCTGCCCTTCGTGTTCCATACGCTGATGTATGAGCTTGATGAGTAAACCCTAAAAGGAGGAATCACCATGGAAATGCAGTATTTCAAGGACTACAGCCCGGCGCTGGGCCGCGATATGGAGTGCAAAATTTACGGCCATGCAGGCCGCCCGATGCTCTACATCCCCTGCCAGGACGGCCGCTTCTTCGATTTTGAGGACTTCCATATGGCCGACACCCTCGCCCCGTGGATCGACGCGGGCAAGATCATGGTGATCTCCATCGACACCATGGACAAGGAGACTTGGTCGGATACCCAGGGCGACCCCTACTGGCGCATCCGCCGCTATGAGCAGTGGCTGCGCTACATCGTGGACGAGGCCGTACCGAAAATTCAGTACATGGCCAAAGAGCGCAACGGCTGGGACGACCTGCCCGGTGTCATTGCCTTTGGCTGCAGTCTGGGCGCTACCCATGCGGTCAACCTGTACCTGCGCCGCCCGGATGTGTTCTGCGGCTGTCTGGCCCTCAGCGGCATCTACACGGCCCACTATGGCTTCGGCAATTATATGGACGAGCTGGTGTACATGAACTCGCCCGTGGACTACATGAAGAACTTCCCGGAGGATCACCCCTACATGCAGCTGTTCCGCAGCCAGAAGGCGGTCATCTGCTGCGGTCAGGGCGACTGGGAGCAGCCGGACACCACATGGTTCCTCAAGCGCATCTTCGAGGCCAAGAACATCCCCATCTGGGTAGACCTGTGGGGCCACGATGTGAACCACGACTGGAACTGGTGGTATAAGCAGACTGCATATTACATGCCCTATGTGCTGGGAGAGCAGTAAACAGGGAACTCCCCCAGTCTGCTTCGCAGACAGCCCCCTCATGGAGGGGGCCTTGTAAAAGCTTTCCGCAACAGAAAAAGGCTCCCCCCGGAGGGGGTTTTTATAGAGGAAAGAGGAATCATAAAACCATGCAGAATTTTATTTTTATTTCGCCTAACTTCCCCACCAACTACTGGCAGTTCTGCCGTGAGCTGAAAAACAACGGCATGAATGTGCTGGGCATCGGCGACCAGCCCTACGATGAGCTGAAGCCGGAGCTGAAGGACAGCCTGAACGAGTACTACAAGGTGGGCAGTCTGGAAAACTACGACGAAGTCTACCGCGCCGTGGCCTTCTTTGCCTTCAAGTATGGCCGCATCGACTGGCTGGAGTCCAACAACGAGTACTGGCTGGAGCGGGACGCTGCCCTGCGCACCGACTTCCACATCACCTCCGGCTTCCAGACCGAGGATATGCCCCGCATCAAGTACAAGAGCAAGATGAAGGAGTATTACCAGAAGGCCGGCATCGCCACCGCCCGCTACCACATGGTGGACGACTACGCGGGCTGCAAGGCCTTTGTGGACGAGGTGGGCTACCCGGTGGTGGTCAAGCCCGACAACGGCGTGGGAGCCTCGGACACCCATCGCCTTTCCAGCGATGCCCAGCTGAAGGAGTTTCTGGTCTACAAGACCGCCCATCACCCGGATGTGGAGTACATCATGGAGGAGTTCGTCCGCGCCGAGGTGAACAGCTACGACGCCATCATCGACGCCAACGGCAACCCCATCTTTGAGGCCGGCAATGTCAGCCCCATGTCCATCATGGATATCGTCAACGACAACGATAACTCCATCTACTACATCATCAAGGACCTGCCCGAGGATACCCGCGCCGCAGGCCGTGCCGCCGTCAAGAGCTTTGGCGTCAAGAGCCGCTTCATCCACTTCGAGTTCTTCCGCATGACCGAAGATCAGGCCAGCATGGGCAAGAAGGGCCAGATCGTGGCGCTGGAAGTCAACATGCGCCCCTGCGGCGGCTTCACCCCGGATATGATCAACTTTGCCCGCTCCACCAACGTGTATAAAATCTGGGCCGACATGATCGCCTTCGGCGGCACCGATATGCCGGTGGGCGAGCACTTCTACTGCCCGTTCGCAGGCCGCCGCGACGGCAAGCACTTTGTCTACAGCCACGAGCAGATCATGCAGAAGTATCAGCAGAACATGCGCATGGTGGACCGCATCCCGGACGCCCTGAGCGGTGCTATGGGCAACCAGATGTACGTTGCCACCTTCTCCACCCGCGCGGAGATGGAGCAGTTCTATTCCGACGTGCTGGCCACCACCGATGCCGCCAACGCCGAGGCACAGAAGGAGCTGAGCAGCATTCTGGCTCTGGGTGAGCCGGAGACCGCCCCGGCTCCGGTGGAAAAAACCGCCGCCCCGGCGGCAAAGCCTGCGGCCCAGCCGAAGCCCCGCAAGACCACCCGCACCGCAAAGAAAAAGTAAAAACCTCGAAACGGAGGAACGAACCATGAAATGTCTGAAACAGGCTGCAAAACGCATCGTGACGGCAGGGCTGACGCTGTGCCTGCTGCTGCCCTGCAGTGTCCCGGCGTCGGCTGCGCTGCAGACCCCGGCCTGGATGCAGGCGTGGGCCAACACCCGCACGGCCGGTGTCATCGCGCAGCTGGAAAAGGACCAGTTCACCGCAAAGATCAAGGTGGACGGCGTGGAAGGCATTCTGGACATGGTGCGCAGCAGCGGGAACATGTACCTGAAGGCCGAGGAGCAGGACGGCACCGAGAAGCTCACCCTTCTGGTGCTGGACGGCAAGGCGTATCAGCTGGACTCCGCCCGCAAACTGGCCATCTGCCTGGGGGATGAAGCCGCCGCCTACAAGGCCATGGGCCTGAGCGAGACGGTGGTGGCAAAGTCTCTTTCCGCCGGCAGCGCCACCGGCTTTGCCGAGGCGAAGAAGACCGTCCACGGCAAGACCTACGACGCGGAAGTGTTTGACATGACGCTGGACGGCAAGCCCGTGGAGATGACCTACTGCTACGACGGCGGCGCGCTGCGCTACCTCATCACCCGGGTGGGCGGCAAGCAGGCATCGCTGGAATACCTCTCGGTGTCGGATAAGGTGGACGAAAGCCTGCTGAAGATGCCGGAGGGCTACACCGTCTGCACCAAGGGCACCGACGGCAAACTCTATGACGCTTCCGGCAAGGCCGTGGACTGAAAAACAGAAGATAAGGACCGTTGTGCAACAGCGGCGGTCAGGCCCTTGGCGCTCCCTCTGGGGGACTGAGAGGGCGGGGGCTGCCATATGGCGGCCCCTTTTCGTTGTCCCCTTCTTCAAAATGTGGTATACTGGGGCCAGAGAATCTATTGAGAACGAGGTATCATCCATGAAAATTCCCGCAAACGGCTTCACCCACGCCGGCAAGTTCCACGCCGACGATGTGTTTGCCACGGCGCTGCTGCAGATCTTGCGCCCGGATATCGAGATCACCCGCGGCTTCACCGTGCCGGACGACTTTGACGGCATCGTGTATGACGTGGGCTTCGGCATGTTCGACCACCATCAGGAGCCCCGCGAGACCCGCCCCAACGGCGTGCCCTACGCGGCCTTCGGCCTGCTGTGGCGGGTGCTGGGGCCGGGCCTTGTGGGCGAGCGGCAGGCCCGGCTCATCGACGAAAACTTCATCCAGCCACTGGATTTGAACGACAACACCGGTGAGCAGAACAGCCTGTGTGACGCCATCGGCTTCTTTAATCCAGTGTGGGACTCGAAGGAAGACCAGGACGCCTGCTTCTTCAAGGCGGTGGCCGTGGCAAAGCAGATCCTGGAAAACCAGATCGCCAGCGCCAACGCCGTGAACCGCGCCGACGAGAAGGTGCAGCAGGCCTATAAGAACTCCCGCGATGGCATCGTGGTGCTGCCCTGCTACCTGCCGTGGAAAAACGGCCTGTACAAGACGGACGCGCTGTTCGTGGTCTACCCCAGCCAGCGCGGCGGCTGGAGCGCCCAGTGCGTCACCGACCACAAGACCAAGCGCCCGAAGCTGCCCTTCCCCCAGAGCTGGGCCGGCCAGCCGCAGGAGGTCATCGAGCAGAAGAGCGGTATCCCGGGCATCAGCTTCTGCCACGCCAGCCGCTTCCTCATCACGGCCAAGGACAAGGAGACGGCCCTTGCCGCCTGCCGTCAGGTGCTGAAGAACAATGGCCGCATCTGATGCCGCGCGGCCGAAGGCGGCCTTCGTGTATATGGTGCGCTGCACCGACGGCACCCTCTACACCGGCTGGTCCACCGACCCCGCCGCCCGCCTGCGGGCCCACCAGAGCGGCAAAGGCGCCCGCTACACCCGGGCAAAGGGCGCGGCGGCCCTTGCCTATGTGGAGCGCTGCGCCGACAAGCCCGCCGCCCTGCGCCGGGAAGCAGCCCTGAAAAAGCTGCCCAAGGCCCAGAAGGAACGCCTTTGCGCGGCGTGGGCGGCAGCGGGGAGACCCTTTGCCGGAGAAACGGAATAAGAACACCGGAAAGCGTCTGCCTGCAGGCAGGCGCTTTTGCTGCACAGAGTGGACGACAGCAGACCGACGCTTGTCCGAAAATGAACGAAAATGCGGTTTTCGTGTGCAAAACAATTGATTTTTGACACGGAATATGATACTTATAGAATGGTAGATTATCCCTGCCCCGAAAGACGCGGGCAGATGTGATACAGCGAGGAAAAAGGAGGAAGGACTATGAAGCGTTTCAAAGCGGCGGCACAGCGCGCAACGGCCTTTGTGCTGGCGGCAAGCATGATGTCGTCGGCGGTGCTCCCTACCGTATTCGCGGCGCAGCCGTTGAATGCGGAAAACAGCGTGGATGAACTGGGCAATGTGGATGTCGCGGACGAAGACGGCACGCTGGTGTACCCGGAGTGGGACGACGATACGGCGGAAGATTTCCAGGACGAGGGGGATACCATTGACCTGAGTGACGCAGAATTCGATTCGGATGGTGACATTGCAACGCTGGCAGCAAGAAAAGGCACACAGGATTATATAGACAAGCTCAAAAATGCATATAATGAACTGAAAAAAGAGTATGATGCAGCTGTTACGAAAGCAAAACAGGATGCACAAAATGCCATTGACAATAATAAGGATTTTAAAGATGATCACGATCCGAAAAAATCGACTGTTTTGCAGGAACTCGAAAAGCATGATGCAACCTGTATGGAGGACGGGAAAGCTAAATACAAGTGTACCCGAGTATGGAAAGGTTATCCTGTAAAGGCAACTGTGAAAAACCCGATCGCAAGCGAATATAAAAAACTTCACCGGGGAGTACAGGTTGCAATAAAGTTGGGATTGAAAAAAATAGGACTTAGCTCGATAGCGGATCAGCTGGACAAAGACCAGTTTACGCTTTCGGGTACAATTGATCTGAAGTGCCAGCATGACGAGAATGACCCCATCGTTGTAAAGACTGACGATGCACTGGGTCACGACTTCGAAGGTGCTAAGTGGATTGAAACAGACCCGGCTACCTGTGATAAGGACGGCGTAGAGACGCTCTACTGTATTCGCTGCCATGGTACAGAAGAAGGCGGCACTAAGACCCGTGCAATCCTGAGTGCAAATGTTCCGCACACACTGGGCGATTTGATTGCTGAAGAACCGACCTGTGAAAAAACAGGTAGAACATATCGCGTTTGCAGTGTTTGCGGTGCAGAAGTGGAAGAAAGCACGATTCCGAAGCTTGACCATGTGTTCGAGAACTATGTGGATGACAACAAGCCTGCCTGCCAGGATCAGACCGAGACCGGCACCTGTACCCGTACCGGCTGTGGAAAAACGGATACAAGAACCATCAGCGGCCCGCTGAGCCCCCACAAGTTTACAACGTGGACGGGCACCGGCATATCGGTCAGCGGCCAGTATCTGTATTACAAGTCTACCTGCGATACCTGCCATACAGCGGAAAAGGAAATCAATATTGCGGATAAGAAGCTGGATGAACTGGACGAAGCCCTGAACGGAGACCCGCTGACGGCCACGGATAAAGAGCTGGAAAATATAGGGATTCTTTATAACGGCGCAAAAGCGGCAATTGAGGTGCTGGGGTATGCCAACAAATATTTGGGCACCAGCTTTGATACCGAAAAGTACACCGAACGCCTGAACGGCATGACCGATCGGTACAATAAGTTTGAGCATGAATCGCTTCAGCGCGGTTATGAGGCTGCGGCCAGCGAAGCGATCAAGACCGCTCACGAGACCATTGACAACAAAAGCCCATCCGAGATGACCGATGACGAAATGAAAAAGGTCATCGGTGCTTATGTGGCTGCGGATACGGCGGTGGGCAAGCTGGACGACGGCCGCGCAAAGAAAACAGAGCTGCAGGCAAAACTTGCAGAGCTGAAAAAGACCGTTGAGGAGATCGAATCCAAGTATGCCCAGAAGGTCATTGAAAGCATTTGGGACGATCTGAAGAACGGCACACTGGATAAGACCAAGCTGGAAGCGCTGAAAAAGACGCTGGACGACCTGAAGGATTATATTCCCGACAGCCTGAAAGAAAGCTACGATCAGGTCGTGGATGCCGTGCAGGCCGCCATTGATGCCATTGACCTTGTGAATGAAGCCAGCGCCCTGATCAAGCGGCTGCAGGAGGAGATCAAGAACGGCAATGTCAGCGAGGACACCCTCAAGGAAGTGCAGGATGTGATCGACCGAGCCGGTAAGCTGGTGGATAAGATCAAGGAAAACCCCATCCTGAAGAACGCGGTGGATACCATTATCAAGAACGCAGAGGAAGCCATCAAGGAAGCCGCCGCCACCAAGGCACTGGAAGCGCTGAAGAAGGCCATTGAAAGCGGCGACCTGAGCAAGATCGAGGAAGCGTTCGAGAAAGCACAGGAAGCCATCGACCAGCTGGAGCCCTATGCCCCGGATGTGGCGAAAAAGCTGCGCGACGCGCTGGAGGAGATCAAGAAGACCTATGTCAACGGCCTGCGCGACGCGCTGGAAAAGGCGCTGGAAGACGGCACCTATCAGGAAAAGCTGGAGAAGCTGAAGGATGTCATCAAGAAGTACGAAGACCTTATCAAGGACATCGACGCTTCCGGTGCGCTGAAAGACCTGTGGGAGACCATCAAGAACGAACAGCTGACGAAGCTTGTGGCGGATGCGGTCAACGAGATCAACCGCATCGTCAACGATGACAGCCTGTCTGCGCTGCAAAAGATCGCCGCGCTGGACAAGCTCTACGACGACCTGCACACCAAGCTGGCCGAGATCGTGGGCCCGGATAAGGCGGCTGAGATGCTTGAGCCGTTCGATAAGCTGATCGAGCAGGCCAAGAACGATGTAGCCAAGGCGGCCGCAGCGGCGGCGGATACCCTCATCAAGGAAGCACTGAAGGCGGTCAAAGCGGCTGTGGACAGCGCCGAGAGCAAGGAAGACGCCATCAACAAGATGGAAGCCATCTACTCGCAGGCGCATGATCTGCTGACCCGCGCCGGTATGTCGGACGAGGACGCTACCGCAAAGCTTGCGCCGGTGCGCTCGGCTCTCGACAGCCTGAAAAAGGTGCTGGAGGATTCCTTCGTCTCCATGGACACCATCAAGGCGGCTGTGGACGTCATCGTGGACGCAGCAGTGGCCAGTGACAGCATCGAGGGCGGCCTTTACAAGCTGGTGCGCACGCTGCTGGACGGCGACGATATGGACCCGGCGGTGAAAAAGGTCATCCTTGTGGTGGCGCGCGACATTCTGGCAACGGCAAACTGGACCCAACTGACCCCCAGTCTGCTGGACGATGTGGTGGACCTTGTGGTCAAAAAGCTGGACAAGAAGTACGGCAAGTACCCCTTCGTCAGCCAGCTGCTGAACGAGCTCAAGCCTTCGCTGAATGAGCTGGTGCACCGCGAGGTGGGCCAGGAGACCATCGACAAGGTGCGGGAAGTGTTCTTCACCACCATCGACAACGCCATTGTGGGCATTGACGCAGGCCAGGATAACCGCCAGCTGCTGGCAAAGGCCCGCGAAGACCTGATGGGGCTCAAGCCGGTGGTCTCGGCAGAGATGAAGCGCATCGGCACCAAAGCCGGTGAGATGCTCAACCGCGAGATGAAGGACCGCATTTCGAAGGCCCTGCCCGGCGTGGTGATCCCGGAGTTCATCGGCACCCTTGTGGGCAAAGCCACCGAAGACCTTGTGAACGAAAAGCTGGGCGAATACGATGAGAAAGTCGGCGCGATCATTGAGAAGTACGTCAAGTACCTCACCTGCCCCGGCCATGAGTACGAATATGTGACCATCCGCGAAGCCACCTGCACCCAGGACGGCGTGGAAGTGAAGCAGTGCAAGAACTGTGACTGGCAGCTGACCGATGACGATAACAAGATCGTCCACGAAAAGCTGGGCCATGTGGTGGTGGAAGACCCCGCTGTGGACCCCACCGAAACGGAAGAAGGCCTGACGGCAGGCAGCCACTGCAGCCGCTGCGGCGCGGTGCTGGAGCCCCAGCAGGTCGTCCCGGCCCTGCAGCCCCGCACCGACAAGTGGCTGGTCACCAGCGCTGTCACGACGGAGAACATCCGTGCGGCAGGCTATGAGAACCAGCAGAAGCTGGATGCGGCCATCAACGCAGTCCTGACCAAGGCGGGCTTCGATGCGGCCAGCAGCACCCGCTTCTTCGCACAGGTGAACAGCACCATCGGCATCCTGCCCAACGACCGCTACCCCGAGGAGGGCGTGGCCGGTATGGTGAAGCAGCCGGAAGCCACCCGCAACAAGAACTGCACCTTCTATGCGGTGCAGGTGCTGACGGCGGATTCCCACGGCCACAACGCCGGTGATGTGGTGGTCACCCCGCTCACCGTCACGAAGGAAGGCATCAGCCTGACCCTCTGCACCGAAGCAGTGGTGGCGATCGCCTGGAAAGTGAACGAGTAACTTCAAACCGCAAAAGGAGCGGCTCCCGTCCGGGGGCCGCTCCTTTTTGCGTGTGCGCCATTGTACGTCGTGTGCCGCTGCGCACCCCTCTTGGCTCTCCCTTTGAAAGATTCTCCCCGTGCCGGGGAGAAATGTCACCGAAGGTGACAAAAAGGGGACAAGCTGTCACCGCAGGTGACTGAGAGGGCGAATCCCCCGCAAACGGCAACGCCTGCTTTGACATCCGGGTGGACCAGACCGAACGGCTGCTGGCCGGATTGAAAGCCGGGCTCTATGATATGGTGTTCTGCAGCTACCAGCCCGGCGAGAATGGCCTGCGGTTCACCCCGGTGGTGGAGCTGCCCTTCGTGGTGGCCATGCTCAAAGACGACCCGCTGGCAAAGTGCCCGAGCATCACGCCGGACCAGCTGGCCGGGCGGCCCATGGTCTTCACGGATTCGCCCGCCTACTCCGACCTTCTGCGCCGGATGCTGGGGGAATACGGCATCCGGCCCGAGATCCGCGGCTACTCCAACGAGGACTCGGTGCTGCTGAGCATGGTGCAGGCGGGGCTGGGAGTGTTCATCAGCACCGACCACCCCCAGATGTACAGCCCGGACACGGTGCTGGTGCCCCTGCGGCAGGACCGCTACCGCCGCTATGTCTACATGGTCACCCGGCCGGGTCTTGCGGCCAGCACCGCCGCCGCCCAGCTCATCCGCTACAACCAGCAGCGCGCCGTGCCGGAACAGGGCCGCCAGCCCCGCGCCGATGGCGGGGATAAACAATAAAGCAAAACGAAACGCCGCCCGGCCTGTGCAGACAGACCGGGCGGCGTTTTGCAGCAAAAAAGAGCGTGGGAGACCGCTGCAAAAATACATTCTAATTGCATAAAAACTGAATATATTTAAGATAAACTGCATAAAGATGCAAATTGAACCAAAAGAACGGTCAAATCCCTGTAAGGTTTGTCGGTTTTCAGCATTGACGCAAAAGCCGCACGGCGTATAATAAAAGCATCAACCGCAAACGAAAGACAGAGGATGCGAAGGGAAATGCGCATCAGAGAACAAAAGTGTATTTTTATTAAAGGAGCGCGTTTATCATGAAAAAGGAAAACATCAAAAAAGTCGTTCTGGCTTACTCCGGCGGTCTGGACACCTCCATCATCATTCCCTGGCTGAAGGAAAACTACAACAACTGCGAGGTCATCGCTGTTTCCGGTGACGTGGGTCAGGGCACCGAGTTGGACGGTCTGGAAGAAAAGGCCAAGGCCACCGGCGCTTCCAAGCTGTACGTGCTGGACCTGAAGAAGGACTTCGTCGAGAACTACATCTTCCCCACCCTGAAGTTCGGCGCAAAGTATGAGGACTACCTGCTGGGCACCAGCTTCGCACGTCCCTGCATCGCAAAGGCTCTGGCCGACATCGCCATCAAGGAAGGCGCAGACGCCATCTGCCACGGCTGCACCGGCAAGGGCAACGACCAGGTGCGTTTCGAGCTGACCCTGAAGGCTTTCTGCCCGGATATGGCCATCATTGCTCCGTGGCGTGAGTGGGACATCAAGAGCCGTGACGAGGAGATCGACTATGCCGAGGCTCACCACATCCCCCTGAAGATCAACCGTGAGACCAACTACTCCAAGGATAAGAACCTGTGGCACCTGAGCCACGAGGGCCTGGATCTGGAGAGCCCCGCCAACGAGCCCCAGTACAACAAGAAGGGCTTCCTGGAGCTGGGCGTCAGCCCCGAGCAGGCTCCCGACGAGCCCACCTACATCACCATCCACTTTGAAAAGGGCATCCCCACCGCCATCGACGGCAAGGAGATGGGCGCAGTCGAGCTGGTGGAGTACCTGAACAAGGTCGGCGGCGAGAATGGCATCGGCCTGCTGGATATCGTCGAGAACCGTCTGGTTGGCATGAAGAGCCGCGGCGTGTATGAGACCCCCGGCGGTGCCATCCTGTACAAGGCCATCGACGTGCTGGAGACCATCACGCTGGATAAGGAGAGCGCTCACTTCAAGGCACAGCTGGCACAGAAGTACGCCGATATCGTGTACAACGGCCAGTGGTTCACCCCGCTGCGCGAGGCACTGGATGCCTTTGCCAACAGTCTGGAAAAGACCGTTACCGGCGATGTGAAGCTGAAGCTCTACAAGGGCAACATGATCAACGCCGGTGTGACCTCTCCGTTCACCCTGTACGATGAGCAGACCGCTTCCTTCGGCGTCGATAAGGATTACGACCAGTCCGATGCCACCGGCTTCATCAACCTGTTCGGCCTGTCCATCAAGGAGCGCGCAAAGCTGTCCAAGAACTGGCCCGAGGTCAAGTAAGATCTAAGCTTTAACATCTTCCCTTTCGTGTGTTTTCACACTTTCACACGAAAGTTTCATCCAACCGGCATCGTTGCCGGCGGCACCGCCGCAGGAGCGTTTTCCCCTGCGGCGGCTTTGCCGTTTTTAGAGAGAATAACATCCTCGCCCTCTCAGGCCGCTTCGCGTCCAGCTCTCCCAGAGGGAGAGCCAAGAACATGATCGCCACGTTTCTTGCCTCTCCCCTTGGGAGAGGTGGCATTGCGCAAGCAATGACGGAGAGGGCGAGCCGCCTAAAAGTAAGAGGACAAAACTATGGCAGAACAACTCTGGAAGGGTCGGTTTTCCAAGGCGGTGGACAGCCGCGTCAACGACTTCAACTCCTCCATCCGCTTTGACCAGCGCATGATCGCGCAGGATATGCGCGGCAGCGGCGTCCACGCCACCATGCTGGCCAAGCAGGGCATCATCTCCGAAAAGGACTGTGAGGATATCCTCAACGGTCTGGCGTCCATCGCCGACGATTTGGCCAGCGGCAAGCTGGAGATCGACCCCAACGCCGAGGACGTGCACACCTTCGTCGAGCAGACCCTCACCGCCCGCATCGGCGACGCGGGCAAGCGCCTGCACACCGGCCGCAGCCGCAACGATCAGGTGGCACTGGACATCCGCCTGACCCTGCGCGACTACAGCCACATGCTGCAGGGCTACATCGTGGAGCTCATCAAGGTGATCTGCAAAAAGGCCAGTGAGAACACCACCGCCGTCATGCCCGGCTACACTCACCTGCAGCGCGCCCAGCCCATCACCTTCGGCCATGCGCTGATGGCCTACGCCTCCATGCTGCTGCGCGATCTTGCCCGCTTTGAGGATGCCACCGCCCGCATGGATAGCCAGTGCCCGCTGGGCTCTGGCGCTCTGGCCGGTACCACCTACCCGCTGGACCGCGCCTTCACCGCCGAAAAGCTGGGCTTTGCGGCTCCCTGCGCCAACAGTCTGGACGGCGTGTCCGACCGCGATTTCTGCATCGAGCTGGCCAATGCCATCTCCATCTGCATGATGCACCTGTCCCGTCTTTCCGAGGAGATCATCCTGTGGTGCAGCTGGGAGTTCAAGTTCATTGAGCTGGACGATGCCTTTACCACCGGCTCCTCCATCATGCCCCAGAAGAAGAACCCCGACGTCACCGAACTGATCCGCGGCAAGACCGGCCGCGTGTACGGCGATTTGAACACCCTGCTCGTGATGATGAAGGGCATTCCCCTCGCCTACAACAAGGACATGCAGGAAGATAAAGAAGCCATCTTCGACGCCGTGGATACCCTCGAGCTGTGCCTGAAGACGGTCACCCCGATGCTGGACACCATGAAGACCATCCCGGCCAACATGCGCCGCGCCGCTGCCAAGGGCTTTATCAACGCCACCGACTGCGCCGACTACCTGACCAAGAAGGGCATGCCCTTCCGTGATGCCTACAAGCTGACCGGCTGCATGGTGTCGGACTGCATCGCCAAGGACAAGACCCTCGAAGAACTTACCCTCGACGAGTTCAAGGGCTACAGCGCTCTGTTTGAGAACGATATCTACGATGCCATTGATCTGGTCAAGTGCTGCGAGGGCCGCACCAGCTACGGCGGCCCCAGCGAAGCCAGCGTGCTGAACCAGATCGCTCTGGCCAACGAACAGCTGAAAGCCTGGGAGGCGAACAACGCATGAGCGTGAAAGTTTTTATTGATGGTTCCTCCGGCACCACCGGCCTGCGCATCGCCGACCGTCTGGCCCAGCGCCCGGAGATCGAGCTGCTGTCCATCTCCGCCGAGGGCCGCAAGGATGTGAACGAGCGGGCCAAGGTCATCAACTCCGCCGACCTCGCCTTCCTCTGCCTGCCGGATGCCGCTTCCAAAGAGGTCATGCCCCTGCTGCGCCCGGACGTGAAGGTGCTGGACACCTCCACCGCCTTCCGCACCGACGCCGCATGGGACTACGGCTTCCCGGAGCTGAAGGGACAGAAGGAAAAAATTCAGAACTCTTACCGCGTGGCGGTGCCCGGCTGCTATGCCAGCGGCTTTATCAGCATCGCCCGCCCGCTGGTGGAGCTGGGCCTTGCCCCGGCAAGTTATCCCTTCAGCTGCACCGGCATTTCCGGCTACTCCGGCGGCGGCAAAAAGATGATCGCTGAGTATGAGAGTGCTGACCGCCCGGCCCACAGCAAGCTGGACGCCCCCAAGAGCTACGGCCTTGGCCTTGCTCATAAGCATCTGCCGGAAATGCAGAAGATCAGCGGCCTTGCCCACACCCCCATGTTCGTGCCGGTGGTGTGTGATTACTACTGCGGGATGCAGGTGCTGGTGCCGCTGGACCTGACGCTGGCCGGCACCACCGCCGAGGCCGTGGCCGCCGGTTTTGCCGATTATTACAAGGACGCCGCCACCGTCAAGGTGCACGCCCTGAACGAGGCTCTGCCGGAAAACGGCCTGTACTCCAATGCCATGGCCGGCACCGACCGCATGGAGCTGTACATGACTGTGAACGCAGCAGGCGACCAGATGATGCTGATCTCCCTGTTCGACAATCTGGGCAAGGGTTCCTCCGGCGCGGCAGTCCAGTGCATGAACCTGATGCTGGGCCTGCCGGAAACGGAAGGACTGGAATAAAAAACTCCCTTCGTCTGCTCACGGTGTTCGCATCCACCTCCCTCGAAGAGGGAGGCTTTTGCAGCTGACGGTTACGCAAAGGCTCCCTCCATGAGGGAGCTGGCACGGCGAATGCCGTGACTGAGGGAGTGTTTCTTTGTGGGAAAGGAGAATCTTTATGCAGTATAAAGAAGTTGCGGGCGGCATCTGCGCGCCCAAGGGTTTTGCGGCGGCTGGCGTGCACTGCGGCATCCGCGCAAACCATAGCGAAAAATATGATCTGGCGCTCATCAAGGCGGACGTGCGCTGTGCCGCCGCCGGTGTGTACACCACCAATAAAGTGTGCGGCGCACCCATCAAGGTGGACCGCGCCCACCTGAAGGACGGCTATGCACAGGCTATCATCGTGAACAGCGGCAACGCCAACACCTGCGCCGCCAACGGCGTGGCGCTGGCCGAGG
>ENA-UOJQ01001387-UOJQ01001387.1-human-gut-metagenome-genome-assembly--contig:-P63-NODE-1387-length-19716-cov-43.547632_pt1 | contig 19716 bp, 20 predicted proteins | sample MGYA00242352_ERZ723899 | MGnify/ENA metagenome assembly ERZ723899 | reverse complement strand
TCCAACTTTTTCACTTTTATCGTTCCGGCTGGCTCTTTGCTTTTTTCTCTTTTCCAGATGCTTTTTCATCCTTGGTTTCCGGTATTTTTACAGGGTCTCCGATTGCGAACTCATCGGTTATATACTCCTGTTCCTTTGCACCAAAATTGCGTTCGATATGGTTTCGTATACTGTAGGAAGCCTGACGGACATCATTTAAAAAGTCTCTCAGTTCCTGCGGATCTTTCTTTCCACATTCATTTCTCTGTGCAATATACTCCAGATTGAATCCGGTAACATCCACACCATAACGTTTCGCAATCACATAGGCTGCACAATATGCCTGTGCGCTGACTTTCTGTCGGCTGTAGGTTCCGGTATGCTGGTCCAGTGCTGCACATGCCAGTTCTCTGTTCAGCGCATGGAATGTCGTTACTTCACTCATTCCGTTGCGGATATAGATGGTACGGTATCTCGGATTGTACTGGGCCTGCACTTTGTCTGGCAGATTATCCTCAATCTGTACACGCACCGACTGGTCTTTTAAGACAGCTCCTACCAGTTCTGTCAGACTTCGCTGAGGGCGTTCTTCCAATGGCTTCCCTGACATCTGACTGATGTCAAATCCTTTCCCGATTGTATACCCTCTCCGCATTTCTCCGTCTTTTTCGTATTCAGTGGAAATCATATAAGTAATGCCATGCTCCCCTGCTTTTACTGAACGGTGTTCTTCTCTCCAGCGCTCATAAGACCTTACCACCTTAAAATCCGGATGCTGTCCATAGATCAAAAGCAGATTCGGTGTTCTCTGGGTATTGCACTCTGCCATAAAATCGAGAAATCCCTTTAGTTTTTCTCCCTTCTGGAACACGTCCTGTGCCTGTGCATCTACCTCGGCCCATACTTCTTCCCTTTCCTGCTGTTTCTTGGCTGCATATTCTTCCTTTGTCAGCTTCTGTTCCGGAACCTGTGTTTCTTCTGTTCCATTTGAAATCATATTTGTTAAATCCATTTTCATTACCTGCCTTTCGTTTTCATGTTCTTACGTTTTTTCCGGCTTTCTCTGGCATTTTTCCGTCTGTCTGGCCTCCTGCGTTTCTCTTCCTGTTCCTTGCGGATATCTCCGAGTTCTTTCCGTACGGATGGTTTTTCATTCTTTTCTTCCCAGCTAGTTTCCTGACCGGAAGAAGTATTTCTGTTGCGCGAGAAAGGTTCGGATCGATTCTTTTCGTTCCCCTCTTGCGCCTGTGTAAAATTTCCTTCCGGGAAAGCCTCGTCTCCAATCTGGAACATATCCTCTGCATCGTCCAGTTCAAACTCGATCTTACCTTCCGGCAGGACAACAGTTTCTGTCCGTACATTCTCCCCGGATGCTTGTTCCATCTGGTTCTCTGCCTGTTCCGGTGCAGTCTCTTTTTCTACTGTTTCCGTAACCATAGAGCCTGATTCTGCTTTTACAAAGTCCAGATTCATACGGTCTAATACCCGGTTCATCTTTGCTGCGTCATCGGCAAATACCATCACTTCTGTCTGGTCCGGATTCACCTTATCCTTGATGACAACATATAAGATACCTCTCGCTTTGGCTTCTTTTGCAAACTCTTTCAGTCTGTCACCCGGTACTGTAAAAAATTTCATCGGACGCTGTTCTTTCAGCATTCTGGTAAGCCTTGTTTTTCCTCTTGTCTTTTTCTGGTCCTTCAAGGCGGCAGCAATAAAGACTGCCACATGCTTTGCTACATTCCCGGTGATTTTCAGCGAATACTCCATCCCTTCCAGACTGTACCGTACCACCTGATCTGCCGGTTCTGCTCCGTAATTCATACTTATCTCACCTCCTGACTCTCTTTTTCTTTGTGTTCCACACGTTTCTCATTCTGGTTTTGTTCCTCTGCCTTTCGAAGTCTTTCTTCGATTTCCAGCGAATGCTTTTCAATCCGGACGGTCATACGGACTTCTTTTCGGAGTTTTTTTAATTCCTCATTGATTTCGGATAACCGTACTTTTCCGCTGTCTTCGCTGCCATTCCGATAGAGCTTTCTGCGTTCCTTCATCAGTTCTGAAATCTGCTTTTGCAACGGCTCACGGTATGTGGAAAGCTGTTCTCTGGTCGTAATGTCATGTTTCATTAAAAACTCAATCTGTTCGATCCTCTGATCCAGTTTCCGGATATCCTCTCTGACGGCATACGGACTTCTTCTCGGTCTTTTTGGCAGTACTCCCATCTGATATAAATAGGAATAATATAATGCCTGTATCCCGGTCAGTTTCTTCTTTGGATGAATCTGCACCGGCTTTTGATAGATGCGTTTTACTTTTGGCTGTAAGATCTGTCCACGGATCTCCTCTTCGGAATAGTTTTTTCCAAGAGACCGTAGCCGGATGTACCGTTCCATTCCCGGAGCCTTTAAAGCGATATATTTCCGGTTCAGTTTCCATGTGTATCCACGCTTTTCCATTTCTTTTAAGAATTGTGACCAGGAGTAGCTTTCCTGTACAGACTCCCTGATATCCAGACGGATCGCACTTCTCCATGTCGGTTTCCCTTCCTGCTCTGCTTTCCACTGTACATAAGGGATTGATTTTTTCTGGTCAGATTCAATGATAGACAGACCATATTTTCTGCACAGCTCATCGGAAATCTTCCGGATTTCCGTATAATAACTCTTTGCGTTGCTGTGGTACTTACGCCCGTCTGCCATGCTCACAGAGTTCCAGACAATGTGGTTATGATAATGTCTGGTATTCAGATGCGTTGTGATAACAACTTCATACTGTCCCTTTAAGAGCCGGTCTGCCAGTTCCTGTCCGATGAGATGTGCCAGTTCCGGTGTCACCTCACCTTCTGCAAAACTCTGTACCAGATGGTATCCTTCCACACCGCCCATCTTATGAAATCTCTTTTTTGTTGCCACCATATCTGCATACGCATTTTCATTGGTACATCCGATGGTATCTTCGAAGACCGCCTGTTCCGTCTTTGTCCGGTTCATGGCATAATCAATGGCAGCCTCCAGAGAGTCTGCTTTCTGTGTGGTTTTTTCTTTGTCTTTCACATATTCGATAGAACGGTCCAGGCGGTGGACGGGGATAACACTTGTATAAGCCATCTGTCATTACCACTCTTCCTTTACCAGATGCCATGTCTCTTTGGTAAGCCGGAGCATTTCCTGCACACTCTGCTCACTTGCCATTCCCGAAGCGTTCGCAACATGGGCAAGCTGGTTCGCATTATTGCACAGACCCGCTATCTTCCTAAGCAGTTCCGGGTGATGCTCACAGGGTTTTGCGTGTACCTGTGCTCCTAAGATCAGCGAACGCATAAACTCTTCCCGGCTCAGTCCGCTTTTTTCCACCTGTTCCTCCAATTCCCTGAGTTCCCTTGCATTTAACCGCACTGGGATCACATGGTTTCGTTTTCGCATTGCATCACCGTCCCTTCTCTTTTCTCTTTCATCATATCGCCAAGCTCCTGATCCGACCGTTTCGCAGTCACCATGCAACAGGTCACCACGACTCCGAAACAACCTCCAAACATCAATGCGATCATAATCATGACTCCGTCTCTTAACATAGCTTATCCTTCCTTTCCATGTTCATTTTATATTCGGGGGATTGGGGTTCTCCCCAAAGTGCGTTTGGATATCCAAACGCTATGCTTGCAAAACGAGTACCGCCAGTCTCTGTATCACCCGGCAGACCCGCCTCTGATTTATTTCGATTCTTTGATCTGTACCAGCCCATCGAGTGTCGTACAAATGATATGGAGTCTGTCTGCCATGCTGATTTCCGTGTTCATCGTCCCTGTCACTTCTTTTCCGCATACAACGACCATCCGGCATCTCCGTAAAAGGATATGAGACATCCTTCCATATCCCTGCATATCTTCCGCATCTCCTTCTTCGAGGAACGGTGAAAATCCAAACCTCGGACAGATCGGTACATAACCCAGTTCATAGATTTTCCTGCAATATTTCTGCACTTTTACCCGGCTTTCTTCTGCTGAACAGCACACATAAGCCAGAGCCTGTTCCATACGCTCCATCTCCTTCCTGCATCCAGTTGGATGCCATTGCTTTTTCTCTATAAAAACAAGATGTCCTATTGGACATCCCGGCTACTTTTCATCCTCGTTTTCTTCTGCTTCTAACGCAAACTTCACTCTGTCACTTCCCAGTTTATAGTAAGCATCCGTCACTTCAATTCCTACGGCACGATACCCTGTCATAGTCGCTGCAAGGACAGTTGTTCCTGCTCCGGCAAACGGGTCCAGGATCAGACCTCCCGGCTCACAGATCTGGATCACATCTTTCATAAGCTGCAATGGTTTCTCTGTCACATGGATACGGTTCTGCGGATTTCCATATCGGAAAACACCCGGCAGACAGGAGACCGGGCGGTTGATCGGCATCGGTCCGTTACTGCCCCACACGATATATTCAGCCTGCTGGCGGAAACGCCCTTTCTGCGGACGGGAGTTTCCTTTATCCCACACTGCAGTTCCTCTCCAGATCCAGCCTGCCCACTGCAGGGCATCCGTAATGGATGGATACTGTCTCCAGTCAATAAACAGACAAATCGGCGCCCCTTTCTTACAGGCTTTCCGCACATCATAAAGCCACTCAGCCATCCAGTGTGTCCAAGATCTCTGGTCTTTATTATCTCCATCGAAATCCGGAAGTGCATTCGCAGCACTCATACTGCTGTATTTCTGGTTTGTAGTACGATTTCTTTCATTCTGCTTTGTTCCACCGGACGCATACGGTGGATCGGTAATGACTGCATCAAAGATTCCCGGCTGGAATGCTTTGACCAGTTTTAATGTATCTCCATGTAATATTCTCCAGTTTTCCCCTTCGGCATATTCCTCTGGGTATGTTCCCTCTTTCATAAGTTCTTCCAAACTCAGGCCATTTGTCATAGGCATCATCCTTTCTTTTCTCAGCGTTCCGGCTGATTTTTCTTCTTTGTCTTTTTATTTTCTTTTGGTGGTGGACTCAACTCGGTTTCCACATATTCACTGATAATCAAAAGTGCTTTGTAATAGTCCCCACTTTCCAATACCCTTTTACACATTTCTTTTGCTTCTGCTGTCTGTTTATTCTTTTTCAAAAGAGTTGAGGCATCGCCCATAATGGAAAAAATATTCCCATTATGTCCAAGAAGCTGTAACTTGGGACGTTGTTTCTCAGGCTTTGTCGGAATCTGCTCTGTTTTCTTCTCATACATTTTCGGCTGTTCTATATCAGGATGCCAAAAATGCACATTCAGCGTTCCTCCATCTACCTTGATATCCCTCTGCTCAAATCCTTCACCCCAACCGTCACTGTACTGTCCTGTAATGTATTCAGTGAATTCCTGTAGTTCTTCCTGACTTAAAAGTTCATTTAATTCCAGTTTGGTACATCCGTACAGGATTCCGTCTTTGTTTTCTATCGTAACAACTGCACTTTGTATCTTTCCCTGAATAGACTCACTTCCATTAAAATACTGCATGAGATCATCTTCCCCATAGCGTTTCAGTTCTTCTCGGATGACTTCTTCATAATCGGCAAGTTCTGTTCCATCTAACGGCATTCCATATTCATCACTCTCCGACCAATCTTCTTCCCATTCGGATTCTTCTGAATAAAGATTTCCAGTCAGCTCTGTCAACAGATGTATGTGTATCGTTCCTTTTTCTTCCATTCTCTATCACCTTCTTTCTAATGGTCTGTCCCTGCATTTATTTGCCTGCTTTTTTTCTTTCGCAAGGTCTGCATAATCTGCCCCTTCTTTTTCCGGCAGATTGCAAATAATCTGATACGTTCCCTCGTAATGCTTTTTCATCTGTTCTTTCGCCCATCTCCCTGCAAAGTCATTATCGGTACAGATTTCAATTTCTTTGATTTCCGGATGATTCTTCAGAAATTCTTCCAGTGCGTCCGGCGGCTTTTTAAAACGTTCACTCTGTATCTGTGCGTTTTCTTTCGGAGCAGCGATTCCCCCAAGGGAAAGACGATATTTATCCCTATTTCCCTCTTCCAGTGTCATGTGTGCCAATGCATCAATACACGCTTCATATACGGCAACTCGCTTTGTTTCTCTTTCAGGTGGAATGCAAAAGCTGTACTTTTTTTCACTCCCGGTCTGCTCCATCTTGAATCCCTTCCCGTTTTTTTCATAGATTCCTCGCAGGAATGCATATCTTACTTTTCTGGATTCATCTTTCCCAACAAAAACAACGTTATGGTACGGGACACTTTCATAAAGGATTTCATGTGAAATACAATATGTGATCACTTCATCGCTGATTCCTCTGTGGTTTAAATAAGCCCTGATTCGTCTGCAATTACAATACCTCTCCGGCAACTTAAATGGCAGTTTTTCCCTTTCCGCAGCCTGTGTCGGAATAAAAGACGGACTCTCTTCGCACAACAGTTTTACGGCATCTGTAAATTTCATTCCATCTACTTCAATCAGGAACCGCAGTGCGGACACGCCACCGATATCTCTGGATTTCCAATGCCATTTGCTGGACAGTTCATTGATTTTAAAACTGTCATGATCCGTCAACTGCCATTCATTTCTGGTCCTTGTCTTTTGCAGTCGCTGTGCCTGATGCGTTCGCAAATACTCATACGCAGTCATATTCTTTGCTGCCTGAATCTCTTCTTCCGTTACCCAGGGCATTACAGAATGGTATCCTGAAGAGCCAGTACCTTATCGGTTCGCTCCCAAGGAAACTCCTTTCTTCCAAAGTGTCCAAAAACTGCCGTCTGACGGAAAATCGGACGATTCAGTCGAAGGGATTCCATGATCTGGACGGGTGTCACTCCAAACACCAGTGGGATTGCTGCCGCCAGACAATCATCCGCACACACTTTTCCTGTACCAAAGGTGTCTACCTCAATCATAACCGGCTCTGCTACTCCGATTGCATAAGCCAAAGACACCTGACACTTGCTTGCAAACTCAGCAGCTACTATATTCTTGGCGATATACCTTGCCATATAAGCTGCCGAACGGTCTACTTTCGAACAGTCTTTTCCCGAAAATGCACCGCCGCCATGCGGAACCATACTGCCATAAGTATCCACCATCAGCTTTCTTCCGGTCAGTCCGGTATCTGCATCAAATCCTCCGCACACAAATTTTCCTGACGGATTGATCAGAATCTTCGTATCCTCATCCGGCGGCAGTAATCTGAGTGCTGAGCGAAGCACTTTCTCTCTGATCTCGGCATCTAACTTCTTCAGGTTCTTTTCTGCACCATGCTGGCAGGAAACAACAACACTTTCCAGTCTCACTGGTTTTCCATCTTCATATTCTACGGTTACCTGTGCTTTTCCATCCGAAAAGATATCTTTGATATATCCGCTTCTTCTGCAAGCCGAAAGTTCACGTGTGATCCGGTGTGCCAGAACAGTCGGCATTGGCATAAGCTGCGGAGTATCATCACACGCATATCCGACCATAACACCCTGATCTCCAGCTCCCCTGCTTCTATCTCTTAATTTTGCGCCGATATTATCCCGAAATTCTTTCGACACACTCACTGCTTTCGCAATATCTGGACTCTGCTGGTGTACAAACGTATCCATTTCTATCCCATCTGTACAATATCCACACTCTTCTAAAACTTTTCGGATCACATCAAACACTGGTGGTTCATATCCGCTGGTGATTTCTCCTGCTACAAACACATTTCCTCTTGTAGCAAGGACTTCACACGCCACTCTCGAAGATGGATCGTAACGCAGACATTCATCTAAGATTGCATCTGCTATCTGATCGCATACTTTATCCGGGTGTCCTTCTGTTACTGATTCTGCTGTATAAAAACGTCTCATCTTTCTTCTCCTTATCTACAGACAGGGTAGGCGCTGCCTTATGCACATCTCCTGCCCTGTCAGATTGGTTTATCCGGTAATTTTTATTTTATTTTTCTTCTGTTTCTTCTTTGTTGTCTGTCATTTTTGACTTCTTTCTGCGGTATACAGTCACTCCTGTAGCTGTTCCAGCAGATGCCAGTGCAAGCAGAACAAACGGCCATACTTTCTGGTTATCACCTGTTTTTGGTGCATTTGTTTTTTCTGTTGTTTTCTCCGGTGTTCTGGCATCTTTCATTTCTACTTTCTGGACTTCCATTGTATCTTTCAATGTGAATGTAACATCTTCCGCAATCTCGTAACCATCCGGCGCTGTGATCTCACGCAGAGTAAGTTCTTCATTGACCGGGAGCTTTGCAACGGAATGTGGCTTTCCATCCGTAATCCACTCTTCCAAAACAGTTCCGTCTTTGCGGATAATCTGAAGCTTTGCCCCTTCCAGTTCTTTCCCGGTTGTTAGGTCTGTTTTGGAAATTTCCACTTTGGAATATTCATCTTTCATTTCAACCTTTGTCACGCTTCCATTTTCTTTGACTTCAAACGTCACATCGCTGGCAGACACATAGCCATCTTCATAAGGAGCCAGTTCCTCATGTAAGGTATAACTTCCTTCAGGCAGTCCGTAAATGACATGTTCTTCCTTCGTACTGGTCCATTCTTCCACAACAGTTCCGTCTTTATCAATGACCTGCAGTTTTGCTCCTTCCAGCTCATTTCCTGTTGTTGCATCTGTTTTTGTAATGCGTGTTTCTGTCGGCTGATTCTCAACTTCTTTGTTCAGTTCAATCTTTGCAAGATTTTGGTTTTCGTAAGTTGCATCTACATTCCATACTTCCTCATTTGGAAGATATCCGGCTTTTCTGACTTCCTCTTTGACATAGTATTTTCCATGTGGAAGGTCACTGTCGAAAGTAAGTATTCCCTTTGCATCCGTTGCTTTCTTTTCCAGCAGGGTATCTTTCTCTACGAGAACCTCTCCCTGATTAGAAACGATATCTTCTGCAGCATACAGTCCGAAAATAACTCCTTCCAGCTTTTCTCCTGTAACAGAATCCTTCTTTTCTACCGATACGGACACCTTCTGTCTCTCGTTTTTGTAAGTAACTCCTTCATAAACAACTGCCTGTGTATCATCCTCGGCTGTCAGGGTAAATTCTTTCTGCTCGGTATTCAGGACAAAATTCTCTCCTGCTACAACTTCTTTCAGATAATACGTTCCCAGTGGCAGATTGTTGATAACTGCTGTTCCATTTTCATCTGTAGTCAGTTTGGCTACCAGATCATCTTTCTCATAACGAACAACTGGATTTCCTTCTTCGTCCTTTGCTCCGTCCGGTGAATAGATGGTATCTTTGGCATATACTTCGAATTCAGCACCTTCTACTCCGGTTTCTTCATATTTAAAGCCTTTATAAATACCTGTTTCTTCTTTACCAGATACGGTATTTCTTACTTTAGAAACCAGTGCTTTTACTTTTGCCAGAACAGAATCTCCGGTTACTTCGGTAAGCTGTTCTCCCTTTTTCGTCAGGAGCAGGCTTCCTACCTGTTCGTCATTTTTCTGTTCTACTTCTACAATCGCAGCTCCTGTATCCGGATCAATCTGATGTGCAGTGTTTGAGGATACTGTAATTACAATACCATTCTGTGGATTTTCTTTATATGTTCCTTTTGTAGTCTGCTCTAATGGTGAAATAATCGTTGTTCCATCATACAGGGACTCTTCGCTTCCCTGTCTTACAAATCCTTCCGGTGCTTTTACTTCTTCGATTCGATAGGTAGCGCACTTCAGTTCCTGCGGTGTGATCAGATATCCTTCCTCATTTGTTTTGAATACACTGATCTTTTCTTTCTTCGGATACTGAACAACCTGTTCCACATATTTCTTATTTGTCACATCGTAAATCTTATAAGAGGCTCCGGCCTTTAAAACCGTATTTCCAGTCTGTGCATCCTTCTTTACGATTTTCAACAAAAATTCAAACGGACGGTCATCAAATACTCTCCACTGCATTGGTTCTCTGCTGTCATTTTCCACATTTACAACAAATGGATCAATGGTTTTCAGATTCTCCGGGGTAGTGCTTTCCACTACAACATAACTTCCATACGGCAGTTCCGGGCTGACTGCATATCCTTTGGTATCAGTGATCAGTTCCGGTACTGGTACGGCGGTTCCATTCTCATAAGTAACTGCAACCTGCTCTTTGCTGAAGTCATAATTCTTGAAATCACTTGCTGTATAGCTTTCTCCATTGGACGGTTTCAGTTTCCCATTTTTCACCTGTGTCAGGTCGCTGATCAGATATACCTTAAATCTTGCTCCTGCAACCAGGTCCGTTTCTGTCTGCTCTCCATCTTCACTGATTTTGATTAACTGGAATGCCTGTTTCTTTACCTGCTCTTTTACCGTAAGGTCTCTTGTCACTTCGGCAACATCCTGACCTTCATAAGTTACTGATACCTCATATTTGGTAGTATCCAGTGTATATCCTTCCGGTGGAGTGATTTCTTTTAGATACATTTCTCCAAGGTATAATTCTGAAAATTCCAGTGTTCCGTCATCTCCGATGACTCCCTGTGCAATCAGGCTGTCCTGTTTATACAGAACTCCTGTTGTGCCATCCGGATGCACGATGTCCTCTTTGGCATAAAGACCATACACCGCACCACGAAGAGCACTGTCCCCCTGCGCTTTAAATGCAAGTGTTTCTTTATCGATCTTTGCGATTTTTACTTTTCCGGTGACTCTCTCATCTGTTGCTGTTACATTCAATGTCTTTCCGGCTGCAACATCTACTTTATATACTTCTGTATTCAGTTTATATCCTGTCGGAGCAGTGATCTCTTTTACATACACAGTTTTCAGTGCAGAATCAAAATAATCGCTGACTGCTTTTCCATCTCTTCCGGTTGCTGACATTGTCATCAGCAGGTTTTCACACTTCTTATCAGTATAAATACCATAAACTGCTCCTGACAGTAGATTCTGTGTATTGACATCTTTCTTCGTCAACTCAATGCGTGTCATATTCAGCCACTGTACACTAAAACTTACCGGAGCTGCTGTTTCACTTTCAAATACACCGATATCCTGCTTGGAATTTCCGGTTGTCAGCACCAGTGTTCTCCATGTCTTTCCGACAGAACCATATAAGTTGCCGGAAGCATAACTGCCTGTCAGTAATAAATCCGCAGACAGATAGAATGTATCTCCACCATAAATCTGGATTTTTCCATTTGTAACACTTGTTCCTTTGGAAAGATTATGTGCTGTCACATTTTCCGGTACACTCAATGTCACATAGTTTCTGTGATCTCCAGACAGTGTGATATTTGGTGTTTTCTGGATGTTTCCATCCCGTACTGCATTCAGCTTTGTGCTTGAAAGGCTCAGTTCACCTTTTGGCGGTTCTTCCTGTCCAAACAGATAATTGATATATGCGATAACCCCTGCATTTACAAGGTCATTATAATTACACCCTGTAAATCCGGCTTCTCCTGCATAAGCGTAGCTGGCTGCAATGTGTGTATACACATACTTTTCATCTTCCGTTTTTCCAGACAGATAACTTCCTGTCAGATCTCCTGCCCCGCCATAACCATAATAAAGGACTTTCTGTAGATTTTTATTGCTGTCCAGTACCTGTGCTACATAACTTCCACTCGGTGGGGATGCTTTCTGGGACTGAAGGCAGTATGCAATTTTCCCATTGACTGTAAACAGGCAAGTAAGATAATTTCCAATATAACTTGGATAATAAATAGTTCTCCCCTTTGTCAATGTAACTGTGGAACCGCTGCTTGTAGCTCTTTCAGCCGCAGACAATACCATCACATTTCCCTCTTCGATGTCCTCTTTCAGTTCTTTGACTGCCTGTGCAGATGCATCTTCTTCGGATGTTTCAATTTCTACATCTGTGTAGTTCTGCACAGGCGAATCCGAATCATCTTCAGATTCTGTATCTGACTTCTGTTTCTCTCCACCATTTTCTTCAGAATGTGCCTGACCTTCTGTATCCGTCAGAGTCACTTTCCGGGTGATGGTATAGCTGTCACTCTTATCTTTTGGAACGACCATATAAGTGGCAATATATGTTCCTGCTTTGTCAGAATGATACTCTCCACCATTCTCATCTTTGATACTTACAAGCGTAACATCTTCTTTTTCTGCATCATAATGGATTCCTTCCATACAGGTTTCCACCGCAAATGTTTCATCCGAAACCGCTTTTGTGATATCATCTGCTGTAACCGATGTATCTTTCTGGCTTGTTACCGCCTGTACTTCCGTCTGCTGTTCCGAGCCTGTCTGTTCGACCGCAAACGCATTTACACTGCTCAAGGTACTGATGCCCATCAGGACAGCCAGTCCAAAAGCAGCTATTCTGGTCTTTAATTTTCTAACCTTCATGTGCTTTTCCTTCCTAATTATAAATAGATTTTTTTAATTAAATACCGCAGAAGATGTTTCCTCTGCGGTACGTTTTATCTTGTATATCGATTTTTTTCTTTTTTCACTTCCTGTCTGGTACGCTTCACCGCTTTCATGACAGAATCTGTTGGAATCTGGTTATCCTTATATCCTTCCAGAATTCCATCCAGATAAAACTTCGATGGTCTTGCCGGAACATCTTTGTGCGGAGCGTTCATCATATATACAAACACTTCTTTCTCCACACCATCCTGATTTTTTACCCGAATCGATTCTTTCCCATAAAAACTTGGGAATCCTTCATAAAAATCCAGACTCTTCTCACACGCTTCTGTGATTTTCCATAAGACTCCTTCGACATAGCTTCCTTTTTCCGGCAGAACCGTTGCTACCCCATTGCCCGGAGCCCTTCCCCGAAATGCCAGCCGATAATTTTCAAGCCGGACGTTTTCCACAACTTCCGCAGCCGGACACCTGTACTTCATCTGCTCCAGATTCATGTTGCTGCCATAAGCGAAGTAATATCTATCTTTCATTTTTTCTCACCTCTATCTGACTCCTTCTGTCCTTTGATTTTTCTTCAGACACTCATACGTGCTTTTATCATATCTCCACGCAAGATCACCATCCAGATTTGCCAGCAGATGTTTTCGAACATTTTTATATTCGTCTCCAATTAACCCAAGTCTCAATAAAAATGTACGAAATGTAAATGCCGGGTTTTCTGATATCAGTGTCTTTTTCATCTGTGTCGATCTCTGATTGATTGCCTGTGCGGAAATGGCTAATGCCAGTGTAATATTTGCTCTCACCTTTCCTGCATGTAGTGTGCTTTCAAAACAACGCCATTCCAAAGTTCCCTTGGAAAACACAGCATGAAGATTCAGAGCATAATAACGGGTATGATCATAATGGGTATGACTTCCATCCCTGCCTCCATACCAGACATTTCTTACTCGGTCCATTGTGATTGATTTATTTGGTATTTTTCGGATTTTCTCCAATACCTCCGGTCGCACCCTCTGACAATAACTATTTGCTCTTCTCTCCTGCACTTTCAGTGCTTTGAACAGGATATCTTCCTTTGCATACATAATTGTCAGTGCATTTTTCAGACTCTGCGGTGTATGATTCGATGCATCTACATGAACATGCTGACCACAGGACTCATTTACAAAACCTCCATGCTGTCGCAGACATCGTACTACTTCCTGTAACTTTCCCATTTCATCATAGGATAATTTCGGTGATACCATTTCTGTTGAATATTCTCCACCTGCGTCTACAATTCGACCGTATACTTTCCGTTGTGTATAAATGCTCCCATCAGACATAAATTTCCACTTTTTTCCTTCCAGATCTATCACTGACCAGACTCCATAAGTAGTGCCGTCATAATATGCTTCTGTTCCAAACATTTCAGCAACAACTTCTGCAGCACGTTGTCTGGTAATCCCTGTCATTTCGATTTCTGTGCCAAAGTATTGGTCTTTTATTCCGATCATGCCTAATGGATTCCTTTCTCAGACACTTTCTGTGTGTTAAGTTCGGAGTCTGCCTTTTGTAACAATCTGCCAATTGCCTCGATAACATTGACAGTTACTCCGTTTCCAGCCTGTTTATAAAGCTGTGCGTCAGAAGTGCTGTCTATGATCTTATCAATCTGCCAGTCGTAATAACCCTGCAGTCGCAGACATTCCCTCGGAACTAACCTTCTTATTCTGCCGTGATACAAGATGCCATGACGATCGGTTGCAGTAATTGTAAACATCGGTTCTTCGGGTTCTTTCATACGTCTGCCGTTCTGACGAACATTCTCTTTTGCTGGTGTTAAGACTGCTCTTGCTCCATCCTCTGCTAATACACCAGAACATTCTCCTTTGTATTTGTGGACACCGCATTGTCTGGTATTCAGGCTTCTGCATTCTTCCGTTACCACCGGCGGAGGTGAAAGATCGACAAAGTGCAGCGTTCCCTGTTGAACACCTGTTGTCAGGGTATGTGCGATCTGGTGTCCGACTCTTCCTCTCCTGCTGTTGAGATTCGCATAACCCAGATCGATGCTGTCCCCTTCTCTTGCAAGTTTGTAGCCGAGCTTTGTATTCTCTTTGATTGGAACACCTACATCATATAATCCTGTCTTGCCGCCCATTCCACCTGCCTGTGATGTCAGGGTACAGCTTAGTCCTTTGGGACTGTAGACTCTTTTCCCCTGACTTCCTGCCCGGACTTGAACAAGAGCTGCTCCATTTGTTTCTGGTTCAGGTAATACTTTTCCGGCACATCGGAAATCAAAATATCCGACAATATACACCCGTTTTCTTGCTTGGGGGACTCCGAAATCCTTGCTGTTAAGCACTTTCCATTCGACATGGTACCCCAGTTCAGAAAGCGTACTGAGGATGGTGCAAAACGTCCGGCCTTTGTCATGCGATAACAAACCGGGAACATTTTCAAGGATAAAATACGATGGTCTTTTAGCTTCAAGAATCCGGGCAATTTCAAAAAAGAGAGTTCCTCTTGCGTCAGCAAATCCTTCTCGCTTTCCGGCGATAGAGAATGCCTGGCAAGGAAATCCTGCACAGAGTAAATCAAAATCTGGCATTCGTTCTGGTTCAATTGTTCTTGCATCACTACAATACCACTCCCCTTCTGTGTCAAACAGCAATCGGTAGTTCTTATCCGCATAAGTATCCACCTCGCAATGTCCGACACAGACAAAGTTTCCTGCCCGTCTTAAGCCTTCACGGAATCCCCCGATTCCGCTAAAGAGATCAAAAAATTGAATGGTTGCGGCTATCAACCTCCTTTTTGCTGATAAAAACAGGCGGCATGATTTCTCATACCGCCCTTCGTTATTCTGTATCAATTGGTTACCATTCTGTTGGTTCTTCTGTTTTGGTTTCTTCTTCCAGATCAGTTTCTCTTTCTGGTTCAGTTTCCTCTTCCGGTTCGCTGTCCCCTTCTGGTTCGTTTTCCTCTTTCGGTTCACTCTCCCCTTCTGGTTCGTTTTCCTCTTTCGGTTCGCTCTCTCCATCTGGTTCGCTTTCCTCTTCTGGTTCGCTGTCCCTTTCCGGCTCAGTGCTTTCTTCCGGTTGTGTTTCTTCTGTTCCCAATTCTCCAATTGTCTGTTCGGATTCTTCAGGCTGATCTTTGCTTTGCCATTCGGCCTCTGCCTTTTCCAGTGCTTCTTCTATAATCTGAATTAAGAAGTCTTTCTGTTTCATGTGTTTCTTTCCGATGACTACTTTTAATCTCTGGAATAATTCCTCTGATACCTGTACTGCTACTGTTCTTACTGCTCCCATGCTTATTTCTCCTTTTCCTTCCACTCTGTTGAAATGTTCTTCAATGACCTGTTGTAAAAATTTTTGTGTGCTGCTTTCTGTGAGTTCAATCTCTTCTCTTACTTTCTCATGTAAGTCCATCGGGATCTTTCCGCAGATATTTTTCATCTCTGCCATAACCTTTCTCCTTTCACTTTTGCTACACACAACATACTCCAAAGCCGCATGGAAAGCTATTCACAATACCCACCAAAGATATCGATGCATTTCTTGCCTTACCCCTAGCAGATCCAACAATGTATGTATCGTGCAATCATAGGCCTCACCCCCTTTACAAATTTTCCATTTGAGATAGAAAATCCATCATCTGATCTGGTATTTCTTCCGATGATGGTTTCGTTTTCAATTGTTCCGTAGTGCCACATATTCCTAATTCCCGAACACTTTCTTTTATCGTCTTTTGAATGACTTCTTCCATCCATTTCCGATCCTCTTTTTCCAGAATTGCCTGAACCAGATACTGGCTTTTCTGCCCTTCTGGAACACTTTGAAATTTCTCCCATGCCCTCTGGTGTTCTGGATTTTTCAGGTTCGGGCGGAACGAATATACCGGGCGTGTCATCTCGTCCACATCTGCTCTACAATCCGTTCATACCCTGTTGCGTTGGCATGGACGTCCTCTATAAAAACGGGGCGGCAAATCGCGTCCTGTGCGGTCACGTGGCGTTTTAAAATTGCGGAGCCTCCCCCCATAAATACGGTGGGTACTGCCCGGAGATCAAACCCGGATTCTGTCACCGCAGACAGTATTCTTTCTATATATTTCCGTCCGTTTTCCTGTATGATCCGTCTGGCCTCCTCTGCCATACTGCAAGATTCCCTCCGAAGCACACGCTCAATTTGAGTTTCTGTCACAGACAGTCCGGTATTTCTACGCACTTGTTCTGCTGTCTCATCAATACATCGGATTACTCCAAGTTCCAGACTTCTGCACGTTGCTGCATTCGGAACAGCATTGTCCAGCCTCATAAGGTCAACGGTCCAGCCACCAATATCAACAAGCAGAACAGACGGTTCATTCTTCAGATACTCTGGATGCAGAGCAAGCGCAGAGTATCCCTGTGGGAACAGTTTCACATCTTTTATTGTTATCTCATATAACTCACTTTCATATAAAAATCGCACTGGCTGCTCTTTCCGCAACAGATACTCCCTGAATCCCTGTTTCTCTCTTCCAAAACTTGAAAGCGGAAGTCCAACAGCCAGAATTACCTCTGTCTTTCGTTCCGCTTTCCGATGCTTGATTTCTTCTGCAATGGCTGCCAACGTCAGCAGATAATAATTATCATTGGACGTTTTATTTTTTACCAGCGTCTGTCTTCCCGTACCGCAGACATAATACTTTCCTTGATATTGCAGAACATTCTGCATGGTATACGGCTCGTAATCATACCCAATAATTCCACTTGGGAAAGACACTTGTCTTGTTTTAATGGCATAATAGCCATGATCAATTCCTATGATTATCGCAATCACATCCTTTCATTTTTTCTGTTTAACGTAAGGTCAAAAATGTTGTCACTGCTGCAACGGATCGTTGCAAAAGTGCCATTCGTGAACACTTTTCTATGTTCCAGCGTCCCAAAACCTGCGGAAAATCTGGCTTTTTTATACCACTATCGCCAGAGGAACACTACTGTTCCTTCCCAGCCGGTTATAAAAGATCCCTCTCCCGGCGGCGGTCCAGCCTGTCCGGGGGAGGGATATATCGCAAGTTTCCTTTTTGAACAATTGCCTGTCTTTTTATTTTTATGAGATGTTTTTCCTGCTTTTGTAAAATGGGAAGATACTCCGGTTCTGTCAAAAACTTCCGTATATAATTGCCCTTTTTTCCCAGCTTGTTATCATTTTTCAGCAGTTCTATTTCTACCATGTAATGGGTATCTGGATGAAATCTCTTCTCACACAAAATGCTGTCCCCTTTTATATAATCAGATTTAGCCGATTCTCTTGCTGCCGCCAAGAGTTCATAAATACTTACTTCCACCTCTTATCACCTCCCAAAAGACCAGAAAAAAGCAGACCTCTTAATCGAAGTCTGCTCCTGTCGGATATGGTAATCCTCTTTCTTCATATTTTTTATCGATATAATTTCGAATCCATTCCCTGTATTCTTCCGTTAATGCCAGTTCCTGAAATTCTAACAACCACTTTTCCCCTTTTGCTTCGTCATCAAGCCATCGATCTTCTATGCACTCCGGCTCATCTAACATTTTCATCATCGCTTCAAATGGCTCTTTTACATCATCACCAAATTCTTTCCATAAGGCGATTCCATAGTTCTCCAGTTCAAAAAATTCTGTCAGATATGTCAATCGTTCCATATCCCCCAATGTCATTCTTTTTTCACCTGACAATAATGCTCGATCTCTTTTGCCACATAGATTTAAAAATTTTCTCTTTTCCATCTCCACATCCATTATACTTTTACCTCTTCCTGTTAAAAATAATTCCTTATTACGAAACATTATAAAATTTAAATTCTTTAGAATCAATATATATGTTTCTGTATTACGAAACTTTTTATTTTATAAGGGGAGTTCATCATTATGCAAAAGATTAGACCAGATATGGATATTGGTAAAAATATCCAAGCAATTCGATATAAAAACAATATGACTCAAGACCAAGTAGTTGCAAAATTAAATCTTATGGGTATCTCCATCACCAAAAGTACCTATGCCAAACTGGAAACAAATCGCATGAACATTAAGGCATCTGAATTAGTTGCACTTGCAAAACTCTTTCATACCGATATCAATGCTTTCTTTTCCGGCTTGCTATAGTTCGACATTCCCCGACTCCCTGTGTATATAATAGCATATTAAAAATAAGAACCAGTCTATATTCTTATCGGATATAAACCAGTTCTTTTTTCTTATCAAATAATATAAAAGTGACAGGGAATTCAGATTCTTATCTTCTGTCACTCATGTAATTATTATTCTATTTTAAATTTAATGAATTTACCCATTCTTGAATTTCTTTTTCAATGTTATTTTCTATATAAACGTCATACACATTTTTCCACATTATCTGTGTATACTGTTATTTTCAACCCCATAATTATAACTTGGTACACGCTATACACTACTATAAACTGTACTCCATTTTAGGGAATCCAACAAACACCAGATCATACTGATCCATACCTTCCAGCTTCCCGGCAATTTCAGGACGGAATATCGGATCACTCATCTCCACACTGCTGCGGCTTTTTTTATTTGTCCAGTCCAGATCGGCACTGCTATACGGTACCTTTGGCTTAATCTCATACAGGTCTGCGCCTGCCGCTTCCGAAAGTTTCCACGCTGCCTTTGCAGTCACGCCGCTTGCTGAAAAATAGGCTACCAAAATTTTCTTACTCATAGTAATTTCCTCCGTAAATTATGTTATTGAACTTATTATAAATGAATCTATATCACCTGAAATGTTTTCCATTTTCCGGACTTCTGCCTCCGGAAGAAAATGACCGCCCGAATGCTCCAGTCACAAACCATTGCAATGGCAATCCCAATCACACCCATTTTCAAAACAATTCCCAAGAGCCATGATAAAAGCAGACGCACCGCTATCGTGGAGATAACCGAAACATACATGGTAAATTTCACATCACCCGCTGCCCGCAGCCCATTACTAAGCGCACCGGAAAAGGGATATGCTGCTGCATTAAACACGTTATGGATTAAAACCAGCCAGATCACAAGCCGTTTGGTCTCCGGCTGCAAAGCATAAAATTTCATAAAGAATGGAGTCAGAAGAAAAATCAAAAGATTCCATGCCGATGAAAGCAAAATTGTAATCCTTGCCAGTTTCTTAAAATAATCATCCGCCGCCTTTGTATCCCCATTTCCCATACACTGTCCAATGACCGTTATAAATACAGGACCCATAGCAACTCCCGCCAGGGCAGCCAGTGACCAAATACTTTGTGCAACGCCATTTGCTGCAATCTGATATGTTCCAAAAAGTGCAACAATGCTGCTTAGCGCCACTTTTACTAACTGGAAAACGCCATTTTCCATTCCGTTTGGAATTGCGATTTTTAGAATTTGTTTCATGAAATCCACATTCCACCGAAAAA
>ENA-UOJQ01001380-UOJQ01001380.1-human-gut-metagenome-genome-assembly--contig:-P63-NODE-1380-length-19804-cov-54.823890_pt1 | contig 19804 bp, 21 predicted proteins | sample MGYA00242352_ERZ723899 | MGnify/ENA metagenome assembly ERZ723899 | reverse complement strand
GCACCAAGTAAAATCCCACGATTGACCGTTGAAAATACGGTGTAAATCGTGGGATTTCTTGCTTTACATAGGCTTCAAAAGGGCTGGAAAGTGCCTCATTTGTGCCTTGCTGCCCCAAAAACTACCTCTTGTGTGCCTTACCGTGTGCCTTGTACTGGATGCCCGGCGGGGCGGTTTTGTGCCTGTTTACCGCCTGTTTGATAGCAAAAAAGCCTGTCCGGTGTTGTAGCCGGGCGGGCTCTTGTGCTATATGGGGTTCAGTACCCTTTCAAGATGTTCAGTGCATCCAGTGTCTTTGCTGTGTCCAGCAGTTCAGCTTGTGACTTGTCAATGGCTTCAATGATGCTCCACAGAAGTGTGTAATACATGGGCAGTTCATGCCAGAGGGCTTCCAAATCGTACTTACTGCAATCGGCTTCCCGATTGAGTTCATCCGCCTTGCCGCGTGCGGTCATCCAGCTGTCCATGATAAAGAGAAGGTTCTTCAGGTCGGCCAGACGCCCCATCGTGGTTCCTACGTCCAACGCTTCCACTTGCTTTGCAGTCAGGATCATTGTCTTGCCCCCCTTCAGGCTTTGATAATGCCGCTTGCGAATATCCAAACCAGCCGCACCTTGTCCGGTGCTGCCTTCTTCAGACGTTCGTTGATAGCGTCAACCGTGTTTGTCTTCTGGTCGCCCAGGTTCTCAAAGAACAGCGCGTCCACACTGGTATCAAGCATGGTTGCCAGCGTTTTGGCTTCGCAAAGTCGGAATTCAACCTCTCCGTTTAGCTTTGCGCGCAGCGTGTTGGTGGTGATCTGCAGCGCCCACGCCACACTCTCCAGCGTCATGCCGCGTTCCCGAATCATAGCACGAATATCGTTCATACCTCAACTCTCCTATCTGGGGCTGGATCGTGCCCCGCTCTACCCGGCGGGCTTCCATCTTCCCGCCGTGGATCCTCTGACTGTGTTACTGGACTTCCAGCGGCTTCACCTGCGATGCACCAAAGAACGATGCCCGGTAGGTCTGGCCGTCTCCCTTGCTGCTGTGGATAAGCACCGCCTGAAACAAGGCCTTTGCGCCGTGCTCTACCATGTACCCGGCGGCCTTCCAGCCTGCCCAAGTGTTCACCGGCTCGGTGATCCCGGCGGCCTGCTGGGCTTCCTCGATGCGCTGAGCGTTGACCGGGGCGGCCTTTGCGCTGTTCCATGCCCGGTGCAGGGCTTCGGCAAAGCTGCTCACGCCCTTGCGGTACAGCTTCCATGCCTTGTGCATGATCTCGGAAAGATTGTACTTCATTTTAAGACCTCCGCTTTACTTTGCGGGTCAGCCTTGTTATAATGGGCTTGACCCTGTTGTGGGTTTGGCGTGGTGTGTAGTTGGTAGCTGGCACCGCGCCATTTTCTTTTATACAGCTTATCAGGAAGTGGGTTACTGTCTTAGCTGGCGTTCTGCTCTTGCGCTCCCGGTACATCCTTCGCCCCTTGCCTTCCGGTCGTGCTTCCCTTGCTGTGTCTTTATTATAGCACATTAACGTGCTTTCATCTATTGACAAATTGCATAACGTTAACGTTCGAGAATCATTCATATTGTACACGTTGACGTGCCGCACACTTTGTGGTATAATCATCATAAAGAGGTGATAAAATGCCTATCAGTGAAGCAAAGAAAAAGTCAAACGCAGCTTATAACCGCCGTCAGGACAATATCATGCTGCGCCCGACTAAGGAAGACGGCGCACGTATTCGCAAGGCAGCCGCAGATGCTGGCAAGAGTGTCCAGCGGTTTTGTCTTGATCTTGTCCTGCCCCATTGCCCGGAAGTGGCAGATGTGCTTACAAAGGACACCGCCGGGGAAATAGAAAAGAGTGAGGTGTAATCATGGCAAATACCTGTCCTGTCTGCGGTGGCAAGCTGGGCCTGCTAAACCGTGAGAAAAGCGCTGACGGCCTGATCTGCGCCAGCTGCAGCAACTTTTTCTATTCTAAGCTGGGTTTCCGGGCAGCAAAGCAGTCAACAGCCGCCCTTGCGGACTACTGGGCTACACTGGAACAGCGTTGGAAGGTGTTCAAAGAAACCGATTCCATCTATGACGGCGATGCGCTCTTTGTGTCGATTGACAACCCCAACCGGCTGTTTTGCATTGGACACCGCAGTGGTGATAAAGGCCCTCGCATGATCTACAGCTTTGATGAAGTCGCCGGTTACGAATCTGACGCGCCAGACGATTTGACGGTGACAGAGACCAAAGGCGGCATTGGCCGGGCCGTGATCGGTGCAGCCGTTGCCGGTCCTGTGGGCGCGATCGTGGGCGCTGCTACCGCCAAAACAGAGACCCGCAAAGGCAGCCGCAGCAAAGAAAACGTGTCCATCCGTTTTACGCTCCCTCTTGGAGAAACCAGTCTGCCGACAACGGTTTATCCCGGTGGAATGACCTCTTTCCTCAAGAGCTGCAAAGTCAGCCAGGAGAAGCCACAGGTCGCCGCTCCAGCTGCATCCAGCGTTGCTGACGAGCTTTTGAAGTTTAAGCAGCTGCTGGATATGGGAGCCATTACGGAAGCGGAGTACAACGCCAAGAAAGCCCAACTGCTGGGCTTGTGATACAGGGAAGGAAGTGTAAAAATGGCTGACATTCAGCAGTACAGCGAGCAGACGTTTGAGAGCATTAAGCATATCAACGAATATGGGCAAGAGTTCTGGTATGCGAGAGAACTTGCAAGAGTTCTTGAATATAAGGATTTCCGCAATTTTGAACAAAGTATCTTCAAGGCAATGGACGCTTGTAAGAACAGCGGTTATGACATTGCGGATCATTTTGGTGACGCTACCGAAATGGTGGAAATAGGTTTGGGTGCACAACGTGGATTCCCAAGTTATACACTTTCTCGATATGCGTGCTATCTTACGGTCATGAATGGTGACCCGCGTAAAGAGGTTATAGCGGTTGGTCAAACCTATTTTGCGGTAAAGACGCGGCAGCAGGAGCTTGTGGAAAACTACGATCAGCTTTCCGAAGATCAAAAGCGGCTTGCAATTCGCCATGAAATGACTGAACATAATAAATCTTTGGCAGATGCTGCGAAGATGGCTGGCGTAGAAACGCCACAAGAGTATGCAATATTCCAAAACTATGGGTATATGGGCTTGTATGGTGGTTTGAAAGCTGCTGATATCAAAGCGCGAAAAGGCTTAAAGAAAAATCAGAACATCCTTGATCACATGGGCAGTACAGAACTTGCTGCCAATCTTTTCCGTGCCACACAGACAGATGAAAAGCTCCGCCGGGAAAATATTCACGGAAAAGCCGCTGCGAACCGTACACATCTGGAAGTTGGAAAGAAAGTGCGCCAAACCATTAAGGATCTAGGCGGCACAATGCCCGAAGACCTTCCCACGCCTGAGAAGAACATCAAACAGCTTGAACGTGAGAGAGAAAAATTGAAGAAGTGATAAGTGTAAGGCTCCCTATTCTATTTTGGAATAGAGAGCCTTACACTTTTACAATGTCAAAAAGTGTCCGCCGCTGAAAAACATCTCGGTGACGTCACCGAGATGGTAACCAGCTGAAGTGCTGCGCCCGGCGGGTGCTGCACGTTCAAAGGGTTTGGGATGCTGCCCAACAAGTCCTTGCAAGGCAAGGGGCTTTGTACATACAAAGACACTGCTTGCAGCGCCTATGGTGGTACCACGGCGCACTGCTTGCTGTGGTTTGGTGCTTCTTTTTTATAGCTGCCGGAAAATCCGGAAAATTTTGCAGACGCGATATGCGCGGGAGCGGGTAGTGCTTTACCACCGCTTCACAGTTTGCATGAAACACTGTACTTTCACAGCGCGGTCACTGCAAAACTGTCCAGCGCGCCCGGCGGGGTGCAGATCAGATGATAGCAGAGACTCCGTACTTCTCGACCAGCTCGCGCACATGCTCCTCGTATTTCTTCACCTGTTCGTCCCAGTATTCCACCGTGCGTTCCTGAACGCTGCCATAGCGGTTCCATGCGTTCCAGCCGGTGCCGCGCCATGCTCTGGTGGTGATCACATCATCATGCCAACGCTGGATAGAGGACAGGCCTTTCATTTTGCGGATTGCTTTAACCTCGATCTGACGCACGCGCTCGGCCTGTACACCAAGTTCCACGCCAACGGCCCGGAGGCTCTTTTCGTCATAGTAACGACTGCGTAAAACAGTTGCTTCCCGCTCGGTCAGATGTTGCGTCATGGCTGTTTCAAGGGTCGTGTGCAGCTCTTCGGTGTAAATATCATCCTCTGCCTGCTGAAATGCCTGCGCAGCCGCCGGGTCTTCGATGGTTTCACCTTTGGTGCTGCTACCTTCGTCCGATTCATCAAGGCGAACGTCAAGGCTGCTGCACTCGTTCAGCGGGTTTGCAGATACAGCCACGCGCCTGCCGTTCTCGGTTGCAACCACATGTGTGTGCTCTCCACAGGTGGCGGTGCGAATCTGCTTCAACAGTGCGTAGCTCAGATACGTTGTGAAATTGCCCTGTTCTGCGCTGTAGTGCTTGGCGGCATAGTCTACTGCAAAATACCCTTCCTGTACCAAATCCTCAAAGGATAGACCCGCATTGTCCGCAACAGGCTTGTTCTTCTCGTACCACTGCCACAGCTGCCGCCGAATAAAACCCTTGTTGACTTCCCACAGCTGGCCCAGTGCAAAGGTGTTCCCGGCGGCTGCCAGAGCTACGAGGGCTGCGTTTGTGGCCTGTTGGTCGTTCTTTGCCTGTTTCTGTTCCATTGCTGCATCCTTCCTTTTTTTCGTGCGCACAAACGCGCACATTGACGCTCTCTTTTTTATGCCGCACAAATCCGCACATTCACGGGCAGGTGGGTGGCAATTCACCACCCACCGTTTACTCAATTTTGAGTAAAACCCAGAACTGCGAAAACGCCCATTTTTCACGGCTTCACCACCGCTTCACGGTCTGTATGGAAACACTGTGTTTCCACCGCTCACGGCCCGTTTACTGCCTATATATGGCGATTTTCCGCCGCTTCACCGCCGCTAGGAGGTTTTGGACATTTTTGTCCAATAGCTTTTGAGCGTCCCGGCAGCGTATAGATCGAATCAAAACTGGACACATCTCCCCAAGATTGGGGAGATCAGTTTATCGGAGAGCCTGATTTTTGGCCGTCCTTTTCGTGGCGGAAAAATTCGCTGCCAGTTGACGGCGGAAAATCCCGCTCTCCTTTACCTCAAAAGGTTTTTCTCAAAAATCGGAAAAACCGCCGGGCTATCAAAGCTGAATTTTCAGCACTGATCTAGGATGTGCGCTATTTTGCGCATATCTGCCCGCACAGCCTATTGCACAATTTTATGCGATAGCCTTTTTGTTCGTTCTGCCGCAAATTCCGAACAAGCGTGGAAAAAGATACGTTTTCTCGCTTCCCCAAAATGAGAAGCGAAACCTATCTTTCGTTTTTGAAAGATAATACTTTCGCTCATTTTTGAGCAATAGGGACCGCAGTCGGATTGTGTCCCTATTTATTCGGACGGGTGACATTTTTGGCATCCGTGAAATAATGTCGCAAACCGCGACAGTATTCTCCGCCGGGGTGTCACCAGAACAGTGATCCCCAATTGGCCCAGTCACCGAAACAGTGACCAAAGTCAGACATGCACCGCCGGGCTTCGTTGGAATTAACAACACCCCCTAGTGCGCTCAAAAATGAGCAGACCCCGCACAGCCGAAAAATCGGCCCTGACTATCACCCTGAATCAGGGGAGTGGTTTTGAACACGGTCATTTTTGGCCGCGTTGCACGGTGGACAAAATTGTCCGTCCAATCCCGGAAACGCAGATTAAGTCCGATTTATGTCTCTATTATATCACGCTTGGCTGCATAGAAAAAGCGAATGGCAGTTTGTTTTCTATGCTGTGTCTGAGCGAAAAATATCCCGTAACACTGTTGAGATGCTCTAGGTCTCCCCAAAACTGGGGACACCCCGGCGGATATGCAGCGACTTGGAAATCAGTGCGCAAAACTGCGCTGTGATCTTTGGCAGCCTGATTTTCGGCCACCAGATGAAGGTTCTAAAATGGAACGGGGTCTAGGGCTATCGTGAAACTCGATACCCCGCCGGGCTGGACTGCCATTTGGGTATGGGGGTAACGATTCGTTCACCCCTTGCAAGGGTGCCTTGCTTTGGGGCACCGTACGCTCTGAAATAGGGTGGTGGGGTGGTGTTGACCTACCCACTGATGGGAAATCACCTGCACAGATATACGGTGAAACGCCGTAGCCCTAAGGGGTCGGTAAAATGCCGCCCCCCTTTGTGGGTGATTCACTGTCGGCAGGTACGCCCCCCTGTTTCAGGGCACATCGGTACTTCCTGTTTTATGGAGTACCAGCAGCGTACTATTTACCCCGGTAATTTGCCGACCCTGAAGTGTGTACTGTTTTGTTACACATCGCCTGGAAGTAGCAGGATATAAAACGGCGGCTGAAAATTCAGCTGCCAAAGGGTGTCTCTCAAAACGACACCCTTTAAGCTATGGAGGCGGTTAAAACGCCCTCACCCGAATTTAGGCCGTTGCGGGGGTACCCGTTTTTAGGCATACCCACTTGTGGGGACGGAAATCAAACATGTGCGCCGTGAGTTTTTCCGAAAAACCGGAAAAACCATCGCAACATGCTGCGACGCTGCCACTCGTGACGAAGGATTTTCCCAACAAGTTGCGAAACATGCACAGAAGTGTGCACGCCATCGACACTTGTGTCGATGCTTCCCCATAAAGCGGGTGAAAATCTCTTACTAAATTTTTAGCAGCCAATATTCGGCAGTCGTGCCGAAAGATGCGCTCAAAATTGAGCATATCTTCCCCCACTCGTGGGGGAGAAAGTGCTGCTCGATGGGGTAACGTTTTGATACCCCATCTTCAGCAGACCCCCTCGCGTTTTACGCACCGACTCAGAAAAAAGCCGCTGCCACACAGAGCGACAACGGCCTTATGTATCCGCCGGGCTGGAATTTATGGACACGATACACGCGCGCGTAGCCGTGTATACAAATTCCTCTCCGTTTTCTAAAAATTCAGATTTCGACCGGCGGTTCAAGCAGCGTCTGACCGTCGCACTGTTTCAAAACAGCGTCAGCAGCGCGCACTTTTTCAGTGATCGCCCGCGCCCTGGCTGCTTCACGCTCTCTGAAGCGCTTAATCTCTGCGCGGCCCTTCTTGCCGTCAGACGGACGGAAATAGCCGCCGGGCGGCTCCGAAGTGTACAACGTCATCAGACCTTGCGCCAACTCACGGGAAGCCTGCGCACGACGCTCTCGCGGTGTAATGCCAAGCAAGTGGTCAATCTCGCTGCCGGGTATCGCATTTTCCTCGCCTTGCGGTAAAATATCAAAAATTTTCACGGTTTGCCCCTCCATTCTGGCTTTTGTTGTGGTAAAATGGAGAGCGGGAAGGGCGTTGCAATTCTTTCCCGCTCTGAGCTGCTCTGTGTGCTGGTAACACGCAGGGCGGCTTTTTCGTTTTTACGGTTCATCGCTTTGTATCTCCACTTGGGCCGTATGGCAGCAGCATGTGGTAGACCATCTGTAACACTTTCACAGGAATGCTTTGCCTGTGCTGCAGAATGGATAGAATACTGGCAATGTAGAGTGCTCCTTCTGCATCGTAGTGGTACGGCTCCCGGCGGCGCAGGCGGTTTGGATTGTGCTTCATGTGTTCATCTCCTTCTTTCTTCCAGTTCGCTTGTGACAGCAAGAAAGCGCTGGCGGGTCTTGTCGAAGGTCAAGGGGACTTCGCCAACTTTGCCTTCTTTATTTTTTGCAAGGACGCATTTGTACTGCTCTCCATCGCTGGACAGCAGCAAAATTGCGTCTCCGTCCTGCTCCAACTGGCCGGATTCCTTCAGATCGGCGGTGCTGGGGGATGTGTGCGCCGCATTGCGGTTCAGCTGCGCCAGCGCAACCACAAGGATGCCGGTGGCCTGTGCCAGCTCATGCAGGGCGATGGAGATTCCCGTGATAGCTTGATAGCGGTCTTTTGACTTACCGTCTGCCAGCAGCTGCAGATAGTCGATAAAAACGACCTGCGCTTTCATCCGCTGGGCCTGTGCCTTGATCCATCCCGTACCCTTGCCGGATGCAGAGCGGATGAACAGCGGCAACTTGTGCAGTTCTGCGAGGCCGTCAAGGTCAGCCTGCGGAACGCTCTTATTCTTTACATCTGCCAGCGGAACGGCCAAACGGTTCGCAATGACGCGGGCGGTCAGGGTATCCGGGTCGGTTTCAAGGCTGAAATAGCACACCCGGAAGCCCCGCCGGGCTTGCTCACAGGCCATTTGCAGGGACAGGGCGGTTTTACCGGCAGACGGTCGGCCGCCGATGATGAACAAATTACCCGGGGCAAGATGCAAGTGCTTGTCCAGCACCGGGATGCCGCTGGGGATGTACTGCGGCTTTTCATCCAGTTTGCGAATGTAGGTGTCTACCAGTTCCCCGATTGGCCGAAAATCATCTTCTTCCCGGTCAAGGGTCAGGGCTTCGCCCATTTTGCTGTACAGGTCGGGCAGGTCTGCAAAGGTGGTCAGGTTGCCTGCTGCCTGAATGGACAGTTCCTGAAATCGTGTCAGGGCGGCCTGTTCCCGAATAAGCCGGGTCCATTCCATCACGCGGTCGCGGGTTATGGCGATATACTCGCCCTCGCACTCCTGCACGCACGACAGAATAGCGGCTTTTTGCTCCGGGTAGCGGGCACAGGCTGCCACTGCATCCAGTTCGCCCTTTGTGTTCCAAAGACCGGACAGAGCCGCAAACACCGGCTGAAGGTCTGCCGGGAAGTGTTCGATCTCCAGATCTGGCAGCGCGTAGGCGGCAAGATCGGGCTTGATCAGCAGTGCGCCGAGCAGTACTTTGTGAATGTTCAAGTCAGTACCTCCATCTTCTGTTCCGGCTGCTGTTCCGGCTTCTTCCGGGCTTCCCGCCGGGCTTCTACATCCCCCAGAGTGCGAACCCCGTCAGCCTGCCAGCTTTTCAAGATGCCGTTGGCGTACTTCCATGACCGGTGACCACTTTCGGCAGCCTCGTCAAAGGCTTCACAGATTACTTCTGAGGGAATAGAATCGCGGTAGCGTTGCAGCTTGTCCAGTGCCGAACGTGGGAAGATGCCTATCACCCGCTCAAAGTGCTGCACGATCTCGGCAAGGCCTGAATCTATGCGAGAATCAGCGGCAGCGGCGGTGTCAATGCCACTACTGCTGCGTTGAGTTGGGTTACGTTGGGTTACGTTAGGTTGGGGTGTCATTTGGTTGTCACTTGGTATACCATTGGTATCCATCTGGTTGCCAGTTGGCACGCCGTTCAAAATATAGCGTTTATTCGCTGTTTCCGAAAGCATTGAGCGCTCAGATTGGAAGGTTGTCGGTTTGTAACGATCATTCCTAAGATTGTTGTTTACCTTCCAATCGCTTATCACTATAACGCCAGAGCGGAAGGAAATGATATAACCAGCTTCCGCAAGCATCGCTAAATCACCTTCGCTGCACCCGGCAACACGCATGATAGAGCGCGGATTCGATACAAAGCCGTCATCATCACCCCGCATTCCAAGATGAAAATATAGAGCCTGTGCGGTCAGCGGCATTTCCAAAAAGGAATCTGTTTCGGTCACGTCAACGCAAAACATCCGTTTGTTTGCCATTCTTTACCTCGCTACCCGGCGGATGGTCGGAGCGGTCTGGTTGCCGTCTACCGGATCACCCTGTTCAAAATACAGTGCCAGACTGTCCAAATTTACAAGCCACATGTGCCCGGCGTCCACATAGCAGACTTTACCCTGCCTGCAAAGCCGCCGGATGTAGGCCGGTGACAGGCCGTAGATCGCAGCGGCCTTTTTGACGCTTCCCATATTGGGATAACGGATGGTATCACCCATTTTTCAACCCCCTTTAGGTCATTTGTTGAACTATCGTTTTTGGTGTGTCAGCAGTAAAGCACAAAACGAAAAACTTTGCAATACCGCAGAAATTTGATTGAAAGTTGATGCTATGCAGCTTTGTTGGAAGTAAGTCCTTTGCGTCAAAATCCATCTAGTGTCATCTGGTGATATCCAGTGTCATGCTTTGCAATGGATTACCTTGTTTTGCAATAGATTTACAGAGGGATGCCCACCTGATTTATGGAGAAATGCTGCTGTTTTTGCGCGTCAAAATTATAGATGAAATTGATTCACCTAAAGAGTGAACTGGAAGGCTTGATGGTTAGGCTCGATCAGGCTTCTGTCTAGCTTTTTTCATCCGCTCGATGGCGGCGAAGCAATCTTGCTTTTCCTTCTCTGAAAGTTCACGGCGAAGTTTTTTTGAAAGGGTTCCGTCTGTGATGCCCAGTTCTGCCGCAAGCTGCCAAAGGTAAAATCCCTCATCTGCAACTGCAAGACGAATATCGCGGTTTGGTTTTGAATTGCTGGATAAAATGTTCATGATTTTTCCTTTCTCTCTTGTGTGGAGGTTCTCAACGTGGTATGCTAAAACTGCAAACAATTTTTGTTGCGGTTGTTGTGCCTACATGATGCCACAACTCGCAGAAACGGTCAACAGGGCTAGTAGACGATTTCCTAATTTCTAAAAAAATATGAATTGTAATATTTTTTCACAAAAAATCGAGGGTTGCGTTTGTTAGTCTATGTCTGTTAGTTTATGAGATGTTTTCAGATGTGTTGACACGTTTTGTGGTGTTTCTAGACGTTTTTTGCTTTTTTGAAGTGCTTGACATCATTCCACCCAAGAACATGGAATTTTGTATCAAAAGTTTACAGATTTAGTAGTTAATTTTCTAAAATGTAAAATTTCTGTGAATCAAGTTTTTGCAAAGGAGTGTGCAAGAATGGCAAAAATCACGAAACGGATGAAGAGGGACGGCACTTGTTCCTTTTGCATCCGGGTTTCCAACGGCTATGATCGGCAGGGCCGTCAGGTGCTGGTAAACCGCACCTTCACTCCCCCGCCGGGCTTGACCGGGAAGAAGCTGGAAAAGGAATTGCAGCGTCAGGCAGATGCCTTTGAACAGGAAGTGCACAGCGGCATTTCGCTGGATGCGTCCATGAAGCTGGATGACCTGATAGAGCGATGGTTCACCGAGTACGCAGACCGCCAGCTGAAGCCCAAGACGGCCACCGAATACAGAAAGCTGGTGCCGCGTGTGTCTGCGGCTCTGGGGCACATGAAGGTCAACCAGATACGCCCGGCGCACCTCATGGCGTTCTATATGAACCTGTCCGAGGACGGAGTGCGGCAAGATTCCACCTATACGGCAACGGCTGCGCTGCTGAAGCTGCTGCCGAAAGGCCAGCGGGCAAGGATCCGGGAGGCCGCCGGGGTGGGCGAGGAAACCATGCGGGGGCTGTGCAACGGCAAGCATGTCAGCCGCAAGACTGCTGAGAAGGTGGCTGATGCCGCCGGGTTGCCTCTGTCCAAAGCCTTTACCGAAAAGGTCAGGGCGGGCGGTAAGCTGGGCGGCAACACGCAGTTGCACTATCACCGCTTCTTGTCCAGTGTGTTTGAAAAGGCGGTCAAGTGGCAGCTGATTGATGAAAACCCCTGTCGGCGCACAGAAGCCCCCAAAGCGGCAGAAATCGAAGTGGAAGCCTTACAGGAAGAGGACGTTGCAAAGCTGCTGGAAGCCCTGCAGGACGCGCCAGCACAGTACAGCGTTATCACACAGCTGGCCTTGCTCACAGGTGCCCGCCGGGGCGAGATATGCGCCCTGCGCTGGTCGGACATTGACCTTGACGCGGGTGTGATCTCCATCAACAGGACAGTGCAGAACATCGCTGGGCGCGGCACGGTGTTCACGGCACCCAAGACAAAACGCTCCCGGCGGTGCATCAAGATAGGCCCGGAGTGTGTACAGCTGCTGCGCGAGTACCGCCAGCACCAGAAGGCCGAACGGTTCAAGGTCGGCTCTGAGTGGGTGCGCCGGGTGGAGATCGAGAACGGCAAGACGGTGGACAATGATTTGTTGTTCACCCGCTGGAACGGTCAGCCGTTCGACCCCAACGCGGTTACAAGTTGGTTTCCGGGCTTTCTGGCCGCCCATGATCTCCCGGCGGTTCACTTCCACAGCCTGCGCCACACCAACGCCAGCTTGCTGATAGCGGCTCATGTGCCGGTTACAACGGTTTCGGGCAGACTGGGCCACGCAAAGACCAGCACCACCACGGACATTTACGCCGGGTTCATCCGTTCCAGCGATGCGGCGGCAGCGGACGCGCTGACGGACGTTTTCAGCCGTATCAAGGAAAAGACCCACGCATAACGAAAGACGGCTCACAGGGGCGTTTCTGCCGCCCTCGTGAGCCGTCGACTTTTTTGACTTCTTCACGGTGTCCGTTTTATGGGATTATATGCCCTCTGGAAAGTGCCTTATTTTTGCCTTATTGAATCGAAAAGAAGTGAAACGACCATGCACGAACAAACACAAAAATAACGATGAATCTACATAAACTGCAATGACCAAAAACGCCGAAACTCATATAAAGGCCCTCTACGAATCAGTAGGCCGGGGGTTCGAGTCCCTTCCATCGCACCAGAAAATGCCGTGAAATCGAAAGATTTCATGGCTTTTTTGTTTTTCTGGCAGAGTCTGCACACTTTTGCACATCTCCTGCACACTTTACAAAAAAGCCATGAACTCTTTGCATCGCTTGCACAGCGTGTATTTCGCTGCACAAAAAAGAATCTTTTACGCGAAGAGCACCCGCGTCAGCTCGCGGCGTTCCTCTGCGTCCATCTGCCGGATGGCTTCAAGGATCATTTTACCCGTGATTTTTGTTGCCACCGGCGTTTTGTTTTCCGGGGGTTCCTGCGGCTTTGCACCGGCCACGTCCTGCGTGTAGAAGTCGGCTTCGATCTTCTCAGTCAACTCCAACCGGGGTTTGTCCTGCGTGTGGGCGTAGGTGTCCATCAGGACGGTGGCGGTTGCATGGCCGGTGTTGCCCTGCACCGACTTGAAGTCACCGCCAGATTGTAGCAGCTGGTAGGTGGCACTGGAGTGGCGCAGACCGTGGAACACGATCTTCTCAAACTCCGGGTGCTCTGCCCGCCACATACGGTACCACTTGGTCAGAACGTCCGGGGCAATGGGTAAGCCATCTGGTAAGCGGAACAGCTGACCGCAGTTGCTGTACTTTTCCGGGGCGCTCTGCTCGTCCTGCTTCATCTTTTCCAGCCATGCCAGAAGCTCCTCTTTCAAGGGCTTGGTCATGTACAGGATGCGGTTGGACTTTTTGGTCTTAGTCCGCTTAAGGATCAGCGAGGACTTACTCCCCTCCCGTCTGTCCGGGAAGGTGTGGTAGATCTGGGTGGGGTCGATCTTGGACAAGGCGACCTTGTCGGCACGCTGCAGGGCTTTGTTCACCGAGATGGTTCCCCGTCCGTCTGCTGCATCAAAGTCGATGTCTCCCGGCTGCAAGCCAAGGATCTCTCCGACACGCAGCGAGAGAATCATGCTCAGATGAACAGCAAGGTGGAGCGTAGGGTCGGTCATGGTCTGCAACGCAGCAAGCATGGTCTTTTCGTCCCAGATGGCACGTTCTTCCGAGGTCGATTTCGGGGCTTCTCTCGGAATCGGTGACTTGAGGAGCAGACCCCACTCAACGGCATAGGAAAAAGCAGTCTTGAGCATGGCGTGGACTTCCCGGATGGAAGCACCCGTCAGAAACTGCCGCTTCTGTTTGTCGGTGAGCGTTTGCTTGACACCCTGCTTATACAGTCCGCGCGGTGTCCGGCTCAGCGTGGCGTAGAACTGTTCGAGGTCATACGTCTGAACCTTCTGAATCTGCTTCTTGCCGAGATAGGGCACGACAAGATTCTGGATCATGGCTACCGTGTGGGTGTAGGTTTTGGGTGCCCACTTGTGCTTGCTGGACTGGATGGGGAGCCACTTGTACAGCATTTCCGCTACCGTCATTGCATCGGGTATGAGGAACGTACCGTCCAAGAGTTCTTTCTCTACCGAGATCTTGCGGTCTTGCGCTTCCTTCTTGGTTTTGAAACTCTCCCAGCCTTCACAGATCCGGCCAGCATGGTCTTTGTATTTGAAACGAACGGAGTAGGAATCTCCGCGCCTGAGAATAGATGCCATAGATGTTCCCTCCCTCAGACCGCTGCAAACCAATCGTCAAAGCTCTGCTTGCTTACCCGGATGCTGGTACCGAGGCGGATCACCTTGAAGTCTTTCGTGGTGTTGCACAGATTGTACGCAGCACGGTTGGAGATCGCCAACAGTTGGGCGATCTCCTCCACCCGGTAAACGAGCGGGGCGTGTCGGACAGTTTTTCTGGTCTGGTCAGAAGGTTCTACGGCAGGGGTTTGGTCCGAAGTTTCGTCAGAAATTACCATGGAATTTCTGACAGAAAATTCGCATGGAACTGCAAGTTCCTGACGTTTCATTGTAGGAGATTCGGGCGCGATTTTCAAGTCCTCACGGGTCAGTTTGGCGGAATTTTTGCGGACATTCGTCATAGGCATGTCTCCTTTGCACTTCTCCAGACCCGGTGCAGCTCCGGTTGAGCTGCACCCTTGTGGGCCGGTAAATATGTAAGGGCCTGCCGCTCCTGACCCGAAGCAGCAGCCCAAAAAAGTGCGAGAACTTGAATTTACGCGCCCCACGCGCCCCAAACTACACAAAAGTACCTTTCTGCGTGGATTTTACAGGGCGCATGGCTGGGATGGACGCGCCCTTTTGGGGCGCATCCGGGTTTCTTTCCCGCCCCGAAGGGCGCGTTGCCGCCCTGCATCCGCCCGGAAAGGGCAGATACGCGCCCGGAGAAAACAGCGATAACAAGTCAAAACCATGGCTTTAGGGCGCGTATGGCGGGAGTTTTTCACTTTTCGTGTGTTTTATGCCGCAGCAAAGGCGGGGTGGACGCATACGCCCCGGAAGCCGCGGTACTTTCCCTCGATGTGCTTGGAGAAGGTCAGGCCATACTTCCCTGCATTTTTCAGCAGGAACTGGCTGAACTTCTTTTGCGGAACGGGTGATTCCAGATTATCCTCGCACCACTTGGTGTAGGCGCGGTAGAGATAGGTGGAGCGTTCCTCGGTGTCGGGCTTGAAGCGGACATACGCCGTTGCCTGCATGAACTGGGTCAGGTTGTCGCTGTCCGCCATGGCTGCTTCGAGGTTCTGGATGGAGCGCTCGCTGATGGTGAACTGATAGCGGTTCGCCAGCAGACGGTGCAGCCCCTCCAGCATCCACAGCAGGATGCCGGGACGCTCCTCGGACAACTCTTCGATGAGGAAGGGATTATCCACCCGGGCAGGGTCACGGTCTTTCACCGTGATGAGGATCTGTCTGCGCCAGAAGCCGTCGCTGTCATCGTGAGCAGCCACAAGGTTGCCATTGCCGAAGCAGATGAAACGAACGTACAGCAGACCTTGGACAGCCTGCTTATTCTTTCGCTCAATGCACAAACGGTCTTCAGCGGTGACGATGGACTTGATGTTCCGTGTTTCGGGCAAAGCCACCATGTTCAGGTCGTCATCGACCATGACCAGCTTATACTCCAGATTTGCACTGGCAAAGCGGTTCGTTTCGATGCGGAGGATGGATTCGGAGTGAGAGGCTTCCCCGAACAGCTTCTTCAGCAGCAAGCCGATGCGGGATTTTCCCTCGCCGCCCTTGCCGGTCATGACCAGCATCTTCTGCGCCTTGGTAGACGGGATCAGAAGATAGCCGAGATATTCCTGCAAGGTCAGAATGTCCTCCGGGATGAGCAGACCGTCCAGAAATTCCAGCCACTTGGTCGGTGCGGGGGCATCGGGCTGGTATTCCACGGGGAGCCGGTTCAGGCAGAGTTCCTTTTCCGGCACAAAGCCCCGCTCGTCCAGAAAGTAGGTCCCGTTCTGGAGATGGATGCGGTCAAGCTGGGGTTTCCATTCAGGGGTATAGGTTTCGATACGGAGTGCGTCCAGAACCTGCTTCTCCTTCTTGGCAAGGTTGTCGAGCACAAAGTCACGGAGGTCGCTGTGGACTTCGTAGAGCAGTGCGTCCTCGTCTACCTCGCCGTTCTGGTCGAACAGCTTCTGTTTCAGGCACATCATGGGGTGTTTCTCTAAAAGGTACTGGCAGTAAGCGGTTTCACGCACTTTGCCCTTACTGTCTACCCAAGGGCATTCGCATTCTTCCTCTTCTTCCAGTTCGTCCTCATCACGCCAATCTTCGTTCCTCTTTTTCCAGTCGCTCATGCAATCCCTCCCAATACTTCCGTAGCTCGTTTTCGGTCTGCGGGTCCGGGAGCACCGAACAGTCCAGATAATATTCAACGATGTCAAGGTTCTTTATCGCTTCAAGGAAGCAGGGGTGAAGTTCTTCTGTGGGTGACTGCGGTGCATATCGGACCCGCCAACGCTGCAGACAGCGGTAATAGTCCAGCAGCTGCTGCCGGACGGTGGGCGGTCTGCGGGGAGCAAGCCGCACCTTGCCGTCGGCAAGTGCCATGCCGAAGTCCTCCTTCAACTTTTCCACAGCCTTGTAGGGAGAAAGTTGAAAAAGTCTGCCGACAAAATCGATCACATCGCCATCCGCCTGACAGGCGAAACAGTGGAAACGGCTGTCCACCTTCATGCTGGGGTGTTTATCCCCGTGGAAGGGACAGCACATCATGCCGTTCCGGTTTACGGCGAAGCCGTATAGCTCCGCTGCCTGCCGGGTCGAGATGGCGTTTTTTACGTCCGAAAAGACAGAGGTGCTACCCTCCGTCCCAATGGGCGGGGTACAGGCGAAAGGACGAAGCCCGGTGAGGGGCGTGGGTGAGGTTGGGTTTATTCACACATCGATCCGTCAGAGTGTTGTTCATTTGACCTCCTGCTGCGGTACGGCGTGGCTGCGCTCTTCCTTGCGGAAGAAGGCTTCCACGTTCTGTTGTGCGGTGCGGAGTTCACGCAGTTCGATCTGCGCTTTCTTGTAGCGGGTGTAGAACCCGTTTTTCTCCGAGGAAAGGGTCTGATATTCGGCATCCAGCTTTTTGAGGTCCGGCAGTGTCCTGAGCCCGTTGGCCTTGAAATAGGCGCAAGCGGCCTCGTACACAGCAAACTCTGCACGGTGCTGCTCCTTGAACTTGGCGGGATTCCGCACAGTCTGGAGCTTCTGTGCAAGAGGCTTGTACTGCCGATAGACCACAAGATGCCCGCGCAGCTCCTTGAGGGAGACCATGCGGGCATCCAAGTCTTTGACCACCGCCAGTGCATCGTCGTGCTGGGTTTGCAGTTCGGCAATGCGCTGGTGCAGGGCATCTTCGCTGAGCAGCTTCTTCTCCTGCAGGAGACACAAGGTCTGCGACCAGCGTTTGAGGTTGAACTTTTTCGCCCAACGCTCATAGCCGATGCCCTTACCTGCGGCAACGTTCGCCTGAATGTCAACCAGTTTCCTGATCTTATCCGGCTTCTTCTCGCTGCTGGGCTGGATGATGGCGGTAAGCTGGATGTTCTGGGAGAGGGCGGTCAGCACCTGCTCCTTTTCCAGCTTCTTGCTCAGTTTCTTGGCGGTGATGAACTTTGTCCGGCCGGGCGGGCAGTAGCTCAACCGGCCTCGGCTCTCCTTCACGGCGATGCCGTGTTCCTGCATGAGCAATGCAGAAAATTCCTCGAAGGTGGTGGTCTTGTTCAGCACTGAGTAGATCTGCTTTCGCAGCTTGTCCAGTTCGGTCTGGTAGACGGTCTGGGTGGGCTGCTGCCCTTCGGCGGCAAGTTTGGCGTTGGCATGGTCGAGACGGCGTTGTCCGCGCCGCTGCGCCCAATACTCGCGCTCCGAAACATGGTCGCCTTGGGCTTCCAGCAGATTGATCTGGTTCAGATCGGCTTGCTCGCACATCTCCATGACAGCGACACGAAGGTGCCGGAGCATGGCAGAAGTGCAGCGGTGCTTCTTGCCCGCTTCCCAGTCGCACGGCTTGTCCATGAAGGGCTGCCGTTCCACGGTGCGGACGCGCAAGCTGCCGATGACGATGTGGACGTGGATATTTCCCGCACTGTTGTGACCGTCCGGGTGGGTGCAGACGATGGCGGGATGACCGGGGAAGTTGTCCTTGCAGAACTGCAAGCCAAGGGCTTGTGCCTTCTCCATGGTCAGGCCGTTCTCTACTGCGTCCTTCGGGTCGAAGCTCACAATGTAGTGATGGGTCTTCACGTCCTCCCGCCCGCCGTTCTTGCCGTACTTGCGGTTGGCAATCAGGCAGGCCATAGCGAACGAAGATTCGCCGCACTCAAGAGTGTCGAGCAGGTACGAATCCCGCAGTTTGGGTCTGCCCTTCTCGTCCAGAATGGGCAGACCGGTGTATTCGTTGTGCTGAAAGGTGAGATAGCTTTCGGCGGCGGCATAGTTAGAGTTCTTCGAGCTTAAATGCTTGATGGTTGCCATACAGTTCACCAACCGTTTCTTCGGCTTTCAGCCGAAAGTTCGTGAGTGCGGACAGTTCCTCCAGAATTTGCGCCCGGAGCTGCTCGGTGTCTTTGCCGCCGGAGTTGAAGTGCCGTGCAAGCTGGTTGAGGTTGCTGCCCACCTTGCTGCACTGGGCAGACAAGGCGGCAAGCGCCGCCAGTGCATCCTCGCCGCCCTGCGCCACCACAACGGTGTGCTTGACGTTCACGCCGTACAGGACGCGGCGGACGAGTTCGGACTGGGTGAGGTGGAGTTCTTTGCAGGCGTATGCGATCCGCAGTTTTTCTTCTGCGGTCACTCGGACTTTGATGATGTGTGTCTTTCGTTTTCGCGGCGTGTCATTGCGGTTCTTCTTTGCGTGTACGTTCGGACTTTTCATTTCAGCCATATTCGACCTCCTGTGAAAATGATAAATGCCCGCTCCGGGATGGAGAGGGCTATGTAATGCGACACGCCGCATTCGCACCAACGGTGCGAAGCTGGAGCAGGGTTTGGGGAAGGGCCACGGTTGCGAAGCAATGAAAGCCCCAGTGGGGCTTTCAAGTGGCAGCGCGGTCTGCGACAGCAGATGGAGGGGCTTTGCCCCGACAAGCGCTTGCCCCAACAAGGATGACTGAGTGGACAGCAATTTTTCAAGCATTGAAAATTTGTGGCCACAGGTCGATACTTGCTTTCGCCCTTTCCGTGCAACACTGAAAATTTCAGAAGTCGAACCGCAATGCACGTTGAAAATTTTGCAGAGCAAAACGTGTGAAAAGGCAAAGCCCCTGCTCATGGTCACCGTTCACACCGAACGCAGTTCCTACCCCTGTTTTGCAGCGGCGTTGTCCGGCTCGCCCACAGAAAGTGTGAGGTCATGGCGCAGTATCTCGTTCAGACGGCTTATGTAAGATTCAAGGTACAGTATGAAGAAAGCCGGGCGCAGTGCGGACACTACAACCTGCTTCTTTCAAGCACAAGAATAACACTTTGCAGTTGTACGATCAACAACCAAAAACAAATTTTGGAAGATCGAACAACTACATAAGATTTTATTTGTGAAAAAGAAAAATACCGCCCACGCAGCGCAGCGATGATTTTGTCGGGTGAAACGGCGGCAAAATAGATCGGGTGTGTTGCGGGGCGGTAAAAATCTTCATGGGGAATAAATCCTCGCCGCTCTGTACTTTTCTACAAAATTGGTGGGATTTGCGATAAAGGGTATCATGGATTGCGGAGCGCGTCAAGATGGTTTTGCAAATTTTATTGCAGTAAAGCAGTGATAGTAGGACTTATGCATGGGATATGCTATTTTGACAGGCACTGATTTGAAAAATTGAGATAAAACAAAAAGCGCAGAGCACCTTATTCAGAGTGCTCTGCGCTTGTCTGCATCTTGCGCCATTGTTGCGGGGTCATGCCGTACTTTTGCCGGAACAGTTC
>ENA-UOJQ01001368-UOJQ01001368.1-human-gut-metagenome-genome-assembly--contig:-P63-NODE-1368-length-19995-cov-6.853711_pt1 | contig 19995 bp, 17 predicted proteins | sample MGYA00242352_ERZ723899 | MGnify/ENA metagenome assembly ERZ723899 | reverse complement strand
ATAAATATATATTTGACCACCCTGTTAGGTTAGGTCACTTCTTTTCTGACATTTCAAAGGAGGGCGATATTTTATTAAAGGTTGATAAAGGTTATATTTTATTATCGTCATTATTTAGTCGCTATATAATAGATAACTATCATGTATGGCTATTATTTTTTAGCTTTGTTTCAGTCCTGCTTTTTTATAAAGGACTTATTCGCAACCATATACATAAATATATATTGTTTGTTCTATTTATGTATCTGGCAAGGTTATATTTTCAATATAATTTTATTATAATTCGTCAAGCGTTATCAATGGCTATTGTTTGGTGGGCAATACCATATGTTTATCATAAAAGGTGGCGATTCGTATTTTGTTGTATATTGGCTGCAACAATTCATTTTTCGGCGGTGGCATTTATTATTACGTTAATACTACCTAAGTTATATATCTCAAATAGGATTATCATCGTTACGATTTTTTTGTTGATTATATCTAGTTTGTTTAATATAACATCCGAGATAATAATACGTATTGTAGGGTCCTTATCATCCATATTTGGTCTGGAAAGACTGGTTGTTGCATATATTGAAAATCAAACATCGGGAATTAATCCATTGAATTTTGTTGAGATGTTGCCATTTTTCTATTTGGCCTTGAGATATAAGAATCAGTTATATGCAAGCAATGAAGGACGATTATTCTTTAATATGTTAATATTATATATAGTATATATGCTAGTTACGATGAATTTTATGGGGCTAACTAGAATATCTTCATATTTTATATATTCATATTTTTATATTGTTGAATTTGCATTTAGCCGGATAAGAATGCATTCGGAACGGATGCTTATAGGTGGAGTATTGAGTATATATTTCATTTTATATGGTGTTAGATTTATTTTCGCTAATTTCATAAGCTATCCGTATGATTTTGTATTGTTTCATTTATAGTTGTGATAATATATATGAAAGTTGCCTTAATATTGCCTTCCCTATCTAATGTTGGGCCATGCGTAGTTATGCACTCATTAATATCGGCATTATATCCCCGATATGTGGATTTTAATGTTTATTATTTCGATGATAAATTTGGTTTAGACTTTCCATGCCCTGTATATAATATCAATAAAGTATCATTGGATTATGATAAATATGATATAATCCATTCAAATATGTATAGGCCAGATAGTTATATATATAAGAAGCGCGATAAGATTCAGAAAGCCAAAGTCGTTACAACGATGCATCAAGACATATCACAAAATTTACAATCTACATATAATAGGCTAGTATCTAAGGTTTTTACCCCCATATGGTTAAGTCGTATAGCTCGTTTTGATGCTGTGGTTCCTATATCTAACACTATAAAAGATTTATATCATAGAAGATTAAATAATTTGTCAGATGCTATCTATAATGGCGTTAATGTTAATTATAACCCATTAAATGCAGATTCCAAGATAGTGGATAAGATAAAGGATTTCCGCACAAATGGTTTAATAACGATTGGTACATACGCATATTTGACTTTTCGAAAGGGAATAGACCAGTTAATTGCATTATTGAGATATAGAAATGATTTATGTTTGATTGTAATAGGTGATGGTGATGCAAAACAGCAGTTAGTGGATTTGTCTGTAGATTATCATGTAAATGATAGGATTTTGTTTCTACCTTATGTAAAGGATCCATATAATTATTTGGAATATGTTGATATATATGCAATGCCTAGTCGTAGCGAAGGCTTCGGATTGGCAATCGTGGAAGCCGCATATACAAAGACCCCAATTGTATGCTCTGATATTGATGTATTTCATGAAATTTTCTCCTCGAAGCAAGTCTCTTTTTTTAAAATAAATGATGTAAAGTCTTTGTCTCTAGCAATAGATAATGCAATATTAAAAGGAAAATATTTAGCAGATATGGCATATGATCGAGCGGTAAATTGTTTTTCGAAAAATGTAATGGCGCAAAAGTATTTAGATTTATATAAATCATTGTTAAAATGGTAACAGCATCTGTAGTAGCTTTCCATAATCATGTAAATGGATTCTTGAAATTAATAGATAGTATATTGCGATATTCTTTTGATAAATTATATATCATAGATAATTCAAGTAATGATTCTCTTCGTATAGTGGAGAAGTTATCCGATAAGATTAGATATATCCACAGTGCCAATATAGGATATGGAGGAGCGCATAATATCGCGATACGTGAAGCAATGGCATTGGGTGCCGAATACCATATTGTGCTTAATCCGGATATAAGTTTTGATGCGGATGTGATATCGAAACTTAAGGAATTTGCCGATCGTAATCCTGATGCCGGCTGGATTATGCCCAAGGTCAAGTATCCGGATGGGCGTATGCAGTATTTGTGTAAGTTACTTCCTTCTCCGGCCGATTTATTTTTTCGTCGTTTTATGCCGGCGTCATGGGGTATGAAGCGGGCTCGTAGATTTGAAATGCTCGACTCCGGCTATGATCACGTAATGAACGTCCCGTTTTTGTCTGGGTGTTTTATGTTCTTGAGGGTATCGGCACTAAAACAGATCGGGCTCTTTGACGAACGTTTCTTTATGTATGGTGAAGATATTGATCTGTCGCGTAGAATGCACAAATGTTTTAAGACGTTATATTATCCTGATGTTACGATAATTCACCACCATGAAGCAGCCTCATATAAGAGTCTGAAGATGATGTTTGTGCACATTCGAAACATCATAAAGTATTTTAATAAATGGGGCTGGTTCTTTGACTCAGAGCGCAGAAAGATCAATAAAATAGCTATACGTGAATGTTGCAGTAATCGGTGACATCATGAGACTGGTGCTTTAGTGAAGCGAAATGGCTGTTTAATCTGATTATTTAGGCTTGGTTTAGAGGTCCTTCTGGGGTTAACCGTAAAAGCGTGGCATAAACTGCCACGCTTTTTTATTTTGGAAATGACGTAATGATGGGAAATAATACAGAATGCTAAAGTGTGTAACGCAAGTCATGTAATCGAATATCCCACCACTCCAGACTCTTCCGCCGTTACTCCGCGGCCGAAGTTGTTGAGCCGCCGGTGTTGTTGATGTTCAAGTACGAGGGGGTGCCCTTGTAGCGGATGTGTGAGCCGCCCGAGTTGTCGCCCGTGAGCGACTCCGTTACGGTGATCTCAAGGTTGCTGCCGCCAGAGATGTCTACCGTCGCCGTCTGTGCAGCAAAATCATAGGCGTAGCAGCGCGAGCCGCCCGAGCAGATGATATTGGCATTGGCGCTTGCGCCCGTGAGAGTCAGCTCCGACCCGCCCGAGCACTCTATGGATGCCGTGTCGCATGTTGCCGACATCTTGGCATGAGAACCTCCGGATATTATGAATGAGGCCTTGGCAAGTTCCTGCATCTCGGGTGAGTATATCTCGCTGCCGCCTGAGGCCGTAAATGTGTTATATGATGCAGGTGAGATTGTGATGGTGACGTCTAGGTTCTTGAAGCGGCGGGCGTCGACCGTGAAGATTGTACGGTTGCGGTTGGTCTCGGCCTTGATATAGGACTGGATGTTGCCGTGTGTGCGTATTATGGCCGTACCTGCGGGTATGGTCTCATCCAGCACAAGGCGCATGCCGTCCGTTATCTCTATGCCTTCGGCTGCGGTGGGTATCTCGATCTCGCGTTCCGTGATCTCGCCGTCGGGTGTCAGGTAGTCGGCGCATGATGTCAGCGTCAGCAGGCTGACAGCTATTGCAATTAGACTTCGTTTCATGATACAAGTGTTTAATTCGTCGGCAAATGTAGCGTAAATATCGTGTCGGTATCGCACTGTCGGGTATTTTATGAATGCCGATTTGTCTTATCGGGGTTAATCGAGAGTGCGGTAACTGTTTGTAATGCGTATAACGCGGGAGCCGTTTCGGACGGTGGAGCTAGAAATCGCGATTTGTTTAGTATCTTTACAGTGCGGATGCGTGACTTTACTCATTTGTCGACGTCGTATCCGCCAAAAAGATGTATTGCAATGAAGGTTGCGCTTTTTCAGCAGGATATCGTGTGGTGCTCGCCGTGGGAGAATATGCGGCGGGCAGAGACGGCCTTGGCTGGGGCTTTGGGCCGTGGCGAAGGAGATTCCTCAAGCAGCGGAAACCGTCGTGCGGATGATTTGTCTGGTAGTGTGGTGCCGGCACCGCAAACATCGGTTCCTCAAATGTCGGCCTCTCAAACGTTGTCTAAGGTGGTTTCGGGTGATGCGGGGAGTGTCGATCTTATCGTTCTTCCGGAGATGTTCACAACGGGATTTTGTGTCGATCCGTCGCATACTGCCGACGTTATTGATGACGGAACGGCTGCCGTGGTATGGATGCGGCGCATGTCCGTGCGGTATGATGCGGCCGTTACGGGAAGCGTGGCGGTGGCCGACGGGGAGCGATACTTCAACCGTATGTATTTCGTGCGGCCCGACGGCGGTGTGGAACATTATGACAAGCGGCATCTGTTTGCCATTGGCGGCGAGGCTGACCACTATACGGCTGGATGTCGGCGTGTTGTTGTCGCGTGGCGCGGCGTGAGGATCCTGCTGCAGGTATGCTATGATCTGCGCTTTCCGGTCTTTGCGCGCAGCCGCGGCGACTACGACATGATCGTATATGCAGCCAACTGGCCGACGCCGCGCATCGCTGTATGGGATACGCTTCTGATGGCGCGTGCCATCGAGAATCAGTGTTATGTCGCGGGCGTGAACCGTGCGGGGCGGGATCCGTGGTGCGACTATTGCGGCCGTACGGTTCTGATAGACCCTTACGGGCGTGTTGCGGCATCGTGCGGCGAGGGGGAACATGTTGTTACGGGTGATATTGATATGGATCGTCTGGCGGCATTCCGCCGCAAGTTCCCCGTTCTGGATGATCGCGACGCATGGCAGGCCGATGAGTTGTGGCGCGGGTGACGGCAAAGACGCAATATATGCGGGCGGCGGGCCATACAGCCCGCCGCCTGTGGTTTATTTGACCGCTTTCTGGTACACTCTGACGTAGTCTATCTCGTAGTGCATGGGCATGGCGCTGTCGTCGATCGGGCCGCCGTTGTCGCCGCCGAGGGCGAGGTTCAGCAGGATGAACTGCTCGCGGTGGAAGGGGTTTACGCCCTTGCCGCGTCCGCCGCGGTTGACCGTCTCGGAGAGGTCGATGCGGTTGAGGAGCTCGCCGTCGAGATATATGCTTATGGCCGTCTCGTCCCAATCCATTCGCCACGTGTGGAACTTGCCGGCCCAGTCGGGATCGGCCTCAAGGAAGTGCGAATAGGGTATCTTGCCCGTATTCCATACGGCCTGATGCCTTTTCTCGCCGCCCCATGCCGCATTGGCCAGAATGTAGGGTATGCCGTCGGTGTGGTAATACTCCATGACGTCGATCTCACCGTTGTGCGGCCACGGAAGGGACGTTCCCAGAAGCCATATCGCCGGCCATGCACCTTTGGCGACGGGGATACGCGCGCGCACCTCGAGGCGTCCGTAGCGGAAGGCGAAGCGGCTGCGGGTGTTTATCGACGAGGAGGTATATTCGGCGTATGGCGCCTTCTGGTCCCAGTTCCTGCCGTCGGGGTCGTATTCGGCGCTGGGGCGTCTTTCTCGGCGGGCCTCGATGGTGAGGATGCCGTCGCGGCAGAGGGCGTTGTCGCGTTGGTAGTATTGTGCCTCGTGGTTGCGTTCGAAGCCCTCCTCGTATCCCCAGCGGCGGGGATCGGGACGTCCGTCCGTGGTGAACTCGTCGCTCCAGACGAGGCGGTAGCCCTCACGGCGATAGGCATTGGCGTCGCGTCGTGGGGTTTGCGCGTGCACTTCGGCTGCGGCCAGCAACAGCAGAAGCGGGAATAGTGTAATTTTCATATTTTGTGCGATTTCGGTTGTTGCAAATTTAAATAAAAGATATTAAATTCATATATTTGCCGCCGAAATGGATCGCGTTCCCGAAAAATTGAGCTGGAAACCCGGCACGATGATATATCCGCTGCCGGCGGTGATGGTCAGTTGCGGCACCTCGCCCGAGGAGTACAACATTGTGACTGTGGCATGGACGGGTACCGTCTGCACCGACCCGCCGATGTGTTACATCTCGCTGCGGCCCGAACGGCTGTCGCACGGAATCATCTCTCGCACGGGCGAGTTCGTCATCAACCTGACGACGAGGTCGCTGGCGCGGGCCACGGACTGGTGCGGCGTGCGGTCGGGACGCGACCATGACAAGTTTGCCGAGATGGGCCTTACACCCGTGGCGGCGCGCGTGGTGCAGGCTCCGGCCATAGCCGAGGCCCCGGTGTCGATAGAGTGCCGTGTGCGCGAGGTGCTGCATCTCGGCTCGCACGACATGTTCGTGGCCGATGTGGTGAATGTGTTGGTCGACGCGCGATATGTCGACAGTGAAAGCGGCCGTCTGGATCTGGAGCGCGCGGGGCTGATGGCATACTGTCACGGGGAGTATTTCCGTTTGGGAGATGTGATCGGCCACTTCGGATGGTCGGTGCGCAAACGAAAGAAGAGCACAAAACGTAAGAAATAGACCTTTTTATTGTACGTTTTGCTCTCGGATTCGGGCCTTGCGGATGTCATTCAGGCGTTCGGGCGTGGCTAAGGCCGGCAAAACGGGAAAGCTTTGCCTTGCGGAGTTTGGCTTGTATGATAAAAATTCCTATATTTGTATATTGTGCGGTCGGCTGCGGCGTCGGCCGACGTTGAAAACGAAACAAACTGTTTAAGAAAAAGAATATTACATTATATGAGAAAGACGATTTTGTCGCTGTTGATGGCGGCGGCCGTGGCCGTATCCGCGCAGGCGCAAAGCACTCAGGAGCTTATCGAGGCCTACAGGAACGGGACTCTGTCGCAGAGTCAGATAGATCAACTTAAGGCCGAGGAGTCGGCTAGTAACGTAAACAGGACGCGTCAGGTGAATGCCGCGGCGTTGAGTGTGGCGCAACAAAATCAGAATCAGAACTCTGTTGTTATAGTTCCTGATTCTGCATCTGTTGCGTATGTTCCTCCTGAAAGTACAAGCAGTTCACGCATTTTTGGTCACGATGTGTTTACAAACGCATTGCTTACGTTCGAGCCCAATTTGAGTATCGCCACCCCTGACAACTATGTTCTCGGCCCGGGCGATGAGGTGATTGTGGACGTATGGGGCGACTCGCAGATGACGGTCGAAAGCACAATATCGCCCGACGGCAAGATTTTCATCTCGAACGTAGGGCCCGTGACCTTGGCCGGATTGTCCGTGGCGGAGGCATCGCAGCGTCTGCGCAGCGTCCTGTCGAGCATATATGCAGGTCTTGCGGATGGTTCGGTGCAGATGAAGCTCTCGCTGGGCAGCATCCGAAGCATACAGGTCAACATCACGGGCGAGGTGACGTCATCTGGTACATATACGCTGCCGTCGCTGGCGACGCTGTTCCATGCGCTGCACGTGGCCGGCGGTGTGAATGATCTGGGTACGCTGCGCAGTGTCAAGATATATCGCGGCGGAAAGCTCTTCTCGGAGGTGGATGTATATGACTATATACTCAACGGCAACAGCAGCCGCGACATAGCTCTGCGTGACGGCGATCTGATCACGGTAGCCCCTTACGGCAAACTGGTCGAGATTACGGGCAACGTCAAGCGTCCGATGTTCTACGAGATGAAGGGCGGTGAGACGGTCGCCGACCTGATCCGTTTCGCGGGTGACTTTAACGGCGAGGCCAATCGCAATATGGTGAGCGTGACGCGCCGTCAGGGCGGAAAATATGACTCGTTTACGGTCGACAGTGCCGATTTCGGCAATTTCGCGTTGGAAGACGGCGATGTGGTGTCGGTAGGCGGCAGTATCGACCGCTATGAGAATCGTGTCGGCATAGAGGGGGCCGTATACCGCCCGGGGTATTATGCCATAGACAATTCGATGAAGACATTGAAGCAGCTTATCGAACGGGCCGACGGCCTGCGCGAGGATGCCTTCATGCCGCGGGCCATACTTTATCGCGAAAAGCCCGACTGGTCGCTCGAAGTGAAGAGTGTAGATCTCGCGAAGCTCATGTCGGGGGAGATCGCCGATATAACCCTCCGTCCGAACGATCAGTTTGTGGTCGCGGCGGAATCCGGTATGCGAGAGAATTATACGGTATCTATATTGGGTTCCGTAAGCCGTCCCGATACATATCCTTATGCCGATAATATGACGGTAGAGGATCTGCTGGTTGCCGCTGGCGGCCTTCTCGAGTCGGCCTCTACGGCCAATGTAGCGATTACGCGTCGAATAAAGGATCCCAAGAGCCTTAATGTGAACGACCAGCTTTTCGAAACATTTACAGTCAATGTAAATGACAGCCTGTCGGTCGACGACGGCAAGGAGTTCGTACTTGAACCGTTCGACCAGGTATACGTACGCCGCTCTCCGGTATATATTACACAGAGCAGCGTTACGGTAACGGGAGAGGTCGCCTTCGGAGGCAACTACCCGCTGTCGCACCGTAATATGCGCATATCGGAGGTTATAGCCGCTGCGGGAAATGTTACGCCCGGGGCGTTTGTCGAGGGGGCATATCTGCTTCGCCGCATGACGGAAGAGGAGCGTATACAGAATCAGGCGCTGCATGATATGATAACGGCACAGGCCAATTCCGGCAGCAGGGATTCTCTAAATATGGTCGGCGTGGAAATACAGTCGGTATACCCTGTCGGTATCAATCTCGAGGCTGCATTGAACAATCCGGGGTCGGATGCCGATATAGTACTGCGTGACGGCGATGTGGTATCGGTCCCCTTGTATAACGGTACCGTAAGGGTTATGGGGGCCGTTCTGTACCCGAATTCCGTCACTTTTACCGAGGGCAAGAAGTTGAAGTATTATGTAGATGCGGCGGGCGGTTTCGATACCCGTGCCCGCAAGAACAAGGCATTCGTGATATATATGAACGGAATGGTCGCATCGGGCAAGTCGGCCGAGATACGTCCGGGATGTATCGTGATAGTCCCGTCGAAGAACCAGACGAATCCCATATCATGGGCCGAGGCCGTCGGCCTGCTGTCGTCTACGGCATCGACCGCAGCCGTGATAATATCGGTGCTCAACCTTACAAAGTAATGGCGCGTTATCGAATCATAAGAGAAATACGGATATCATGAAGGAACAGATGGAAAATCAGAATATAGACTCTTCGCAGGAGCAGGAGATAGATTTGATAGAACTCATAAAGCGGATGTGGGTAAACCGTAGACTTATACTTAAGGTTACGGGTGTGTGCTTTGTTCTCGGTCTGTTGATAGCGCTTTTCAGCTCCAAGGCATATACGGCTGGTTGCGATGTGGTGCCGCAGACATCGAGTTCGATGTCGACCTCGCGCATGAGTTCACTGGCGGCGCTTGCCAGTATAAATCTCAACCAGATGGATGAGGTGAAGGCTCTCTCGCCGTATGTATATGAGAATATTCTTAACAGTACGGCGTTCCGCAAGGAGTTGATGCAGACGAAACTGTCGTATGAAGAGGCCGATCGTCCCGTCAGCTTCTACGAGTACAATACGAGCGAGGAGTTTAATAAACTTAATTTCGGTAAGATACTTAAGAAGTACACCATTGGGTTGCCTTTTCTTATTCTGAATGCCATCCGTGGTGAGCAGCCTGAACCCGACTACTCGGCTTTGGCATCGGATGGTGAGGGCGCCAAGATCGTGACCTTGACAAAGGAGGAGGATCGTTGTAACAGGATGTTGTCGGAGTGTATCTCCATGACGCTCGATGACAAGAACGGCTACCTGTCGTTGACGGTGACCATGCCCGAGGCGATCGCGGCGGCGGAGATGGCCGAGGCGACGGTTACGCTGTTGCAGAAGTATATCACCGAGTTCAAGATCGAGAAGGTGCAGTCGAATCTCGACCTCGTGCAGGAGCGTTATAACGAGGCCAAGGCCGAGTTTGAGGATATACAGGACCGTCGTGCGCGCTTCCGCGACGCCAACCTGAACACCACGAAGTATTCGGCCCGCACGCAGTTGGAGAAGCTCGATGCCGAATATACTCTAGCGTTGAATCTCTACAGCGTGCTGGCATCGAAGCTCGAGCAGGCGAAGATCAACGTCAAGGAGACGACCCCGATACTTACTGTAATAAATCCCGTTACCGTGCCGTTGCTGAAGAGCAAGCCGCGGCGCGCGATGATACTTTTCGGGTGGACGTTCTTTGGCATAGTGCTGGGTATGGGAGCCGTTCTGGTGTTGCCATCCGTTGCCGAGATCACCGGAAGCAAACGGCTTAAAGGTATAGTCAAGGGTAGCGCCGACGAGACGGCCGGGTCGGTAAATTAGATTTGTTAATTAATCATATTATTAGTCGTTAGGATATTATATTCGATATAATAACGGGGGTTAATTATGGAGAGTATGTTATTGACGGTGGCGCTGCCGATATTCATCGCATCGCTCGTGGTGTTTATCATCCATCCTCATTTGGTGAAGATCGCCAAAATGAAGAAGATAGTTGATAATCCCAATGCACGTAAACTGAACAAGGTGCCGGTTCCCGTATTGGGCGGCGTGGGCGTCTTCTTCGGCCTTATGTTCGGCATAGGCGTCGCGGGGTATTATACCAAGGGTATGAACATACAGTTCGAATTGATCGTAGCGATGATGGTCATGCTCTATACCGGTGTCGGGGACGATATCCTCGACCTGTCACCGACGACACGTTTTGCGCTGCAGATATTCACCGTCTGCATGATGATGTTCCTCTGCGGCATATATATCGACAACTTCCACGGATTGTGGGGCGTATACAAGCTGCCGCTCGGCGTGGCAATAGCCCTGACGCTTGTCTCTTGTGTCGGTATCATCAACTCGATAAACCTTATCGACGGCGTGGACGGCTTGTGTTCGGGTTACTGCATGTTCGCTTCGCTGCTGTACGGAATATGTTTCCTTCGTATGGGCGACGTGTCGTATGCCGTATTGGCCTTTTCGCTTTTCGGCAGTCTGATTCCGTTCCTGCTGCACAACGTCTTCGGCAAGAAATACAAGATGTTCCTCGGCGATGGCGGTTCGCTTGTGCTGGGTTTCATCTGTTCGCTCTATGTGATGCGTGTGATACAGTCGGGCAGCGACTACATTACGGGCAGCACCATCAGCTTTACGCTTGCCGTGCTTGCCATACCCGTATTCGATACGCTGCGTGTGATGACGGCGCGTATGGCAAAGCACCGCTCGCCCTTCAGTCCCGACAAGACACACCTGCACCATATGTTCATCAAGTTGGGATGCAGCCATGTGATGACGACGGTGAATATACTGATTCTCAACGGGCTTGAGGTTGTGGCATGGCATTTCTGCAATACGTTTGACCTGAGCGCGGAGGCACAGCTGTACGTTACGGCCGCAACGGCCATCGTGCTGACGTGGGGACTCTATTACGGCGTGGATTATATCGAACGCCGCCATCCGGAGTTTTACGGCCGTATGCAGGCATGGGTGGCAAAGCACAGTGTACATCGTTCGGGTGTGCTTTTGAAGATACAGAATATGTTGGACAGCATCTGACGGCCGGGCCGGCGGATGCTCAATTGCGGATATGAATATAGTCATCGTAGGTACGGGTTATGTCGGGTTGGTATCGGGAGCATGTTTCTCCGATATGGGTATTACCGTTACGTGTGTCGATACCAATGTCGAGAAGATTGCCCGGCTGCGCCGCGGCGTGATGCCGATATATGAGGCGGGTCTCGAAGCGGCCGTGACGCGTAACGTCCGTGCCGGACGCCTGCACTTCGCCACCGATCTGGCGGAGTGTGAGTCGGATGCCGAGGTTATCTTCTGCTGTGTGGATACCCCTCCTGCGGAGGATGGCAGCGCCGATTTGGGCAATGTGATGGCTGTGGCCCGCCGTGTGGGCGAGGTATTGGACCATTACGCCGTTATCGCAACCAAAAGTACTGTCCCAGTAGGTACGACGCGTCTTGTGGAGCGTACGATTGCCGAAGAGCTGTCTCGGCGCGGTGTGGAGGTTGAGTTTGATGTGGCGTCGAACCCCGAGTTCCTGAAGGAGGGTGTCGCCGTCAAGGATTTCATGTCGCCCGACAGGGTCGTGGTGGGTGTCGAGAGCCCGCGTGCGCGTGCCATCATGGCCCGCCTGTACAAACCCTTCATGCTGGTAAGCGACCGCCTGATATTTACCGACATATCGTCGGCCGAGATGATAAAGTATGCCTCGAACTCTATGCTCGCAACGAGGATATCGTTCATGAATGACGTTGCGAACCTTTGTGAAAAGGTCGGTGCCGATGTGAATATGGTGCGCAAGGGTGTCGGGACGGATACGCGCATAGGCAACAAGTTCCTATATGCGGGGTGCGGATACGGAGGCTCGTGTTTCCCGAAGGATGTGAAGGCGCTGATACATACGGCGGCCGAACACGGATGCCGCATGGAGGTGCTGGAGGCCGTCGAGCGCGTGAACGAACGTCAGAAGGGTATTCTGTTCCGTAAGCTGGATGCCTTTTACGGTGGCTGTCTGGCAGGACGTACCGTGGCGCTGTGGGGGCTTGCCTTCAAGCCTGAGACCGATGACATGCGCGAGGCGCCGTCGCTTGTGACCATCGACCTGCTCCTTAAAGCGGGGTGTCACGTGAGAGTATATGATCCCGTGGCGATGGCGGAGTGCCGCCGCAGACTCGGCACGGCCGTATATTACGGCAGCGACATGTATGATGTCGTGTCGGGGGCGGATGCGCTGATGATGCTGACCGAGTGGAAAGAGTTCCGTATGCCCGACTGGCGCAACGTCCGTGAGGCGATGCACCGTGCCGTGGTGTTCGACGGCCGTAACATATATGACGGCCGCGAGATGGCGGAGTACGGCATCGAGTATCACCGCATAGGATAGCGACGCGGGGTGAGACCTTATAGGATAGAAACAGCGAAAAGAATGTAAACAGATACAGGTGACTGGAGACGGACCGTGAGGATCCGGAGCGTATGGCAGAACGGAGAGAGTTTCGGCACCGAGTTTTTTATTAACGGATTAGAGTTTTATTTATGCCCGAAATATCGAACAGAGCGGTTGCGATGCCCGAGTCACCGATCCGCAAGTTGGTACCTCTGGCCGATGCCGCCAAACGCCGCGGCGTGAAGGTTTACCACCTCAATATAGGCCAGCCCGATCTGGCGACGCCGCAGCAGGGACTGGATGCGCTGCGCAACATAGACCGCAAGGTGTTGGAATACAGTCCGAGCGACGGTTACCGGTCGCTGCGCGAGAAGCTGGTGGGATATTACGACCAGTACCAGATAAAGCTCACGCCCGAGGATATCATAATCACGACGGGAGGGTCGGAGGCTGTGCTGTTCGCCTTCATGTCGTGTCTGAACCCGGGAGACGAGATCATCGTCCCGGAACCGGCGTATGCCAATTACATGGCCTTTGCGATCTCGGCGGGTGCGGTCATACGTACTATCTCGACTTCGATCGAGGAGGGCTTTGCACTGCCGAAGGTGGAGCGGTTCGAGGAGCTGATAAACGAGCGTACGCGCGGTATATTGATATGCAACCCGAACAATCCGACGGGATATCTCTACACGCGCAAGGAGATGTACCGCATACGCGACATGGTGAAGAAGTACGATCTGTTCCTCTTTTCGGACGAGGTATACCGCGAGTTCATATATACGGGCTCGCCCTATATTTCGGCTTGCCATCTGGAGGGGATTGAGCAGAATGTCGTACTGATAGATTCGGTGTCGAAACGTTACTCGGAGTGCGGAATACGTATCGGCGCGCTGATAACCAAGAACCGCGAGCTGCGCAATGCGGTTATGAAGTTCTGTCAGGCGCGTCTGAGCCCGCCGCTCATAGGTCAGATCGTGGCCGAGGCGTCGATAGATGCCCCGCGTTCGTACATGATACATACGTACGAGGAGTACATCGAGCGCCGCAACTGCCTTATAGACGGTCTGAACAGGATTCCGGGCGTCTATTCGCCCATCCCGATGGGTGCGTTCTATACGGTGGCGCGGCTGCCGGTGGATGACAGCGACAAGTTCTGTGCGTGGTGTCTGTCGGAGTTCTCTTACGAGGGCGAGACGGTGATGCTGGCACCGGCATCGGGATTCTATACCGATCCTACGAAGGGGCGCAACGAGGTGCGTATAGCCTACGTGCTGAACAAACATGACCTGCGCCGCGCATTGTATATCCTGGGCCGCGCATTGGAGGCCTATCCCGGACGTACGGAGTAAGATTAGGTCTTGGAGTATAGTTAGATTTTGTAAACAGATGTTGCGAAAATAAAGGTCATACAAGGGTATGGTTGACGACTTGAAGAGAACGGATGCTGCTCTGCTGGAGCTGACGGCAAGGGCCATATCGAACGGGCGCGGCGATGAGGACAAGGCGCTCTCGGTCGGCGCATTGTCGGAGGAGGAGTGGCTTGAGGTCTATGCGTCGGCGGTTCGTGGAGGCGTGTGCGCTCTGGTGTGGAATGCCGTGCAGCGTCTGGACAAGTCGTTGTGGCCGCAGCGCGGGCTGCGTCTGCGTTGGGGTGTGAGTGCCGATGCCATCGCTTCGGGTTATGAGGACCGTGCCGCAAAGATATTCGAATTGACCGACCACTTCGCCGCGGCCGGTATCAAGACATATTGTCTGAAGGGTTTGGCGTTGAGTCATTGCTATCCCAAGCCCGAACTGCGAGAGAGCGGCGACTTCGATTGTTATCTGGACGGCGACTTCGACCGCGGAAATGAGGTGGCCGTGTCGTTTGGGGCGACGTTCGATCCGCACGATTACCGCCATTCGGTGTTGGTATACACGGGACTGAAGGTCGAGAACCACAGATATTTTCTTGCCATACGCGGCAATGAACGTCACAAGCGGCTGGAGCGCTATCTGCACGATGTGATAGCATGTGACCGGCGTATTGGCAGCAGCAATCTATATTATCCGTCGGGGCAATTTAATGCGATGTTTCTGACGATGCACGCGTTGAATCATTTCCTCTATGAGGGCATACGTTTGCGCCATCTGTGCGACTGGGTATGTTTCCTGAACGCCGAGCGGGCAAATGTCGATTGGGCGGAGTTCAACAAGCGGTGCGAGGAGGTTGGCGCTGAACGCTTTGTTGAGGCGATGAATGCCGTATGTACGAGGTATCTCGGACTTGATCTCTTGGGAACGGACCTTGAATGTGACGGGCGGTTCGCTGCGCGTCTTTTGCGCGATACGCTCGACGGCGGCCGCCGCATATCCGGAATATCCAATCTGTGGCAGCAGCGTATGGCCAAGATCCGAAACATGATCGATTCACGATGGAAGTTCCGTGATCTGTATGATAGAAATTTTCTGTCGTCGATGGCGCGTTTGGCTGTAGGTGTTATTGTGGATCCCCATCCGAAGATTTGATAATATGTAAATTAAAATATTGTAGGCTATGAAAGGAATCGTATTGGCAGGAGGCAGCGGCACGCGTCTCTATCCCATAACGAAGGGTGTGAGCAAGCAGTTGCTGCCCATCTATGACAAACCGATGGTCTATTATCCCATATCGGTTTTGATGCTTGCGGGCATCAGGGATATATTGATAATATCGACGCCGCAGGATCTGCCGTCGTTCCGCCGTCTTTTGGGTGACGGGTCGGATTACGGCGTGCATTTTACGTATGCCGAGCAGCCGTCACCCGACGGTCTGGCGCAGGCGTTCATCATAGGCGAGGAGTTCGTGGGCGATGACTCCGTATGTCTGGTGCTGGGAGACAACATTTTCCATGGCGCAGGACTGTCGGATCTGCTGCATGATGCCGTGCAGAATGCCGAGCGGGGCAAGGCTACCGTATTCGGCTATTGGGTGGACGATCCGGAGCGCTATGGCGTTGCCGAGTTCGACAAGAATGGCAACTGCCTCTCGATAGAGGAGAAGCCGCAGCACCCGAAGTCTAATTACGCGGTAGTAGGGTTGTACTTCTATCCCAACAAGGTTGTGGATGTGGCCAAGCATATCAAGCCCTCGGCGCGCGGTGAGCTGGAGATCACGACGGTGAACCAGCGATTTCTGGAGGATGGCGAGCTGAAGGTATGTACCCTTAAGCGCGGTTTTGCATGGCTCGATACGGGCACTCACGACTCTCTGGCGGATGCTTCGATCTTCGTCGAGGTTATCGAGAAGCGTCAGGGCCTGAAGATCGCCTGCCTCGAGGGCATAGCCTATCGCAACGGCTGGATTACGGAGGAGAAGATGCGCTCGCTGGCGCAGCCCATGATAAAGAACCAGTACGGACAGTATCTGTTGAAGGTTATCGATGAACTTAAGCGGGAGGAGTAGGGTATGAATGTCATAAAGACGGATATCGATGGCGTGGTTATCGTCGAGCCGGATGTCTTTGGCGATGCACGCGGATATTTCTTTGAGAGTTGGTCGCAGGCCAAGTTCGATGCGGCGGTGCGTCCCGTGCGTTTCGTTCAGGACAACGAGAGCAAGTCGCGCTACGGTGTCCTGCGCGGACTGCACTACCAGAAGGGTCGCCATGCTCAGTCGAAGCTGGTGCGGGTGGTGCAGGGGGCCGTGCTGGATGTCGCTGTCGACATACGGCGCGGGTCACCTACCTTCGGCCGTTATGTCGCAGTGGAGCTTACTGCGGAGAACAAGCGCCAGTTGTTTGTGCCGCGCGGTTTTGCGCACGGGTTCTCGGTTCTGAGCGGGGAGGCCGTGTTCCAGTACAAGTGCGATAATCTCTATGCCCCGCAGTCGGAGGGAGCCATTGCGTGGAACGATCCGGCTATAGGCATCGACTGGCGTATTGCGCCCGGGGATGTGATACTTTCGGTCAAGGACAGCTCTCACCCGATGCTGTGCGACGCCGTTGATTTGTTCGACTATAATATTGACTACTATGCAGAATAACGGGATAAAGCGGGTACTCGTGACGGGCGCCAACGGGCAGTTGGGCCGTGAGATGCGCCGCCTCGGTGCGGCGTCGCCCAACGAATATACGTTTACCGATGTCGAGGAGCTCGATATTACGGACGCCGCGGCCGTGATGTCGTGCGTTACGGCTGGCCGCTATGACGTAATACTCAACTGCGCGGCCTACACTAATGTCGACCGAGCGGAGGATGACGAGGCCACGGCCGAGAAGATCAACTGCGATGCCGTGCGCAACCTTGCCGAGGCGGCCAAGGCGGCTGGGGCGGTGCTGTTCCATATATCCACGGATTATGTTTTCGGCGGCGAGGGGAATACCCCGCGCCGGGAGGATATGCCGCTCTCACCGCTTGGTGCGTATGGACGTACGAAACTGCACGGCGAGCAGGCCGTAGCGGCAGCGGGATGCCGTGCCGTTATCGTTCGTACGGCGTGGCTCTATTCGGAGTACGGCAACAACTTCCTTAAGACGATGCTTCGATTGACGGCGGAGCGTCCCGAGTTGAACGTGGTGTTCGATCAGGTGGGCAGCCCGACCTATGCCGGGGATCTGGCCATCGCGCTGTTCACGATCATCGAGGGCGGCCTCTACGAGGGCCGCGAAGGGGTGTACCACTTCTCGAACGAGGGTGTATGCTCGTGGTATGACTTCGCCGTGGAGATTGCCCGCGCGGCGGGACACGACGCGTGTGTGATCCATCCGTGCCACAGCGACGAGTTCCCCTCTAAGGTGAAGCGTCCGGCCTACTCGGTTTTGGACAAGAGCAAGATCAAGCAGACCTTCGGTCTGGATATTCCCCATTGGCGCGAGTCGATGGAGTATTGTATAGGTAGATTGAAAAAGGCAGAGCAGCAATGAAACGCAATATATTGATCACGGGCGGTGCGGGCTTTATCGGGAGCCACGTCGTGCGCCTCTTTGTAAACAAGTATCCCGATTACCGTATCGTTAACCTCGACAAGCTGACATACGCGGGCAATCTGGCTAACCTCAAGGATGTGGAGGATCGTCCGAACTATGTCTTCGAGAGGGTCGACATCTGTGACTTCGACCGCGTGCGGGAGATCATGCGCAAGTACTCGATCGACGGGGTTATCCACCTTGCGGCCGAGAGCCACGTTGACCGCTCGATCAAGGATCCCTTCACCTTTGCGCGCACGAACGTGCTGGGTACGCTGTCGCTGCTGCAGGCGGCACGCGAGTATTGGGACGGGGCGTGGGACGGCAAACTATTCTACCACATCTCGACTGACGAGGTCTACGGAGCTCTGGAGCTGACGAATCCCGAGGGTATCAAGCCGCCGTTCACGACAACGGCCTCGTCGAGCGAGCATCACCTTGCCTATGGCCGCGACTTCTTCTACGAGGATACCAAATATAATCCCCATTCGCCCTATTCGGCATCGAAGGCTTCGTCAGATCACTTCGTGCGTGCGTTCCACGACACGTACGGCATGCCGACGATCGTGACCAACTGCTCGAACAACTACGGTCCCTACCAGTTCCCCGAGAAGCTGATCCCGCTCTTTATAAACAATATCCGTCACGGCCGTCCTCTGCCCGTCTACGGCAAGGGTGAGAACGTGCGCGACTGGCTATATGTGGAGGATCACGCGCGGGCCATCGACCTCATATTCCATAAGGGGCGTGTGGCCGATACCTACAATATCGGGGGCTTCAACGAGTGGAAGAATATCGACCTGATCAAGGTTATCATCAAGACGGTAGACCGCCTGCTGGGCAATCCGGAGGGTACGAGCGAGCACCTTATTACCTACGTTACGGATCGTGCGGGGCACGATCTGCGCTATGCGATCGACTCGTCGAAACTGCAGCGCGAGCTGGGCTGGGAGCCGAGCCTGCAGTTCGAGGAGGGCATCGAGAAGACTGTGCGGTGGTATCTGGACAATCAGGCGTGGATGGATAACATCACCTCTGGCGAGTACGAGAAGTATTACGACGAGATGTATAAGAACCGTTAGAGAGGGTATTTGCGCCTGTTGCATAAGTTTCAGGCGGGGTGGTGCCGCTGTCGGAATAAACGGTTAGCGGTGAAAATATCTGGTTTGAAGGGTATATGAATGAGAGTCAGGAGATAATTCGCGACATCGACGTGCAGAGCGTCATGACCCGATCGTCGCTGCCCGTGGGCGGCTACTCGGTCAACCCTTACGTGGGGTGTCCCCACGCCTGCAAATATTGTTACGCTTCGTTCATGAAGCGTTTTACGGGCCACACGGAGCCGTGGGGTACGTTCCTCGATGTGAAACATTGGAAGCCGATAACCGACCCTCACAAATATGACGGCCAGCGGGTGGTCATAGGGTCCGTGACGGACGGCTACAACCCCTACGAGGAACATTTCCAGCGCACGCGTCGTCTGCTGGAGCAGTTGTGCGGTACGACGGCCGAGATTATGATATGTACCAAGTCCGACCTCGTGCTGCGTGATCTGGATCTGCTGCGCGGGTGCCCGCGTGTGACGGTGTCGTGGTCGGTCAATACGCTCGACGAGACGTTCCGTGCCGATATGGACCGTGCGGTTAGCATCGAGCGGCGGCTGGAGGCCATGCGGAAGGTCTACGAGGCGGGTATCCGTACCGTATGTTTCGTATCGCCCATCTTTCCCGGCATCACCGATGCCGAGGCCATCATCGACCGAGTGAAGGATATATGCGATCTGGTGTGGCTGGAGAATCTCAATCTGCGCGGGCAGTTCAAGCCGGCGATCATGTCATACATACGTGAAAAATACCCCGAACTCATGCCCCTTTACGAAGCGATATACAACCGTAAGGACATGAGTTACTGGCAGACGCTTGAGGCTCGGATTGCCTCCTATGCCGCAGCAAACGGACTGCCGTATCGCGTGAATGACCTGCCGTACGGACGCTCGGAGAAGGGCCGCCCCGTCGTGGTGAACTTCTTCTATCACGAGAAGATCCGCCTCTCGAACCGATAGGGATAGAGATGATGGAGTAGGCGTGACCTGCAATGATGCAGTAAAGATGTAAAAGGCGGCGGAAGAGACTCTTCCGCCGCCTTTGTGTGTGGCTTAGGTGCACGTCAGAAGAATAATCACAGGCCCAGATGGAATGT
>ENA-UOJQ01001347-UOJQ01001347.1-human-gut-metagenome-genome-assembly--contig:-P63-NODE-1347-length-20292-cov-8.438899_pt1 | contig 20292 bp, 14 predicted proteins | sample MGYA00242352_ERZ723899 | MGnify/ENA metagenome assembly ERZ723899 | reverse complement strand
AGATCGGCGCGTCCATGCCCAAGGGCATCCTGCTCGTCGGCCCTCCGGGAACCGGCAAGACGATGCTGGCCAAGGCCGTTGCGGGCGAGGCAAACGTGCCGTTTTTCTCCATCTCCGGCTCGGAATTCGTGGAGATGTTCGTCGGCATGGGCGCGAGCAAGGTGCGCGACCTGTTCCGGCAGGCCAAGGAGAAAGCCCCCTGCATCGTGTTCATCGACGAGATCGACGCCATCGGCAAAAAGCGCGACGGGCAGCTCGGCGGCAATGATGAGCGCGAGCAGACGCTCAACCAGCTGCTGACCGAGATGGACGGCTTCGAGGGCAACAACGGCGTCATCATCCTCGCCGCCACGAACCGCCCCGAATCGCTCGACCCCGCGCTCACGCGGCCCGGCCGCTTTGACCGGCGCGTGCCCGTGGAGCTGCCCGACCTCAAGGGCCGCGAGGAGATCCTCAAGGTGCACGCCCGCAAGATCAAGGTCGCCGAGGACGTGGACTTCGGCCAGATCGCGCGCATGGCCTCCGGCGCCTCGGGCGCAGAGCTTGCAAACATCGTCAACGAGGCCGCGCTGCGCGCCGTGCGCGACGGCCGGCGCTTTGCCACGCAGTCCGACCTTGAGGAGAGCATCGAGGTCGTCATCGCGGGTTATCAGAAGAAAAATGCCATCCTCACCGACAAGGAAAAGTGGACGGTCGCCTACCACGAGATCGGCCACGCGCTCGTCGCCGCATTGCAGACGCACTCCGCCCCCGTGCAGAAGATCACCATCATCCCGCGCACATCCGGCGCGCTCGGCTACACGATGCAGGTCGAGGAAGGCAACCACTACCTCATGACAAAAGAGGAGCTGGAAAACAAGATCGCCACGCTCACCGGAGGCCGCGCCGCCGAGGAGGTGCGCTTCGGCGTCATCTCCACCGGCGCATCCAACGACATCGAGCAGGCGACGAAGCTCGCTCGCGGCATGATCACACGCTACGGCATGAGCGAGGAGTTTGACATGGTCGCGCTCGAGACGGTCACGAACCAGTACCTCGGCGGCGACGCCTCCCTCGCCTGCTCGGCTGAGACACAGACGCGGATCGACCATCAGGTCGTCGCGCTCGTGAAAAAAGAGCACGCCAAGGCCATCGGCATCCTCACCGAAAACCGCGCCAAGCTCGACGAGCTGGCCAAGTATCTCTACGAGAAGGAGACCATTACCGGCGAGGAGTTCATGGCCATTCTCAACCGCACCTGACGGACTGCAATGCGGTCGTGCAGCGATCCTGACCCCCGCGAAAGGAGGACCACCGCAACCGTATGAATGAAAAGCTGAAAGAAAAAGTAAAGGAATCTCTCTCCAGCGTCCTGCCGATCACGCTGATCGTGCTGGTGCTGAGCATCACGCTCGTCCCGATGGAGATCGGCACGCTGGCACTGTTCCTGACCGGCGCCGTGCTGCTGATCTTCGGCATGGGCTTTTTCCAGCTCGGCGCCGAAATGTCCATGACCCCGCTTGGCGAAGGTGTCGGCAAGACGCTGGCAAAACGTGAAAAGGTCATTCTGGTCGTGCTCGTGTCGTTCGCGCTCGGTACGATCATTACCATCGCAGAGCCGGATCTGCAGGTGCTGGCAAATCAGGTCGCGTCCATCCCCAACAACGTCCTGATCTGGACAGTCGCCGTCGGCGTAGGCGTCTTTCTGGCGCTGGCCGTGCTGCGCATCTTCCATCGCGCGTCGCTGGCAAAGTGTCTGCTGATCGCGTACGCGCTGCTGTTTGCGCTGACGCTGTTTTCCCCGAAGGATTTTCTCGCCGTCGCGTTTGACGCCGGCGGCGTCACGACGGGGCCGATCACCGTACCGTTTATCATGGCGCTGGGCGTCGGCGTGTCGGCGCTGCGCGCCGCGCAGGGGCACGATGACGACAGCTTCGGTCTGGTCGCGCTGTGCAGCGTCGGGCCGATCCTGATGGTGCTGCTGCTCGGCATCTTCTACCATCCGAGCGATGCGATCTATTCCGCTGTGGAGATCGCGCCGGTCGTCACAACGCGCGACGTGGCGCAGCAGTTCGCCATCGGCCTGCCGGACTACGCGAAGGAAGTGCTGCTGAGCATCCTGCCGATCGTAGCGGTGTGCGTGCTGTTCCAGCTGCTGACGCACCACTACCGCCGGCGGCAGCTGCTGCGCACCGGCGTCGGCTTTCTGTACACCGTCATCGGTCTGATCCTGTTTCTGACCGGCGTGAACATCGGCTTTACACCCGTGGGCAACCTGCTCGGCTCAGGCCTGGCGGACAACACGTACCGCTGGGTGCTCATCCCGATCGGCGCGCTCATCGGCTACTACATCGTCAAGGCGGAGCCCGCCGTGCAGGTGCTCAACAAGCAGGTCGAGGATGTCACCGGCGGCACGGTGTCGCAGAGCATGATGAACACGGCGCTGTCCATCGGCGTGGCCTGCGCGGTGATGCTGTCGATGGTGCGCGTGCTGACCGGCATCAGCATCTACTGGATCCTTGTGCCGGGCTACGCGCTCGCGCTCATCCTCGCGCGCTATGTCCCGTCCGTGTTCGTGGGCATCGCCTTCGACTCCGGCGGCGTGGCGAGCGGACCCATGACCTCCACCTTCCTGCTGCCGCTGGCCATGGGCGCGTGCACCGCGCTCGGCGGCAACGTCGTCACGGACGCCTTCGGCGTGGTGGCGCTCGTCGCGCTCGCGCCGCCGGTCGCCATTCAGATCATGGGCGTCATTTACGTACACAAAGCCAAAGCCGTGGCGGAGAACAAAGCTGACCTGCTGCCCGATGACGGTGTCATCGACCTGGAGGACGAAGAGATATGATACATTCCGAAAACCGACTCGCACCGCGCATGGTGCTCATCATCACGAACCATGAATACCGCCGCAAGCTCGAGCAGACGTTTCAGAACTTCCGCATCCCGATCTACTACCAGTGTCAGGGACACGGCACGGCGCCGTCGGAAATGCTCGACATCTTCGGGCTGAGCGGCAGCAGCCGCCTGCTCACGATCGGGCTGCTGCCGAAGTTTCTCGTGCGCGACCTGCTTGACGCGCTGCAGCAGCGCATCCCGCTGCATAAGCGCGGCGGCGGCATCGTGCTGACGATCCCGATCACGGGACTGCAGCGGCCGCTGTTCCAGCTCATGAACGACCAGCTGCGCGAGACCATTGAACAGAAGATCGAAGAAAGGGTGTGTAACGAAATGTCCGATACGCAAACCGGCGCGGGTTACGCCGCCATCTGGGTCGCGCTCAGCAACGGCTACAGCAGCGACGCCATCGACGCCGCCAGAAGCGCAGGCGCCATGGGCGGCACGATCCTCAAGGGACGCCGCCAGAATTCCGAGCGCATCAGCCGCAAGCTCGGCATCTCCATGCAGGAGGAAGAGGAGTTTGTCGTCATCGTCACGCCGCGCGAGAAAAAGGCCGCCGTCATGAACGCCATCAGCGACGCCTGCGGCCTGCGCACGGACGCACACGGCATCATCCTCTCGCTGCCGGTGGACGAGGTCATCGGTCTCGAGACCGGCGAGAACACGCTGTAACATTCCTGAATAAGAATCGCAAATGCCGCAGGCGGCCGCCTGCGGCTCTTTTCTTTTTCTATTCCCAGCAAGCACTTCATTTTCGAATCCCGCGCACGAGCGCCATGACTGCGCCGTAGAGCACCCCCGCGACTGCCCAGAGGATCCATGTGTCCTGCGGCTGCGCATCCCACCACGGGCCGAACGTCCAGAGCAGATACGCCGCCGTAACCGTGAGCCAGTAGATGCTGCTGATTGCGCCAACAACACCGTTTTGCCGCTTGCGCGGCCGGGCATAGTCGCCCTCTTCAAGCAGACGGTCCATCGCCGCCCAATACACGCCGCCATAGACAAACAACGCACTGCCAACACCCGCCAGTACGAGCAGCAGACAGGCCGCCCCGACATACAGCAGGTCCGACCCGTCCAGACAGACGGCGATGAACAGCGGCACTGCCGACAGGATACACAGCACCGTGCCCACGACCTTCCCGCGCGTGTGGCGCGGTGCGAATGCCGCCCGTCGCCCGCGTACCATGCCGGTCACGCCGTAGGCCGTCTCAAACGGCTCGGTCTCCAGAAAAGCATACGCTTTCACCTGCGCGGCGCACGTGATGAACACCGCCACCGCAGCCGCCACAAGCACCAGCAGCACGCACAGACCGATGCCCGCCGCCGCATTTTCCGAGAGGGCCGCGCCCGGCCGGTCGCTGAGCGCGGCAAGCAAAAGCAGCGCCACCGGCGAGAGCACGCACAGCAGCGTCGCCAGCGCGAGCTTCGGCGCGGCCGCCTGCCGCTGCGCCAGATAGTCCGCCGCCTGCTCCATGGTCACGCAGCGCAGCGGCGCATCCGACTCGGCCGGGGCCGGTTCCGGCTCGCCGAGCTCTTCTTTTAATAAGTAATCGGTCGTGACGCCGAACAGGCGGCTCATCTGCACGACCTTCTGCATATCGGGCACGGACTGCGCGCCCTCCCATTTCGACACCGACTGGCGCGACACGCCCAGCTGCGCCGCCAGCTCCTCCTGCGACCAGCCGGCGCGCTTGCGCAAGGTCATGATCTTCTCTGCCAATAGCATAAGCGGCTTCCTCCCGTATTGTTTTTCCGTTTCCGGCTGAGGACAGGATACCAGATCGGCCGGTTGCGCACCACCAAGGCGACTGTCAAATGTGTCAACCGGCGGTTGCAGGGGTATGATTTCAGCAATTTCAGCATATCGTGCCGCCGCGCAGCTGTCAAGCCGAACGGCGAAAACCTTTCAGGCACTGTAAGTGGATTTTGCGCGCCGGGTGTTGTACCATGGCAGCAGAATCCAAAGGAGGTATGTGCAATGGACCCAATTCTCGAAATTGCAGCCCTGAAGAAATATTATGGCAAGGAGCCGAATCTGACCCGTGCGCTCGACGGCATCTCGTTTCAGGTCATGCCGGGCGAGTTTCTTGGCATCATGGGCAGCAGCGGCTCGGGCAAATCGACGCTGCTCAACTGCATCGCGACCGTCATCGCGCCGACCGCCGGCGCCGTCGCCCTGCACGGCAAGTGCGTCACGACGCTGCACGGAAAAGCGCTGGCCGACTACCGCGGCAAGGAGATCGGCTACCTGTTTCAGAACTTTGAGCTCATCGATAACCTCACCGGCCGCGAGAATATCCTCCTGCCGCTGTCGCTGCACGGCGCGTCTGAGGCTGAGAGCCGTGCCCGGCTGCAAAAGCTCGCCGATTACCTTGAGGTGACGGACGTGCTCGACAAGTTCCCGGCGCAGATGTCCGGCGGGCAAAAGCAGCGCATCGCGGCGGCGCGCGCGCTCATCCTCGACCCCGAGATCGTGCTGGCCGACGAGCCGACCGGCGCGCTCGACTCGAAAAATGCCCGCGCGCTCATGGAAAAGCTCTCCGGTCTGAACGCGGACGCCGGCACGACCATCCTCATGGTCACGCACGACTGCAACGCCGCAAGCTACTGCAAGCGCATTCTCTTCATTCAGGACGGCGTGCTCTTTCACGAGCTGCGGCGCGACGTGCCGGACGAGACGCAGCAGGCATTTTACGGGCGCATCCTGTCCGTGATGGCGCAGCTCGGAGGAGGCAGTGCCAATGTTCTCTGAACTCGTCAAACGCAACAGCCGCCGCCGCAGCCGGGAAAACGGACTGTTTTTCACGTCCCTGCTCATCTCGATCATCGCGTTTTACATCATCCTCTCCCTGTCGCATCAGGACGTGATCGTGTTTCTGCAGCGCATGGAGAGCGACGCCGTGAACCGGCTGCTGACGCTCGTCCCGGTGCTGTACGGGCTGACGCTGTTCATTTTGTTCTTTCTCGTATACTACGCCAACCGCTTTCAACTCGCGCGGCGGCGGCACGAATTCGGTGTGTACCTCATGCTCGGTATGCAGCGGCGCAAGCTCTTCGGCATGCTGCTGGCGGAGGATCTGCGCTCGAGCCTCATCGCGCTGGCCATCGGCCTGCCGGCGGCGGTGCTCATTTCGGAGGTCATCAGCCTCGTCACGGCGCGGCTCGTCGGGCTCGGCATCGTGGGGCATCGCTTCGCGCTGTCGCTGCCCGCCATCGGCTGGACGGCCGTGGGCTTTCTTGCGATCAAGCTGCTGGCCTCGCTCATCCTCAGCGGGAAGATCGTGCGCGAAGAGATCGGCGCGCTGCTCACGGAGACGCCCGAGGGCACGAAAAAGCAGCGTCCCGCCGTCGTTTACGCTGCGGCGCTCGTGCTGGGCATCGCGCTGCTCGCCGGTGCGTATACGTTTGCCATCCGCGGGTACGCGTGGAGCGGCCTGCGCTACATGGCGGGCACGCTCACGCTCGGCGTGGCGGGCACACTGCTGCTGTTTTACGGGCTGCGCGTCATCATCGACCGGCTCGCCCGGCGCGGCGGCGCAGGCAGGCTGCGGGTGTTTAACTTCCGGCAGGTCGAGGAGACGGTCATCCACCGCTCGGGGACGCTGGCGATCAGCTCCCTGCTCATCCTTGCGGCGCTGTGCTGCTTCGGCGCGGGCGTTGCGACCGCGCGCTCGTCCAGAGCCGAGACGCACACGCTCGACTATACCTTCCCCACCGACAGCAAAAGCGCCGACGCCGTGCGCGAAACGCTGACGGCGCACGGGCTCGACAGCGCTTTTTCCGACATCTTTGAGATGCGCATCGGCCGCGTGCGCACGAGCACGGACTACCAAAACACCGTGAAATTCCCCGCCTTGCAGCGCACCATCGATGCCATGCCCGTCTCCGACGAGCGGCAGCAGCTGCAATACATGCTGGAGGCCGTGGGCTACCCGCACCTCATCGCGCTCAGCGGCTACAACCGTCTGCTGGCCGCGGCCGGTCTGCCGGAGCTGACGCTTGCGGACGATGAGGCCGCCGTCTACTGCGACAGTGAGGTCTCCCTGGCCAGCCGCACGGCGCTGATCAACCGCCTGATCGCAGAGGACTCGGCCATCACGATCGACGGTGCACCGTTTACGCTCGTGGGGCAGGTGCAGTCGGTGAGCGTCGTCACCGACCGGTCGATCACGATGTTGTTCGCGCTCATCGTGCCGGACGCGGCGTTCGAGCACTACACGCAGGGCGACTATGACGTCTACCTCGACGGCGTGCTCGCCCCGTCCATGACGGAGGGCAAGAGCCTCATGAATGCCATCGCGGACATGAACGCGCTGCTCAATCCGCTCGGCCTGAAATACGAGAGCTACCTGCAAAACCTCGGCCGTGAGCTGTTTTACATCGTCGCGGCGAGCTACCTGACCATTTACCTCGCCATCATCTTTCTCGTCGTGGCCAACACCATCATCGGCGTGCAGTTTCTCATGGGGCAGCAGAAGGCCGCGCGCCGCTACCGGACGCTCGTGCGCCTCGGCGCAGAGCATGACACGCTCTGCCGCGCAGCAAAGGCACAGATCAACTGGTACTTCGGCCTGCCGGTCGGCGTGGCGGCGGTCAGCAGCCTGTTGGGCGTGCGCGCGCTCTTTTCCGGCATCCTCTCTGCCAGCGCACAGAGCGGCATGACGGAAATGATGATCGCCGCCGGAGCTATGATTTTGCTGCTGTGTGTGATAGAATGGATCTACATGGCGGCCGTCAAGCGCTCCAGCAGCAAATACCTGCTGACCCTGATGGCGCCGGAACGCGAAGAATAACGCAGAAAGGGGGCGGCGCGATGAAGCACATCGCCGTCGTGGAAGATGAGGCGCTCATGCGCGAGGAACTTGCGGATATGCTGCGCCGCGCAGACTACGCCGTCACGGAGATCACGGACTTTTCCGACGTGACCGGGCAGCTGCTCGCGCTCGCCCCCGATCTGGTGCTGCTGGACCTGAATCTGCCGGAGGTGAGCGGCTTTCAGATCTGCCGCGACATCAAGCGGCGCAGCGCCCTGCCGGTGCTTGTGCTGACCTCACGCGACCAGCTGCGTGACGAGGTGCACGCGCTCGAGCTCGGCGCGGACGAATATCTCACCAAGCCCTATCGAAAGGAGCGGCTGCTGGCGCGCATCGGAAACGTCCTCAAGCGCTATGAGGGGCGGCCGAATCTGCTCGAGGGCGCGGATTTCCTGCTCGACCGGCAGACCTACACGCTCTTCATCCACAACCGGTCCGTCGTCCTGCCGCCGAATCAGGGCAAGCTGCTTGAAGCGCTGCTGACGCACGGCGGGCAGACCGTCACAAAGGACGACCTGAGCCGCGCCCTCTGGGGCACGACGGAGTTCATCGATGAAAACGCGCTGCAGGTCAACCTCACGCGGCTGAAAAAGACGATGGCGTCCCTCGGTATGCGCCAGCAGCTCGTGTCCGTGCGCGGCGTCGGCTACCGGTTGGAGGTGCCGAATGAAGCGTAACGGAAGCTATCTGCGGCAGTACCTGCCGTGGCTGGGGCTGCTGCTGGGCGTGGACGCGCTCGCGGCGCTGCTGCTGTGGCTGGCGGACGCGCGGGCCTTCGCCGCCACCGCCGGCGTGATCGTGCTGGCGACGGTGTTTCTGTTCGCCGGTGTGTGCGCTGTGCTCTGCGCACGGGCAAAACGGCGGGAGCAAGCCTTCACGGCCTTTCTGGCCACACCGGACGCGGCACACGAACAGGCACTGTGCCGCCTGCTCTCCCCCGCCGAATCGCAAAGCGTTCACCTGCTCGGCGAGACGCTGCGTGCGCAGCAGCAGACCATCGCACAATTGCAGACGCAGATGGACGACTACGAGGACTACGTGGAGCTCTGGGCGCACGAAGTGAAAACGCCGCTGGCGCTGCTGACGCTCGTGCTCGACAATCGGCGCGACACGCTGCCGGAGGCGGTCGGCTTCAAGCTCGACTACGCACGCAACCGGATGCAGGCGTTCATTGACCAGATGCTCTACTACGCACGTCTGCGCGGCGCGCGGCGCGACTATCGGTTCGAGCGCCTGACGCTGCGCAGCTGCATCGACGAGGTGCTCGACGATTACCGTCCGCTGCTGGAGGAAAAGGGCTTCCGGGTCGAGATCCGGCTTGCGGACGAGACCGTATTCACCGACCGGCGCGGGCTGTGTTTCCTGCTCGGGCAGCTCGTGAGCAACAGCGTGAAATACACGAGCGATGCGCCGGTACTCACGTTTTCGCTCACGTGCAGCGCGGCCGAGACCGTCCTCACCGTCCGTGACAACGGGCCGGGCGTGCGCGCATGCGACCTTCCGTATGTATTTGAAAAGGGCTTCACCGGTGACTCCGGTCACGAAAAGAGCAAGGCCACCGGCATGGGCCTCTACCTCGCACGCGAGATCGCAAAGGAGCTCGGGCTCACGCTCAGCGCCGCGTCCGACTGGGGCGCAGGCTTTGCAGTGTGCATCTCCTTCCCCGTTGTAACGCAATAGCATCGGAATCCAGAAGCAAAGACGCCGCAGCTGCGGCGTCTTTGCTTTTCGCGTTCCCCTGCCGGCCTGATGCGCAAGATGCCCCGGCAGCTTTCGCTTCCGGGGCAAAGGGGGATGCGACATCTAACGGGTGGTACGTCAGACGATGTTATACTTCTTGAGCAGATCCACCACGACGTTGTTGACCAGCGGCTCCTTGACGAGGTCGAGCAGCGGCAGCACCGACGGGAGCAGGAACTCCAGCGGCTTCTTGCCGTCGAGCAGCTTGCTGGTGGCGTAGAGCAGGTCGCGGATATCATACACGCTGCCCCAGACCTCGGGCACGCCGCGGTCGACGTTGCAGAGCGTATAGACCGCTTCCATCGCGGTGCGGATGGAGTACTCGGTGGTGAACACGGTGTCGCGCGGGGTATCGGCGAACTGGCCGACGAACGCGAGGTTGACCGAACCGTCGGGCACGACCTTCGGGCGGTCGCCTTCAGCTCTGGGCTCAAAGAACGTGGTGACGTAAGGCATCATGCACGGCGTGGTGTTGCATTCGTTCGTGGCCAGATCCATGATCTGATCCTCGGGGATGCCGATGTGGTACAGCCACTCTGCCGCCAGCTCGATGCCGGTGCAGTCGCACATGTTCTTCTTGATGAAGTCGCCCTTGTCGTCCCAGCAGTTGAGGCCGTAGACCCAGATCAGGCAGTGATCCTTCGGCTGCTCCTGGAACTGACCCTGACGGTTGATGGTCCAGCTGATGAGCCAGCTCGAATCGCGGCAGGTGACGATGCCGCCGGTGACGACCTTGCCGGAGAGCGGGTCGCGCTTGCAGATCTTCTGGATCGCATCGAGGATCTGCTTGTTGGCCGTGTCGACCGTCCAGGACTCCCAGCTGGTCTCCTTGATGTCCTTGAAGAACTTCTCGGGATGGCCGAACGCCGGATCCTGCGCGGCGAGCTTCTTCCACATCTCGACGGACGGGCCTTCGCCGTTCTTGACCTTCACGACCGGCGCGTGGGTGTTGTCGCCGTAAGCGGACGCGTCGCCCTGGCAGCCGTTGGTGCAGATGACGAGATCGTTCTCGGTCAGCTCGATGACCTTTTCCACACCGCCCTGGGTGTACTCGATCTTCTTGGCGACCTTCTTGTCCTCGGTGCAGTCGCAGACGATGTTCGTGACCGTGGTGTCGAAGAGCACCTTTCCGCCGTGGTCGGTGATGTATTTGCACATCGGGAGGATCATCGACTCATACTGGTTGTAGCGGGTGAAACGCAGCGCGCTCAGGTCGGGCAGACCGTCGATATGGTGGATGTAGCGCTGCAGGTAGAGCTTCATCTCAAGGGCGCTGTGCCACTTCTCGAACGCGAACATGGTCTGCCAGTAGGTCCAGAAGTTCGTGGCGTAGAACTCATCGTCAAACACGTCATCGATCTTCTTGTCCTCGAGGGACTTGTTGGTCGCCATGAACAGCTTGAGCAGCTGCGTGGCGGCACCCGGCGTCAGGCCGTACTTGCGGTCGGTATGGGCGTCCTGGCCCTGCTTCTCGGTGACGCGGCACAGGGAGAAGTTCGGGTCTTCCTTGTTGAGGTAGTAGTACTCGGAGAAGATCGTCTCGCCCGGGTTCACGATCGACGGGATGGACTTGAACAGATCCCACATGCACTCGAAGTGGTTATCCATCTCACGGCCGCCGCGCATGATGAAGCCCTTGGTCGCATCGTAGATGCCGTCGCAGGAGCCGCCGGCTACGGGCAGGTGCTCAAAGAGCGTGATGTGCTCACCGGGCATCTGCGCATCGCGGATCAAAAAGCAGGCCGCTGCCAGACCGGCCAGACCGGTGCCGACGACATAAGCCGACTTGTTCTCGATGCCTTCGGGTTTTTTCGGCGTTGCAAACGCCTCATAGTTACCGCTGCTGTAATACATTCTGTGTACCTCCCATTCATGATGTGTTTTCCGTATTTTTTGTGCAGTCCGTCTGCACGACTTCTTCTGTTACTGTCACTAACACTTGCTTCGAAAAAAAAGAAGCTTTTCGTTTGACAATTATCAATATAGCGCATTTCGCCGTCTTTACTGCACCATTTGTTACACAAATGGCCGTAATTAAACATGACCGCGTGGTTTTGTTGAATGTCACAAGTTTGACGACTTTTCATTGTGCATTTTGACCGTTTTTCACCGCGTGTCCGATTCAAATGCGTCGTTTAGCACAAAAAAAGAGGCTGCTCGGAAGCGAAATCACGCTTCCAAGCAGCCTTGCCATCTATGAAATCGGAGAAAAAACTGCCTATAAATTGGCCATACTCTCGAGTGCGGAGCGGTCGAGCACGTAAATCTTCCCGCGGCCGGTCTGCAGCAGCCCCATCTGGCGCATGCCCTCAAGCTCTCTGCTGATGACCTCTCTGGTCGTGCCGAGGTGGTGCGAGATCTCCTCGTGCGTGATGCGCGCGAAGCCGTCCTCGGGGTGTGCATCGGCTTTTTCAAGCACGACGCGCGCGATGCAGCTGCGCAGCGGGTGGAAGAAATAATACTCAATGTTATTGAGCACCTTCTGTACATTGCGTGCCGCAGTGCTGCGCAGAAACTGCTCCACGACCGGGGCCTCGGCGCAAAGCGGACGCAGCGCAACGATGTTGATATAGGCAAACACGGCATCACTGCTCGCCTGCAGGATGGGCATTGTGTCGCCCGGCTCTGCGCTGTCGAGTGTGTTGAGCACGCAGCAGCCGCCGCTGACGACCGACAGCAGTGTGATCTCGCGGCCGGTATCCGTCGCGATAAACACACGCAGTCCGCCGGAGAGCACGAGGAAAAGTCCGTTTCGCTCCGGCATGGAAAACACAACATTGTCCCCCGCGCGGTATGAGCGGACGATGGTGTTCAGGCGCAGCATCTGCTGCTGGGAGCTTGTGAGCGCATCCCAAAACGGCAGACACGGCGTGAAATCGTAGGAACGCTTGGTTCTATTCTTCTCCGTACTACTCACCTCCGCGGTATTTGTCCATATGTTACTGCCACTAACACATCTGTGTAAAAAAAAGAAAACCAGATGATATTATCTTATCAAACCGGCGCGTCCTCTCTGTATCTTTTGTTACACATCTTGCGTTTTTTCAGTTTTGTTACACAACGCGGGTGTGCTCGGCTCGTTTTTGATGTAGTTGACGAGCAGCTCGCCGGTGAATTGCACGACCGCGACCGGAGAGACGCCGAAGGACAGGTTCTCATAGATCGTCGTGCCGGTATATGCGTTGAGCAGGCACTGGTACACGGCATAGATGTTCACATCCGGCCGGATCGAGCCGTCGGCCACGCCCTCGCGCAGCGCCTTGAGCGCCGGGACGGGGATCTCGCGGTCGTAATACTTCCAGAAGACATTGTTGACGTCGTTGCCCGTCCCCTTCTCCGAGTAGGCGGAGAACATCTCACGCGTGTAGTCATACCACTCCGGCCGGCGGTCATAAGTGCGAAAATAAATATGCATGCAGACGACGAACTTCTCGTACCCGTTCTTGCAGGACGCGGCCTCGCGGGTATACTGCGCCATGAAATCCGAGAAAAACGTCGCCAATGCATCGCGCCACGCGGCAAAGACAAGCGCGTCCTTGTTGCGGAAATAGCGATACAGCGACGTCGGTGTCAGGCCGGCGGCCTCGGCGATGCGGCTGATGGGCGTCGCGGCGATGCCGTCGGCGATGAACAGCGACTGCGCCACATGGATGACCCGCTGGATGTTCTGTTCGCGTTGCTCGCTGCGTTTCATGGCTGCACCTCCCGTGTGAATACTGCCTACAGTATGCCATGTTTCCCCGTCGTTTGCAACAGAAAATGATGCGTGCCCGCTGAAACCTGCCCCGGAAAGCGCAAAAAGAGCACTCTGCCGAGGCAGAGTGCTCTTCGTTTGGGTTGTTCTGTTTTGGCTGGTTGGTGCCGAATCAGGCAGCCTTCTTCGCCTTGGCCTGCGCTGCGAGCGCCTTGCCGCCCTCGATGACGAGGTCGATGGCAAGGATGACAAGCAGGATGGCCAGGATCGCGCGGATGTAGCACCAGGCAAGGCCGGTGCCGCCGGCGATGATGGCAGTGATCTGGGACTTGATGGTGAACACCAGAGACGTCAGCGTCACGAGGATCATGAAGATCATCGGGAAGTAGAACATCTTGTTGTTTCTGCCCATCTTGCCGAGCCATGCGGCGACGGCCAGCAGGCCGAGGCCGGCCAGGAGCTGGTTGGCAGCGCCAAACAGGGGCCAGATCTTCGCATAGCCGGTCATGCCGAGGGCAATGCCGAGCACGACGGTGATCGCGGTGGAGACGTACGGATTGCAGAGAACCTTGCGCGCGCCGGTAACGGTCGCATCGCCGGCCTTCTCACCGGGCTTGAGCCAGAACTCCTGGAACATGTAGCGAGCCAGACGGGTCGCGGTGTCCAGAGAGGTCAGGCAGAACACGGACACGGCCAGGACCATCAGCGTGTAGGTGACGGACACAGCGCCGGAGCCGAAGATCTTGCCGAGCATCTGGGACAGGCCGGTCGCGAACACGACGGTCGGGGTGACGGTCGTACCAGCCTGGTAATCTTTCCAGATGTACGCAACAGCGCACAGGGAAACGATCGCGAGCACGCACTCAATGAGCATGCCGCCGTAGGCGATGGGCTGCGCGTCCTTCTCATTGTTGAGCTGCTTGGCCGTCGTGCCGGAACCAACGAGGGAGTGGAAGCCGGAGATGGCGCCGCAGGCGATGGTGACGAACAGGGCCGGGAACATATAGCCAAGGGAGCTGCCCGTCGGGGCGATGGTGTCTTTGAAGCCGGTGAACGCAGGCATATCCAGCGTCGGATGGCAGCCGATGACACCGATGATCGCGAGGATCATCATCGCGTACAGCAGGAACGAGCTGAGGTAGTCACGCGGCTGGAGCAGGATCCACACAGGCGTGACGGAAGCGACCAGAATGTAGATGCCGCAGATGATCATCCAGGTCTGGTAGCTGAGGTAGATCGGATGCCACTTGATGCCAAGCCACATCACCAAGGCAATGGCCACAACACCGATGACCGTGGACACGCCGATCGGCGCATTTCTGCGGTACACAAAGAAACCGAAGAAGATCGCCAGGACGATGAACAGCAGCGAGATGATCGCCGTCGTGGCGTTGGCCGCGGAAGCAGCCACATCCACGACCCCATCCACATAGGTGGCCTTGAACGTATTGGCAACGATGGACGCGAACGCGGCCACGACCAGGATCAGGGTCAGGTAAGAGAAGATGAGGAACAGGCGCTTGGCCTTCTTGCTGATGCTGGTCTCGACAACGGTGCCGATGGACTGGCCGTTATTGCGGACAGAGGCAAACAGCGCGCCGTAGTCATGCACACCGCCGAAGAAGATGCCGCCGATGAGCACCCACAGCAGCACCGGGACCCAGCCGAAAACAGCGGCCTGAATAGGGCCGTTGATCGGGCCGGCACCCGCGATGGAGGAGAAGTGGTGTCCCATCAGGACAGGGGCTTTTGCGGGGCAGTAGTCCATACCGTCTTCCAGCTCGTGAGCCGGGGTGGAACGGGACGGGTCGATACCCCACTGTTTGGACAGCCATCCGCCGTAGAACACATAGCCCAGGGCGAGAATGACAATACCAATAATCAGAATTACAGCAGCATTCATTGAATTAACTCCCTTCTTTCATATTCTTAAACAGTGTTGTCTTCAACAACTGTGCTGTACTGCGTCCGCTGCCGTTGGCAGCCGTTTTGCCGGTGCTCAGCTCCGCAACGCCGGTGTGGTAATCCATCCAGCCGTGGAAGGCGAGCTTGAAGCTCTTATAAATACGTGTGCGGCGCAGGGCACGCAGCGCATCCGGCTCACAGGTGTCACACAAAAAGATCGCCGTGATATAAGAGCACATATGGTTCGGACCCGGCTCGATCCGCTGCAGGCCGTCAACACGCGCCTGCTCACGGCACTGCTCGAAGATCTCCTTCGTGAGCACGGGCACCGAGAAAATGTAGACATATTCGTTGTTGTCGGCCTCCCAGAGCTTGGCGGCCTTGACCAGAACATATTTCTCAGAGTGGATGTGCAGCCCGGCCTCTGCGACCAAATGGCCCTTCGGCTCCTCGTGGCGCACAACATCAAAATATCCCGAATAACTGTGGCACAGTTTGTCGAGCGCTTCTTCGCGGGTCATTCGCTGTCCTCCCCGTTCGATGCAGAATTTTCATAGTATGCTTTCATGCAGGTCATGAACAAACTAAGAACAAAGTGTAAACACATTGCTAAGATTATGATAGCGCGCACACCAGAATCTTTCAAGTGAAAAGAATGACAAATATCCGGTTTCTTTTTTGTCGACTTTTCATAAGCATTGCACAAAAACACCGAAAGATGTTATGTTATGTAAACCGTTTTCGTTCAAATCATACAAGTCTGGTGGGGAACGCAATCTCATGATTTTTCAGAGAAAACATTGGTAGGTCAGGAAATTGACGAACTTTTCGGCATTCTTGCTCACAATTATGTTAACCATACACAAAACGCAACTTTTTGCCGTGCTTGCAGGCACGAAATCAGTCGAAAAATGATTGACAGAACGGATGATTCCTGATACAATGAGGCGTCTCAATTGGAATGATCTTCAGAGTCTTTCCGAAGCAAGATGCGACCGCCGCCGTGCCCCGCACGCCGGCCAAGGCCATACGGACAGCCGGGTCGAATGCCGCAAACCGCACGCATGTGCGGTGGCAACTTCTGTTGCCTTATTGATTGAGTTAAAAGCTCAAGTTTTATAAGTTGGTCACTTAAAACCAGGCTGCTTTCAGCATCCAAACTTGTGAAATGGTCAATAAGAGTAGTAAAAGTAATCTTTGCTATATAGACTCTCAAGACACGACATTCTGTTGGGAACGGTGTGCACGGGCCGGACGCGGCTGCGTGCCGACGTGCGCCAATCGGATTTGTCTCGCTCACAAGCGCCGCTGCTGACTTTGCAGCGGCGTTTTTTGTGCCTGAAGGGGGACATCAACCATGAAAAAAGTCATTGAGCTCCGGGGCGTCACCAAACAATTTGACGGCGAAACCGTTCTCGACAGCATCGACCTCGACATCTACGACAACGAATTCCTCACGCTGCTCGGCCCCTCCGGCTGCGGCAAGACCACGACCCTGCGCATGATCGGCGGCTTCGAAACGTCCGATCAGGGGGACATTCTCTTCCTCGGAGAGCGCATCAACGACATTCCGCCGCACAAGCGCAACATCAACACCGTCTTTCAGCGCTATGCCCTCTTCCCCCACCTGAACGTGTTTGAAAATGTCGCCTTCCCGCTGCGCGAGCAGAAGCTGCCGCGCGACGAGATCGAGCAGAAGGTCAACGAGATGCTTGCGCTCGTCAAGCTCACGGGCTTTGAGCGGCGCAACGTCACGCGTCTGTCCGGCGGCCAGCAGCAGCGCGTCGCCATCGCGCGTGCACTCGTGAGCCGTCCGCGCGTGCTGCTGCTCGACGAGCCGCTCGCCGCGCTCGACCTGAAGCTGCGCAAGGACATGCAGCAGGAGCTCAAGAACATCCAGAAGGCCACCGGCATCACGTTCGTGTTCGTCACGCACGATCAGGAGGAGGCGCTGAGCATGTCCGACACCATCGTCGTCATGTCGGAAGGGCGCATCCAGCAGATCGGCACGCCGATCGATATATATAATGAGCCGGAAAACGCTTTCGTGGCCGACTTCATCGGTGAGAGCAACATCGTCGACGGTATCATGCGCAAGGATTTCAGTGTCACGTTCTCGGGCCACACGTTCACGTGCGTAGACAAGGGCTTTGCCAAAAACGAGAATGTCGATGTCGTCATCCGTCCGGAGGATGTGGACATCGTGCCCATCGAGCAGGGCATGCTGCGCGGCACGGTCACGTCCATCACGTTCATGGGCGTGCACTATGAGATCATCATCGACATCAACGGCTTCAAGTGGATGATCCAGACGACGGACTACGTCGACGAGGGCGCGGAGGTCGGCCTGTACATCGAGCCCGACGCCATCCACATCATGAAAAAGTCCGAGTATTCGGGCATGTACGGCGACTACTCCTCGTTCAGCAACGAGCTGGACGAGCTCTCGGACGCAGAAAGTGAGCCGGACGAATGAGCAGCCGCATCCGCACCGAAAACCGCCGCGCCTCGCTGGCGCAGCGTCTGGCGCTCGCACCGTATTCCGTGTGGGCGGTCATCTTTGTGGCCGTGCCGCTCGTATTCGTGGCCTACTATGCGTTCACGGATGAGAGCTTCCGGTTCACGACCGAAAACCTGACGAAATTCTTCACCGCCGTGAGCACGATCACCGACGACAGCGGCGCCACGCGCGAGGTACACACCTACCTGCTCATCTTCTGGCGCTCGGTGAAGCTGGCTGTCATCTCCACGGCCGTCTGCCTGCTCATGGGCTACCCCATCGCATATATCATCGCGCGCGCCGCACCGCGCACGCAAAAGACGATCATCACGCTCATCATGATCCCGATGTGGATGAACTTCCTCATCCGCACCTACGCGTGGATGACCATCCTGCAGGACACGGGCCTGCTCAACGCGCTCTTTTCCGCGCTGCATCTCGGGCAGGCGCACATCATCGGCACGGAGGCCGCCGTCGTCATCGGTATGGTCTACGACTACTTCCCGTATATGATCCTGCCGATCTACTCGGTCATGGCCAAGATGGACACACGCCTGATCGAGGCCGCGCGCGACCTCGGCTGCAACAGTCTCGGCGTGCTGCGCCGGGTCATCTTCCCGCTGAGCCTGCCGGGCGTCGTGTCCGGCATCACAATGGTGCTCATCCCGTCGATCAGCACCTTTTATATCTCGCAGAAGCTCGGCAACGGCAAGTTCTTCCTCATCGGTGACGCCATTGAGGGGCAGTACGTGGCCAACAACCTGCACTTTGCCGCCGCCATTGCCTTCATCCTCATGCTGATCCTGCTGGCGGCCATGGCGCTGATGAAGCGCGGCACGAACAAGCGCGTCTACGGAGGTGTGTGATATGAAACGAGCTGCAAAAATCTACACCGCCCTCATCTTCGTGTTTCTGTTTGCGCCGATCGCGATCCTGCTGGTGTTCTCGTTCAACGACGCAAAGAGCCTGTCGGTCTTTTCCGGCTTCTCATTCAAATGGTATTACGAGCTGTTTCGTGACGCCGAAACGCTCAACGCGCTCAAAAACACGCTCATCCTCGCCGTGATCGCATCGATCGTCTCGACCGTGATGGGCACGGCCGCCGCCGTGGGCATGAATAAGCTGCGCAGCAAATATCTGCGCGCCGCGCTCGACACCGCGACCGACATCCCCATGATGAATCCGGATATCATTACCGGCATCTCGCTCATGCTCATGTTCGTGTTCTTCGGACGGCTGCTCGGCGCGACCACGAGTCTCGGCTTCTGGTCAATGCTCGCGGCGCACATCACGTTCTGTCTGCCGTATGTCATCATGCAGGTGCTGCCGAAGCTGCAGCAGATGGACCGTGCGCTGCCTGAGGCCGCAATGGACCTCGGCTGCACGCCGGTGCGCGCTTTCTTCCGCGTGGAGGTGCCGGAGATCCTGCCCGGCATCATCACCGGCATGATCATGGCATTCACGCTCTCGCTCGACGACTTCGTCATCAGCTACTTCACGCAGGGCAGCGGCTTCCAGACGCTCCCGATCCGCATCTACAACATGACGAAAAAGACCGTCACGCCGAAGATGTACGCACTGGCGACGATCATCTTCTTCGTCATTCTCGCGCTGCTGCTGCTGACCAACCTCGTCGACGAGGACGACACACAGCGTATCCGCGACGCCCGCCGTGCCAAGCGCGAGGGCAAGCCCGCCCGTTCCGCACGCAGCGGCGGCAGCCGCCGTCCCGTGCGTGCCGCCGTCGGCATCCTGACGGCCGCCGCACTGCTCATCGCCGGCATCAGCATCTACAGCAGCCGGCAGGAGACGCGCGTGCTCAACGTCTACAACTGGGGCGAATACATCTCCGACGGCTCGGACGATTCGCTCAACACCATCACGGCATTCGAAGAGTGGTACAAGGCGACCTACGGCGTACCCGTCAAGGTCAACTACGACACCTACGCGAGCAACGAGGACATGTATGCAAAGCTCAAGAGCGGCGCCGTGAGCTACGACGTGGTCATCCCGTCGGACTATATGATCGCGCGCATGGAGTCTGAGGATATGCTTCTGCCGCTCAATTACGACAACATCCCGAACTACCAGTATATCTCCGAGGACTTCCGCAGCCTGTACTATGACCCGGACAACACCTACACCGTGCCGTATACCTATGGCATCGTGGGCGTGATCTACAACGCAAACGTCGTTGATGAGGCCGACACAGGCAGCTGGGATCTCATGTGGAACCCGAAGTACGCCGGCAATATCCTGCAGTACAACAATGCACGCGACGCGCTCGGCACGGCCATGTACCGCGCCGGCATCGATGTCAACACCACCGACCACGCTGCGTGGGAGCAGGCGCTGCAGGCGCTCGTCAACCAGCGTCCGCTCGTCAAGAGCTATGTCATGGACGAGATCTACAATATGATGGAGTCCGGTGAAGCCGCCGTCGCATCCTACTATGCGGGTGATTACTTCACGATGTGCGACGCGCAGGCGGAAAACGTCGATCTGCAGTTTTACTATCCCGATGAGACGAACTACTTCATCGACGCCATGTGCATCCCGTCCTGCTGTCAGGACCAGGAGCTGGCTGAATGTTTCATCAACTTCATGCTCAGCCGCGAGGCAGCCGTCGCCAACGCCGAATATATCTACTACGCCTCACCGAACCGGCTCGTGTACGAAGACCCGGAATACATCGAGGACATGGGCGAGGACACGATGGACATCCTCTACCCCGGCATCGGCTCATTCCGCGACGAATA
>ENA-UOJQ01001346-UOJQ01001346.1-human-gut-metagenome-genome-assembly--contig:-P63-NODE-1346-length-20295-cov-8.522875_pt1 | contig 20295 bp, 19 predicted proteins | sample MGYA00242352_ERZ723899 | MGnify/ENA metagenome assembly ERZ723899 | reverse complement strand
CCCATCTTCTCTACAAGGGATATTTTGTTAAAACAATTTATAAAAGTTTCCGTCCCCACGAAGGGGACCCATCTTCTCTACATATGCAGATAAAAAGGAGTGTTTACTTAAAGCAAGTTTCCGTCCCCACGAAGGGGACCCATCTTCTCTACAGGTACAGAACGAATTAGAAAGGGGTTTGTGATATGGTTTCCGTCCCCACGAAGGGGACCCATCTTCTCTACATTATGAAATACACATTTATAGACACAAGAACGGTTTCCGTCCCCACGAAGGGGACCCATCTTCTCTACACAAAGTGAAGAACTTAGCACAATTAAAGACATTGTTTCCGTCCCCACGAAGGGGACCCATCTTCTCTACGGTCGTCATGAAATAAAAGAAGCCGTTGATGGCTCAGTTTCCGTCCCCACGAAGGGGACCCATCTTCTCTACGAGGAAAGTGTCAACACATACAAAACATATTGTGTTTCCGTCCCCACGAAGGGGACCCATCTTCTCTACCCCGTCCGGGCTATACACGAATTTTCGCATAATTACAGCCCACTTTTCGTGGTAAAAGAAAATAGGTATTATTTTCATTGGTCACTCTCCTAACAAACACCATACATCAACGTATTTTCGGTATGCGTGGGAAAACATTAATCAATTTCCATCCGACACTGTCCAAATTGATACCTTTTTCCCTCAAACTCGGTACACTTCAAAATATGTGGTGAAACACCCAGTTCAGCATCTCTCCTGTTCTTTGAATCTTTTTTCTTTGACAAAATCGAAGTTGTAGCAGAAAGCGCTTGCTTCTCCTCAAACACCGAATTGATAATTGTTTTCGTATGAAAACCACTTCCTCCGCCAAGCCAAACAGTAGAATCCCCCGGATAATCTGTCGACTTAAACTTGGATATATAATTATTATAATATTGATCCGAAAAATATGCAACCGCATCCATAATATTTTGTTTCGTTATGGAGCAGATTTGTGAATCAATTGTCAACGAGAAACAAATATCCACCCCTGGTCGTATTGATTCCCTCAACATATTAATGTTATGTGACTTTCCATCCAAATTTTCATCTGCTTTTTGACATAAAACCAAATCCTCTATAGATAATGGCTCACTATCACTCACAACAAGTCCCGACATCATGTCATTCACTGCATTCATATTTTTTACCGGTTTACCTCTCTCATCTCTCCTTTGAATCGTATGAAAAATACTCGTTTCAATTTCTCCGATTTGTTCCTTGAGAAATTTATTAGGTCCTTTATACTCCCTCATTGCTCCGTTAATATGCCATCCCCATTTTTCACATTCTTCCGCATTATGAGCCATATAAGAAAGCAAAATTGTCCGAAGCATTCCTTTTAAAGATGAACCAGGAATATACGGATTATTATAGGAATCCTTAATACATTCAAACACATTAATTGCATTCTTTTCCAGCAAAAAATCTCCGCAGGACAGGCGATATTTTACCCATGGCAAATAGTCTTTAGCACTTACCTTATTATTTTTAAACCATTGATACAATCCCGCCTTTCCGTCAATTTTATCATTTCCCAATAAATAATTTTCAAACTTCCCGCCAAAATGCATCCACTCAAGTCCCTGACACATTTTCCCTATATCAAAAACAAGAATTTCCTTCTTATATCGGTCTAGTAAATATTCTTTTTTATTAAGTTCTTTTCCAGAACCAACAAAGACCGGACCTTCTGTATGAAGAACCAACTTATAATGTTGTAAAAAACTACTCATCCTCAACCTCCCTTTCTAGAGCGCCCAAAACATGGCTTTCCCATAACGGTAAACTGGATGTTCTCCACCAACACTCACTTCATATATATCTCCTTCAAAGGGATGCATAAAACGAGAACCGGCTTTCAAAAAATATTGTTCCGATTTTTTTCTCGCCGCCAAAAACGACTGCGATTGTACAAAACCACTTCTTTTCTCTACCAAATACTCCGCATTTTCTAATGCCCGAGCCATTTCCTCTGCTTTTGGCAGCGAAGTAGAAAGAAGCATATACCCCTTATCCGAAGAAGTTGTTGCAAATCTTTCTTTCGGCACCGGCACCATCTTCATCACCTCGAATCGTCCATATCCAGACGAGCGCTTTCCCCCTATACCGGAAAAAGATAACATATCCAATAAATCTAAAAATACATCTTCAAATTCTTCTTCCAAGCCTGCCAAAAAATATAACCCATTATCTTCTGCATATGAATATGTTCCAACATAATAAGGCTCTGTATCTTCTAGTCCTTTAATAGCAACCGATACCTTAACTTGCCCACTCCCAAGGCTTGCGAATTTATCACCCTCCTTTTTTACATCAAGCTCTCCCTGCAAATACTCCTCCATCTTATCTACCGGCACATAATTTAACTTTTTTGCCTTCTTCTTCAATACCGAATTGCCGACATCCTCGTTTCTTTGTATGTATACCAACGGTTTTGGCAAATAATAGGTATCTCCTATGTATGGAAATGCATCGGATAAAACAACATTTCCTTTTTTCGTATTTTCCAATAATTGTTGTGCCACCTGCTCACCACTTTTTACAGCCTCAATAAATAAAGCAGAAAAAAGAGTATCTGCATGAAAAGTCATATTGCTGCTATCCAAGTTGCCATCCCCAAAATGAACACCATACGGAAACGAAAGCCGAAACATATAATATTTCATAACACGCCTCCCTTAATCACTAAAGACACTTAAAATACGATTACATTCATCCACCACATCATAATCTACCTCACCTGCAACGGCATCGGCACACAAGTTTTCTAAACGAACTTTTCCATATCCTCTTGTACCGTGACCACCTAAATAATCATATTGAAGAAGTTTGAATCCCTCGACCAAAAGCTTAAAATCCTCTATCACGTCGGCATCCGGTTCAACATCATAAACAATATCCAAATCAAATTGTGCCCCACGTATTACACGTTCAATTTGTCGTGGCATTGCCATCGCAGTAAGACGATGTATTGTATTTTCAAATTTAACTTCCGTTCCTCGGTTTGGCAGCTCCTTATAATTTGCCATAAACATATCAGAGAAAATCAAACGGCTATTTTTTGCACGTTTTCCCGATTCCGCCGAACCGCCGAACAAATTGACAATACATTCAGCATCATCTTTATGAGAAGTAAACACCTCTTTGTTATACTGTTTTGCCAAGAGAGTACGTAATTTCCCCTTCAACGTACTTCCCGGCAGCATAGGCGTCTTTGTCTGTGCATCTCTTATAACCGGAGAGTCAACGGCACCAATTGCAGCAAATCCATCTGAGGTTCCAATATGCATACCTGTCATAACTTCAATTTTTCCTGTAATCTGAATTTTTCCAAACATAATTCTAACTCCTTTCCGCTTTCTTAATCTCTACCACCATTAAATTTAAAATAGGCAACCAAAGCTTCCATGTAATTGCTAAAAAGTATGTAACGTTCCCGACTTCCTTGTATTTCATCAATACACGGTATAATCTGTGCTTCCTCCACAAATTTTTTCACATCCCATGGATTACGCCCGGCTTCATACAAAACATGAACCTTCAAATAATTAATTTTACCTTTTATCTCATCACTTAATTCATCCTCTGTCAACGGCATAATCTCATTATAAATATCCATTGTCATTGCTAACAGTCCACGTATCTTTGTCGTTGTAAGGCCAAAACGTCTATCACTTTGAAGTTTGTCCATCACTTTTTGTGCCTTATCTACATAATCTTTTTTATTCAGTATCATAATCTTTATCCTCCTTCCGATTTAAATAAACATAAACATAGATTGCTGTTATTAATTGCTTGCTATCCTTTTCGTTATTTGACCATTGATACATTTTTTTTGAAAATTCCCGATAGGATTCTTTTTTCTCCTTCTCTTTTGGCTCCAAACGTGCAAGAACATAGGCAAAGCGAGCTAAATTTATTTTTTCCTCACGATCTCGAATCAAGTCCAGCAACCGGTATAAAAATGCCATTCCGCGCTCGCCTTGATTATCAAAGAAATCGGTAAGTGTCTGTAACTTTTCTTGTATTACCGAATGAACAAATGTGCTCCAATCGTAGGTACTGCCCTCTTCAAACAAACATATTGCATTTTTACCCGGATAATCCTTCGCCTTTTGTTCAAGTTCTTCAACCTCACGTGCACATACACTTAGTGGATATTTTGCCGGGAACACGCCAATTCCTGCAGATATATGCAAGGCTCCAATTGCATATTGCTCCAGTGCTTTATGAATATCAATTGCACACGCAATTACTTCATTCCACGCACCAACAAGAAATAAATCATCACCGCCGGAATACACAATCGTCACTTTCCTAGGTCCTGCCTCTGACAATAAAGATGAAGACCCCTGATTCAAAATCTGGTTAATATGAAATTTGAAAAACAAGGACATCTGCCTTGATAAAGTCGCCATACGCGACAGAGTCTCTTTCGACTTTTCAAAACCGGCAACAAATGTCTGTCCTAAATCGTCCACATCCGCCCGAAGCACAGCAATCCGATTGATACCCGTTGACTGCTTCGCGTAAATATCGGTTGTACCATTATCCGTGTAGTCACCTACCCAAATCTTAGTTTCTAATTTTTCTCCCGTATAATACTTATTTTTAGCATAAGTGCGGACATATCCATTCTGAAGCTGCACATCGCGCAATTCTTTCTCATTTTGTGCGTGCAAACTTTTTCCACCCGGAAGTAAAAGTCCCTCTTCATCCTCAAGCACAGTAAAAAATTCTTTTTTCAAAATAGCAGCAGAAAAGTTTTTAATCTTACTGCACAAAGGACATAACTCTTCATCATCCAAAACATCCATTGACTTGCATACCTTACATTCTCTTGTATGTTCCTGTTTTCTAAAATCATTCAGCATAAGCAATTGTTCCGGCGAATAGCGATGATTTTTTTGTTTGGAAATTCTGGCACTAAGTTCTCGAATTACCGCTTCATAACTTCCCCCTTCACTATTTTCCAGATCATACGCAGAACACTCTACCGAATCCATCGCAACATACAAAGATATATTAAACTCACGAATAAACCATTCTGTCCATTCACTTCGAATGCTATCTATCTGCTGTCTCACAGTCTGCGTGTTAGGTATCAACACAGTACATCTTCCACCACCGGAAAAAATAAGGTTTGCACGACTCAAATTCAGTCTTGTCAGCAATTCATCAACCATATGTTCCATCATAATTTCCAAGTAAAAAGAACGAGAACGCAACATTTTCAAAGCGCCTGAAGAATGAATTGTATAAATAAACTTTTGGATTCCTGATATATCCAATGACAACATGCGAAACGCTTTCTCATTATAAAAGTTCTCAGCTTCTTCCATGCAATGTTGTTTATAATTTGTTCTCCCCGCCTCCTCTAAATACTGATAAATACAACTTGCATAAGCTGCTGTTAATTTTACATGATCATACAGAGAAATATCCACCAGTTCTCCTGTTGAAGTTGACGATGGAATATAACTCAAATAAGCCTCTAATGCTGATAACAGAGAAGAAATATACTCTTCTCGATTCAAATCAATTCCTTGCACAGTGTCTTTCAGATTTCGAATAACATTTTGATAGTACTGTTCATCAAAGCGAGGCTCTTCATCCACCGGCATATTTATTACTTTTTCATCATTTAATGAAATTGGCTTGTAAAAATACTCCTCTTTATTTCCATTCAAAATGTTAAACACACACTGCATCGGGATTTGAGGTTTAAAGCCAAAACCACCATCCTCTCTTTTTCTTCGATCCGTAGCCGCAGAAATATTATCTGCAATATAAACAATATAAGCAATCGAATCATCTGGAATCTGTGCATGAGCCAACAACTTGCCATGATGATAATGCACAGAATCTAAAACACTTTTGTTATTTACGCCCAACTCCTTCAGAAATTCATATCCTAATACACTGTGATTTCTCCCATCGCCGGTACGATATAAAACCTTCCCAATATCGTGAAGAAGTGCGCCAACTACAATGTTAATCTCTTGTTCGGTCAAATCATTCCCTCCGTTCTATTATTTCATTTGCTCCCATCCCTATCGCTGCCTTTATTCCATTTCCTGAATATACTGCGTAACGCCACAACACGTTTGCCAAATTTACCAATGCCTGCGGCCCTTTCACTTTCACAACAATCATTCCCACATAGGAAGGAATCTTTGCCCCCTCCAAATGGAACAATGTACTGCGAATGTTATACCGGATAATTTCAGAATACTGAACTAATTGTCCCAATGTTTCTTCGTCATACAAGGTTTCATTTGATGAAAATGCATCATACTTTTTCATGATACTTCGATATATCTTATCCAACTGCGGCCAAAAAAGATAATTACCATTTGATTTAAAAGCAGTAGGTGATACAAAACGAATCCGAATATAGCGGCTGCACTCTCCAAAATAATATTTCTCAATTAAGTTCTGTCTTGAACTCGTCCTCAAATTCTTGTCCACAATTTTAAATTTCACATCATCTCTTTCAACAACAAAAGAAGAAAATTCTGTGCTCATAAGTGGAACAATAATGTGATTATACGCCTCCTCGTTTAATGTATTAATTCGCCATGTAATTTTGTCTTTCTGGGATATAATGCATTGGCTGTAAGGATGTAACTGACTAAGATGTAATTCACTTGCATATTCCTTGTCAATTTGTTCCATCAAAATCGCTTGAAAAATAGATGATTTCTGATTCGTGACGGAATACTGTGACAATGGCTCTATCACCATTTCCAAAGATGCTAATATTTTTTCCACCCTCTTTCCTTATATTTTTACAAATTATAACATATTTTTTAGTAAATTGGAATATCTTTCTTTCCTTATTGATGTTTTTCCATCAAATGCTTTACTTCCTCTTCCAAGTCCTTGAATGTATGCAGAATAATCTCTCCGCCATTAAAACAAAGAAAATCAGATGCACTTGTAGTTTACCTGTAATTTAACATATTGCATCTATTTTCTTCCTTTCCTTATCAAAGAGCAAACATCTCTTTACAAATCTGTTTGCCGGTTGCTGTCTTAAAAATATTTTGGTACGCATTTACCGCCGCTTCTTTTGACAAATTATCTTCAAAAAGATTAACAAGAAAATCGGCTTCCACAAGAATCTGGTAATCCAAACCGTCAATATTATGATAGGTGTGATGATGTGCAATCAAATACTGCACTCTCTCTGAAACTTGATTTTCAAATCCTAATTTTTCGAACAGTCTGGCAGCTATCGCCGGTCCCTCTTTTTCCTGCAATTTACCGCCGCATTCACCGTACTTTTCTTCGCACAAATGAATTCCGATATCGTGTGTAAGTGCTGCTGCCTCCAAAATAAATAATGTTTCTTTGTCTACTTTTTCACATTCCGCAATTAACTTGGCATAACTGTGTACCTTGCAGAAATGCTGGATTCTTTTTGCATCGCCTTTGTATAATCCAAGCATGGCTAAATGTAATTGATTAAGCATTTTGATTCTCCTTGTGTAATATTACAAATATTATAACATATTTTCCCCTTGTGTGCCAAAAACAGCGCCTCCATTAATACTCAATGGTAATTATTCGACATTCTTCACAACAGTTTGCTGCCACATTTGTCCTATGATTCGGTTTTAATTTTGTCACCTCCACAAAACCATCTGCTTTTTTCGCATTTTGAAATACTCCCGGTACCTCATTAGCAAAACTAAATGCTCCATCCTTGCTGCAAAACAAATATCCTTTTCTCATTTCTTTTCCACATTTTGAACACTTCATAATTCATCTCTCCTATTCATCGTAAATTTCTTCCAAAATACCGTAGTACTTTTCTTTTATAATCCATATAATCTTTTCCAAAAGTTTGAAGAAGGAAAAACTCCTCCACTTTGACGATCTGTAGATGAAACATTACCATGGCAGCTACTGACAAAACCAATAACCCCCATTGAAAAAACATCAAAAGAATTCCTATGTAAACCAAATCAAATCCCAGAAAAGCAGGATTACGGCTGATTTGATAAATGCCATTGGTAATAAGCTCTGTCTTGTCCGTTTCGGAGACACCAGCACGCCAACTATTCTTCATCGTCACAACGGAAGTTACAAATACAATATCCCCCACTGCCGCAATAAAAGCGCCCTTGATTCGCGCACCAAATAGCAGCATGGTCTGATTAAATACAATACATATAACTTCTACCAGAGGAACTAATATTGTCGTAATTTTCATAAGTGTTTCAATCACTTTGGCAGTCCCTGTTTTGCCTTTTCCTATTTGATCCGTCTGGATTCCCTGCCGCTTTTGCAGAAACATTTTTCCAAAATAACACCCATAAAACACAAGCAAAAGAATTATTGCTGTCACTTGAAATAGCATTTTTTCACTCCTTCCAACCTTTGTTTGCTAACATTATATAACTGTTTTATTATCTTTGATAGGTTTTGTTTTGATTAAAATATGTTTATTTTATAGACATGGGAAAATTACGATAATAACTTTTGTATCTCTTGAACTTTTGCATTCGTTAAGTTTCGATTTGCGCCATTATGTATCACATGGTTAATGTCCTGTGCTGATTCCAGCACCTGTTTACAGTCCACCGGCGAATTACCCTGCACAAAAAATGTATATCCCTCAACCCAAACATCAACACCATAATATTTTAAAAACTGTGCCAACAAATATACCTGCCGGTTCACTTGCTTTATTGGATTTTTTACGATTTTTGTATAGGAATTTCCACTACTGCTAATCTTTGTTTTCACCCATTCATAATCATTATCCGTCCCCATTAAACTGCCACTGTAATTCTTTACTTCAATAATAAATATCCCTCTATTATTCACAATGATGTGGTCCAATTCTGTCCTTTTTCCTTCAATTTCAATCGACACATTTGAAAAAAGCAGATCCTTTTCCTTTAGCACTTGACAAATTAAGTCACAGACATAATTCTCTCCTTGACGTCCTGCTCTCTTTTGACCAGACTCATACCCCTGACTTTTACATAGAAAAATTACCAGCAGGAGCATGCAAAAAACGAAAACAGGTCCAAGTCCTGCAATTAAAGCCATTTCCATTTTCGCTCACCTCCTGCGTCATATACTTTAACTTATCTCTCTCGTTGACCTAAAATTTATTTTTTTCTATTCCAGTCAACCCATTCAGTATAAAAAGTTGACTTTATTTCTGTTTTTTTCTTTTTAAGTCATCCTTTTTATCATTTTCCGTTGACTGGAATCTATCTTTTTAATATTACAGTCACCCACTTTACTTAAAAAGGTTGACTGAATATGCAATATCTCCATTTCCAGTCAACCCATTCGCTAAAATCGGATGACCTATTTATATGTTTTCAATATTACGGTCAACTGCAACTACCATACCGCCCACCACCAGTTCCATAACCCTAAAACACATCCGACTTCAATGTCTCTGCCACGTTATCTTTCTGAATCTTTCTCATAGCGTAGAGCATCGTGCAAAATACAACAAAGAACACACTAAACACAGCAATCACAACACTGTACCACGGAATGTAAAAATCGAGAATCATCTGATTTCTAAGTGAAAGATAAATCAGGTACGTTACTCCCACGGAAGCAATCAGTCCAAAGAATAATCCTTTGCAGCCATACAAAATACATTCCAAATTCATCATTTTATAAAATCCGTGCCTGGTCATTCCAACGGAACGAAGCACAGCAAATTCACGACGCCGCAGCAAAATATTCGTCGAAATAGTGTTAAACACATTCGCAATCGAAATCAGCGAAATCAAAATAATAAATCCATAAGAAAAGATTTTGATGACTAACATCATCGCTCTGACATCCTGTATTTCTCTTGCGTAATTATGCAAATTTCCCGTGGAGCGGTCATTATTTTCAAGCACCTGACACATTTTCTCAGACGTCTCTGTCGGGTTATCTGAATTGTAAAGCATTACCATTAGTTTTTCAATCCCTGCCGGACAGATTTTTGCCATCGCACGTTCCGGCATGAAAAGAACAAGACCAGATCCAACTTCATTCTCCATACCAAACGGCGCTTTGTCCAAAGTTTTTCCAATGGTAATTTTTCTTGTGTTGTAAAATTCTTTATACGGCACAAAACGTTCAGAATTAGGCTCTGGCTCTTCGTTCAAATACTTCTCCATCCGGCACTCAAGTTCGCCATTTTTTCCCACTCTGCGCACATACACATCTTCATAATGCTTTGGCAGTTTTTTCGGGAAACACACTTCCACTTCATTTGGTATCTTATTAAACAATGGATACTTATACATTTTGCCATCTCTCGTCTGATTCGACATCGCATCATATGCAAGAGCATCAAATTTCCCATTTGCGCCATTTTGCTTTACACACTCGTCAAATGCCTGATTCTCCATGAACACAACCGTTAGATTATCCACAAGCTGCGTTTTGGATTTAACCACATTTCCCTTTTCATCAACAGGCTCATTTAACTGTCCACCTTCTCCATCAACACCATTTCTGTATTCTTCAGAAATGCTCGAATCCGGCACAACGGCTGATATTGATGATTCTGTCGACAAATTAAAATAATACGACGATTTCGTCACGCCCTTAGTCACGCGCAGTTTATCATACAAAGCCTTACTGTCATCCGTCAAATCATCACCGACTCTTATATCACAGCTTACGGTCGATATCATAGTATTGATAGCAGTAGACATATAATCACAAAAACTAGTGGCAGAAATAAATAACACAACGCTGACAAACAAGGAAAAAACAGTTGCTCTGTATTTTTTTCGGTTTCTCTTGAAATTCTTGGAAGCAAGTGTTCCCTCTAAACCAAATAATTTGCCGGTAAGTTTCCATGTTTTTACTTTGTTTGCACGAATTTTAATATCCTGTGACTGGCGTATTACTTCGATTGCTGAAGTGCGCAGTGCCTTTCTCGCGGGCAGATACGCAGAAATCAAAACCGTGAAAAAGCCAATCAATGCTGCCAGCAAAACAGCCCAGCCGGCCGCTGACATATGAAGCCTGAGTGCTTCTCCGTATTCCTCAATTCCTTGATTTAACATATTGGACATCAGATCACTGACAAAGTAAAAAGTAACCGACATGCCACCAATTCCAGCTAAAACACCGATTGGAATTCCAATGACGCTCAATACCGACGCCTCATATAATACATTGCGTCGAAGCTGCTTTCTCGTCGCTCCGATGGAGGATAAAAGTCCATACTGACGCTTTCTCTCGTTGACCGAAATAGAAAAAGAATTTCCAATCAAAGCAATTGAGCCAAACATAATAATTGCAATTAAAATGCCCATCAGTCCACCCAACACTCTAAACACAGAACCACTTGCATTACCACTGTAAATTAAATACATACGGTTGGTATCTTTCAACGGATCTGCTACCGTCCCTTTCATTTTCTGCGGTTTTATCTGCTTTAAAAAGTCCGCGGTCTTCCTGCCATCTTTCAAACTCACATAAACACTTCCACCATAATCCGGTCCACCGTTCGCTGCCTTCGTAAACACATAATAGCCCGCTGACATTGACTGGTCATAGAGCGGATTTAAATAAATGCCAACAACATGATATGCCGCTTTCCCTGATTCTACAAACGTCTCATCATCTTCGTTGAGATAAGAATCATCTTCCCACAGCTGATTCTTATTTTTCAAAACCCGAAGTCCTTTTGGCAGAGAAATCACATCTCCCACCTGATAAGAAACACCTGCATTTGTCTCTAACGAAGCCGGCAGAATAATTTCATTTTCATTCTTTGGCATCCGTCCCTCTTTCATATAAAAAGGGAGAAGAGTTTCATAGTCACCGTTCAAACCACCAATGTATAAATACGGAGAGGTTTCATTTTTACTGTGCGGAAGTTTCGCATAACCAATATTCTGAATGGATACCTGTTTTTCTACTTCCTTCTTTTTTGAAATCTCGTCTATCTGCTTCATTGAAATATTCGACACAACACCATGCCAGCAGCCATTTTGTTTCTCCGTAACTTCCAGTAAAAATTGCTGCACACTGCTGACCGTTGTTGTTACTGCCGTCAGCATAGCAGTCGATAAAATAATGCCAATAATCGTAACAATCGTTCTTGTACGGTTTAATTTTAATGACTTAATTGCAAATTTATGAAATACATTCATCCCCGAATCACCTCATCTCTTGTAATCCCGCCATCTTCAATTGCGATGATTCGGTCTGCCTGCAATGCGATATTTTCATCATGTGTAATCACAATCAATGTCTGATTGTACTTCTTATTTGACGTTTTTAGTAACTGAATAATTTCCTGACTATTCTTGGAATCAAGGTTTCCCGTCGGCTCATCTGCCAGTACAACAAGCGGCGACGTCATCAATGCCCGTCCAATCGATGTTCTCTGCTGCTGACCACCGGATAATTCATTGGGAAGTTTTTTCTCCTTACCTTCCAGTCCCAGTGTCGCAACCAACTCCGTCAAAAATTCCTGATTCACTTCCCGCCCGTCCATCAAAACCGGAAGTGTCATATTTTCCACAACATTCAAAATAGGAATTAAATTGTAAAACTGATAAATAAGTCCAACCTGTCTGCGTCTGAAAATTGCTAACTGGTCTTCTTTCTGTTGATACACATCGACACCGTCGAAATAAACTTTTCCTTTCGTTGGACGGTCCACACCGCCGAGAATATGCAAAAGTGTCGATTTACCGGAACCGCTTGGTCCGATGATTGCAACAAATTCTCCTTTTTTTACAGAAAAAGAAACATCATTTAGTGCTACGACCTCATTTTCACCTTTTCCATATACCTTTGATAAATGTTCTACCTGAATCATATTCATCCTCCTCATTATTTCGAATTCTTCTTTAGTGTAGCAGGATGGAATGACTCTGCCGTGACTCTTAAGTGACAATTTTGTCACTTACACCGTTCCCTTATAAAACCGAATTTCAAATTTCGCTCCGCCATTTATCCTATTCGTTGCGGAAAGTGTCCCCTCCTGTGCCACAACAATCATGCGCGCCAACGCAAGACCAATCCCCACACTGCTGCCGGAGGAATTTTTTCCTTTATAAAAACGCTCGAAAATATGCGGTAAATCTTCTTTGTCAATTCCAGCTCCATTATCCGAAACTGTAATTTCCGTATATAAGTGATTTTCCGCTGCCCGAATGCAAATCTCCCCACCGGCCGGCGTATGTTCCATGCAATTCTTTACAATATTTCCAACTGCCTCGCGAAGCCAGTATTCATCACCACGAAGCGAAACCATGTCCGTGCAGTCAATAACCAGATTCTGCTCTCTTAACTCCATCGGAATCAAGAAATCTTGCACCGACTTTTTCAGTAAATCTGACACATTAACCGTCTTTTTTTTCATAGACACCGTTCCTGCGTCCAATTTCGCCATCTTTAATAACGCTTCAATCAGCCAGTCCATATGAACTAAGAGCTGCTCCAGTTCATGTAATAATCTCTGCCTGTCCGCCTCATTCTTTTCTCCCCGCAAACGCGAAACAATTAAATTTATTGCCGTGAGCGGCGTTCGAATCTGGTGGGAAATATCCGCAATAGAATTCAGCAGATACTTTTTATCTTCCATCAAAAGATTTGCCTGATGATTTAATTTATTCATCATTTTCCGGATTTCTGTCCGCAAAATAGCAAGTTCGCCTTCCTTTTCTCCCCCTACATCGACGTATTCAAATACATGCAGAAAATGCTGGACTTCATCTGCCAGTCCGGCGATTTTGCGATACCGGATAACAGAAGAGCTAAAGTGTATCACGGCAAAGATAACTGCACAAAAAAGGCACAAATAAAGTCCCCTCACCGATGCCAAATACCACCCCAAAAAGGCTGTCAGCAAAACTGCAAACAGCCAAATAATTCCCTCTTTTTTTATTTCCGGATTTCTAAAATACCCCATAGCCCATCCCCCGTATTGTTTTTATAATCTCCGGTTTCGCCGGTTCTTTCTCAATCTTTTCCCGAAGTCTTTTAATATAAACAGTAAGCGTATTGTCATTCACAAAGTCACCTGCCACGTCCCAGATTGCCTCTAACAGCTTCTCTCTGGAAAGAATCATTCCTTTGTTTTGGAATAATATCAATAAAATCCGGTACTCTAAAGCGGATAAAAATATTTCATTACCATCACGCTTTACCACTGCTTTTCCGGTATCAATCGTAATACCGCCGGATTTCAAAACTGCTGAGGCTTTCCCACTGCGTCGCAGTACAACACCAATTCTCGATACCAGTTCACGTGGGCGGAATGGTTTACTGATATAATCATCCGCCCCCATATCAAGTCCTGTCACAACACTGTATTCATCGCCGGATGCCGTAAGAAATATTACCGGTATATCTGTATTCTGCTTAATGTAGGAACAGATTGCAAAGCCATTGCCATCCGCAAGTGAGATATCTAACAGTACAAGGTCATAATACTTTTCTTCTAAAAGTTCAATGGCCTGCTTCTGTCCAAATACTGACTCAACAAAAAAACCTTCCTGCTGTAAAAACACACAAAGATTTTCTACAATTGTCTTATCATCTTCTACCAGTAATAGTTTACTCATTTTATGCCTCTTTCAGCAGTGCAAAGCTCTTCAAACTTGCATTTCCCTGACCACGAAAAGTAAAGTACAATGGCTGTACACCATCCGGTATTGAAATTTCCGTTTCATAATCTTCCCATACATTCGTATAAACAATGTGTAATTTCGCAAGCACTTCCCCATCAATTTCATTTCGCACCTCAATATCGCCATCTGCATATCCTCTTGTTGTAATGCGAATTCTCCTAACTCCTTGTATATCAAAATATTTAAATCCTGCCGTAGCTGAATTTTGAATATTACCAATATACCCAATTTCTTCATCGCCATCTCTGCCATCCTGCATAACTTTTGGGAATTCATCACCCCCAACGTAAACCGATTCTTTATCTGTATACAAATGACATGCCAGATATGCCGGATATTCACCCTCGCCTCTTAATGGTCCTCCATTTAAGCCACAAGACGTAATTTCGGCCTGTTTAATATTCCCTTTATCATCAATCTCAAGAAGTTCCGCACAGCCTTGTCTGCTATACCAGGAACCATTTGTGTGACGATGATAAAAAATGTACCAATCCTCGCCTATCTGCACCATACTTCCGTGATTGTTTGCGCCATAGGCCACAGGACGGTCTGCCTTTTTATAAGAATCAATTCCTAAATCACAGTTACTGACAATGACGCCTTGATACGTAAATCCACTCACCGGGTTATCGCTTACAGCATAGCAAAGTTCATGCATAACTTCTGATGAGTAAATGAAATAGTATGTGTTTCCTCTCTTGCGGATAGAGGAAGCCTCAAAAAATGCGTGGCCTTCAAATCCAGTTCCTTCACTATATTCACATCCTGGCACAACCCGCACGGGCTCTTCTTCAATCGTCAACATATCGGATCCTAATACTGTCACAAAAGCCCCAGTTCTCGATTTATCACCCGAGGCACAAGCTCCAGTGTATAAATAAGTTTTATCTCCTTCTGTCAATACGCCTGGATCAAACTGCGGTTCATCCGTTTCCCGCTCACCAAGACGTACACCATTTTTATCATGGACATATCCTAAAAATTCATATTTTCCAGCCGGCGTATCGCAAACGGCTACTGAAACGATTGAAACTTTATCCAGTACATAATACAGATAGTATCGACCATCCGGTCCTACTGTTACATCCGGTGCATACAAGCACATTTTCCCATCCGGATTTAACGGATCATCTGTTTTTCGATAAATAGTTCCCTCGTATCTCCAGTTACCCAAATCATCCACTGGTGCAGACCAGCAAACGTAATCCCCCATACAAAATACATAACCATTGTAAAAATCATGTGAGCCATACACATAAACTCGTCCATTAAATACATATGGTTCCCCATCTGGTACATACTCCCAAGATGGCAAGTATGGATTCAAAGCCTGTTTTTTCATTCCTAATATCCTCCTTTACCTGCTTTCCCTCAAATTTTCTCTTATAGCAAGCATTTTACCACAAGTAATAAAAAATGAAAACCCTAAAAAAAAGAAAGTGTCGAAAATACTTAGTTCTCAACACTTTCCTTACGTTTTAATTAGACAAATAAATTATTTAGCATAATCCACTACTCTGGATTCACGAATCACATTGACTTTAATCTGACCCGGATACTGTAATTCTGCCTCAATCTGTTTGGACAAATCGCGGGCAAGCAATACCATCTCGTCATCATTAATCTGATCCGGAATTACCATCACTCGAACTTCTCTACCTGCCTGAATAGCAAAAGACTTATCAACTCCCTTAAAGCTGTTGGAAATATCTTCCAATTGTTTCAATCGGTTCGTGTAGGTTTCTAATGTTTCACGACGTGCACCAGGACGTGCTGCTGAAATTGCATCTGCCGCCTGAACTAAGCAGGCAATCATGCTCTCTGCTTCCACATCACCATGATGAGCCTCTACCGCATTAATAACAAGGGCTGATTCTTTAAATTTACGACATAACTCAGCACCGAGCTGAATATGTGAACCTTCCATATCATGATCGACTGATTTACCGATATCATGTAATAATCCGGCGCGTTTCGCCATACGAACATCCACGCCAACCTCACCAGCCAAAAGTCCCGACAAATGTGCCACTTCAATCGAATGCTTCAATGCATTCTGACCATAACTGGTACGGAATTTCATCTTACCTAACAGACGAATCAGCTCTGGATGAATTCCATGTACGCCTACTTCAAGCGCTGCTTCCTCGCCCTCTTCACGAATCATTGTTTCAACTTCTTTTTTGGCTTTTTCAACCATTTCTTCGATGCGGGCCGGATGAATTCTTCCGTCCACAATCAATTTTTCAAGTGCAATTCTGGCAACTTCACGACGAATCGGATCAAAACCTGATAAAATAACGGCTTCCGGTGTATCATCAATAATTAAATCAATACCGGTCAGATTCTCAAGAGTACGAATATTTCGTCCCTCACGACCAATGATTCTTCCTTTCATTTCATCGCTTGGCAATGGCACAACAGAAATCGTTGTCTCAGATACATGGTCAGCAGCACACTTCTGAATTGCCGTAACCACATAATCTTTTGCCTTTTTATTGGCCTCGTCTTTCGCCTGACGCTCCAATTCTTTTACCAAAACTGCTGTCTCATGTTTTACATCTTCTTCTACAGTCTTCAATAAGTATTCTTTTGCTTGTTCGGAGGTGAGTCCGGAAATCTTCTCAAGTTCACGCAAATGACTTTGACGGAGTTCGGCAACTTTTTCCTTCTCCTTTTCAAAGTTTGCTTCTCTCGAATTTAACTTTGATTCCCTTTTCTCGAGTGCATCCAGCTTTTTGTCTAAGGTCTCTTCTTTACCTAACACACGTTTCTCGTAACGCTGAATCTCGGCTCTTCGCTCCTTGGTCTCTTTTTCAAGATCATTTTTTGCTTTCAGATTTTCCTCTTTTGCTTCCAAAAGAGCCTCGCGTTTCTTCGTCTCTGCTGTCTTTAATGCATCGTCAATGATTTCTCTGGCTTTCTCCTCTGCGCTTCCCACCTTAGCTTCTCCCACTTTGATGTGATAATTTATCGCGCTTTTCCAGGAAATCAGTGCTGCTGCCACTATCAAAACAACAACGACTACAATAGCTACAATCACGTGTGCAACCTCTAATGTAAGCACTAGGGTGCACCTCCTTATTTTATTCATGCATGCTGCTTTAGGGCATACATACAACATATAGTATTTTACACGGAATCTACTGTCTTGTCAAGGCAACACATAGATTTTCTGGTGTGTATGCCTCCCCAAATAAGAACTCATCTGCCATGTACTCTAAATTCCATTCCGAGTGCTCTACTTCTTTAGCATAAATACGCGCCGTAACCACCTGGTCATCCACCGTAAATTCACCATTTTGCTCTGCCATCCGCAATGTATTCATATCGCGCACCATCAAAAAGCTTGTCACAGCCAGTTTCATTTTTCCAAGAAAATCATAATCGTCAACACAACGTGCCAGACACAAAAAACAATAATACACAATTAATTGTTCTTTTTCATATTCCCGATTTTCATTATTTAACAAATCATCATATGCTTTCCTGTCAGATATGTATTGCTTCCGTCCTACTTCCGAATCCATATACCGCTTCTGAAAACTCAACAAAAGTTCGTCCCATTCCGCTCGGATGCTTTCTAACGAACTAAATAAGCGCAGCCGTTCCAAAAACAGACCATACTGTTTTTCTTCTGTTACAGCCTTTATCTCTACAATAGTAGTGCCATTAAAATACAGTTCTATCGGGATTTTATGAATATCCACAATCGAATCTTGATTCAAACAATCCTGTACTTTTTTTGCATATTCTAAACAAGCACAAACCCTTTCTTCTACACGAATCGAACGATTTTGCAATATCGTAATTGCCTGGTTTCTCGCAAACAAAATTTCATCTGCTAATACCTGCTCATCTTCCGTTTCTTCCCACGGAAATGGCTCACTGATTTCTTTCTCCACTACTTTCATTTTTTCTTTATTTCTATAAATAAGACGTCCTGCCTCCGGACAGCTGGCACTTAATGCTAATTCTCTTGCCCCGCCATATTCCAGAAAGTCCCGTGGTGTATCCGTACAGACGTCACAAAGAGCTTGCTCTCCCAATTCCTGATAAATCACACACAATTGATTTTCGTTTAAAAATGGACACCGCCTGCCCTCTTTGAGGATAAAACCATGGCTTTCATATGCATCTTCTTCGTCATTTTCATATTCCTTAATATTCTGACGCAGCATTTCTCCAAATGCGCCGCCTACTGTTTTATAATATTCATAACTTTTGTCATCAATATCAATTTCCCAGCCAGCACAGCATGTATCTTCACACGCACCGGCAATGCATGAAAATTTTTCATAGTAATCCGGGTATCGAAATATCATCTTTTATGCCTCCCTTGGTTGTCTGGTAATAGTATAGCAGAAAATGGGAAGTTAGGCAAAAGAGGATTGCTGGCAGTTTTTGTCCTCCATAATTAATTTGCATCCAGTACTTGTCACAAGGCCATCACTCCACACTCTTTTTTTCAATATTCCTATCATAAGTATTCTCTTCCCTCACAAGCATTAGTTCCTCAGTCGCTATGTCACGGATATATTCTACCGGTTTATCGGTGCACTCACTGATAAATTCCAATGGCTGTCCCATGGACAACATTTTTTTAATAATGCTATTCTGTGTTCTTTTTTCTCCTTGTTCTATTCCCTCCTCTCGTCCTTCTTCTCGTCCTTCTTTTCTGCCTTCCTCTAAACCTTCTTTTTTTCCTTCCTCAAAAAATTCATGTGAACTGTAGTATTTCATAATCTCATCTTCTCCTTCCCGGCACTCTTTCACACTTTTTATAATGTGTCCAAAACATACATCTTCATTTTCTTCTGTTATTTCTTTTATGTAACGCAGTAAATGGTCTAATTCACTGCCATCACCCAACGGAATTTCCAAATTAATATACAACTCATGCACTCCATTTCCCACAGGATACTGTGTGCTGTATGTTTCCTCCCGGTCACGTACCGTGCGAAAAATTTCATACACCGTCTGACCGCCTCCAATAAAATCATTCATTGTGATATATATATGATACACATCCGGCAGTTCCTTGTATGATTTCCCTTTTTTCAAAAGGTGTGTCAATACTTCCATTGCAGTATCTCACGCGCCGCATATGGTCGTCGTCATCCGATATCTGAAACTCTACATGAATCGGCTCTTCTCCCGCCGTCTCTGCCAGAATATCCAGCACTACACTGCGATACTGCAGATTAGTGATATCGTACTGCGACGTCACCTCTGTGACCTCATAGCCTTCCCCTAAAATAATCCGTACCATGTCCTGACAGGCCTCCTTGTCACGGAACACTACTCTGGAAAATAAATCGCTGATGAGATTCATCTTCCGAGGCAGGTTTTCAAATATTGTTTCATTCATTCTCTGTTCCTCCCTCGTCCACATTATAGGCTCCTTCTTCCCTCACAAGCATTGGTTCCTCAGTCGCTATGTCACGGATATATTCTATCGGTTTATCGGTGCACTCACTGATAAATTCTAATGGCTGCCCCATGGACAACATCTTTTTAATAATGCTATTCTGTGTTCTTTTTTCTCCTTGTTCTATTCCCTCCTCTCGTCCTTCTTCTCGTCCTTCTTCTCGTCCTTCTTTTCTGCCTTCCTCTAAACCTTCTTTTTTTC
>ENA-UOJQ01001328-UOJQ01001328.1-human-gut-metagenome-genome-assembly--contig:-P63-NODE-1328-length-20549-cov-9.619352_pt1 | contig 20549 bp, 20 predicted proteins | sample MGYA00242352_ERZ723899 | MGnify/ENA metagenome assembly ERZ723899 | reverse complement strand
TCGGTGATATGCATCGGTTTGAACAGTTTCAGCCGCAGGTAATCCAATACTTTCAAGAGGGGGCAGTAGAGCGCCATCCCCCGCGCACTCAGGCGGGCGGAGAGACGCGAGAGAAACGAAAGCCGGTCAGAATACGGATTGGTCTCAAAGTCCGCCAGCACGCCCTGAAAGCCGCGCTTGACGCATTCCGCGACGATGGTGCGGCAGAGCGTGTCGATGCGTGGGATCGCCCCGGTGCAGCGGTCGGAAAGGCCCATGAGCCCGCCGCGCGGGAAGGCCGTTGCGTCGCAGCGTGTCAGGCATCCGCCCTGACCGACGGCATAGGCCACGTGGACGAGCGGCAGTGCGGGCCTTGAGGCACACTCAGAGAGCGCCTTTGGCGTGATGGCGAGGTAGGTGAGCAGAAAAATCCCCCCTTGTGAAAAGCGCGTTCGGCGCGTATAATAACCGTAATACTTTTATGCGCGATGGGAGACCGATATGCTCAGATTGCTTTGCCCGCAATGGGTGTTTGACAATTACGAGGCCGTGACGCCGGAATTTTTGAAAGAGCATGGCGTGAAGCTGCTCCTCGCTGACCTCGACTTCACGCTCGCGCCCAAAAGCCAGAGCGAGCCGGACGAGTCGCTCACGCGCTGGATCGGCGCGCTGAAGGAGGCGGGCATCGAGTTTGCGATTTTGTCGAACAATAGAAGCCCCGTGCGCGTGGAAAAGTTCTGCAAGCCGCTTAAAGTCGGCTACGTCGGCCACGCGGGCAAGCCCGGCACGCGCGGCTTTCACGAGGCGATGGCGCGCTACGGCGTGAACGCGGGGGAGACGGCAATGCTTGGTGACAAGCTGCTCACCGACACGCTCGGCGCTCGGCGCAGCGGCGTTCTGATGCTGATGGTCGAGCCGCGCGGCGGCGCGGTGGGTGCGTGGAACCATGTGCTGCACGCCTTGCAGCAGCCGTTCAAGGCCGCAAGCGCGCACGACGAGCGGAAAAAGCACTGAAATTTGCAAATTTCACCCACAACATCAAGAAAAACACTTGCATTGCCGCACTATATGCGGTAAAATACCATAGGTTTAGAACCGATACTTTGTGAATTTGAGGATAGCGATGATATCCTCGGGAATACAGGAGGAAATAGTTATGGCAACGATTACCGCTGGTGAGTTCAGAAACGGTAAAGTATTTGAAATGGAAGGCAAGTACTATCAGGTCGTCGAGTTCCAGCATGTCAAGCCCGGTAAGGGCGCGGCTTTCGTGCGCACCAAGATGAAGAACGTCGTCACCGGCGGCGTGACCGAAACTTCTTTCAACCCCACCGCGAAGTTCGAGGAAGTGGCCATCGAGCGCAAGAACATGGAGTACAGCTACAACGACGGCGATCTGTACTACTTCATGGATCAGGAGACCTATGATATGGTCCCCCTGAACCGCGATATGCTCGGCGATGCGTTCCGCTTCGTCAAGGAGAACACGATGTGCATGATCCTGTCCATCAAGGGCAATGTCTTCGGCGTCGAGCCCCCCAACTTCGTTGACCTTGAGGTCACCGAGACCGAGCCGGGCCTTGCCGGCAACACCGCAACCAACACTCTCAAGCCTGCAACGCTCGAGACCGGCGCGGAGATCAAGGTGCCGCTCTTCATCAATATCGGCGACAAGATCCAGATCGACACCCGCACGGGCGAGTATATCGGCCGCGCCAAGTAATAGACATTAAGTAAGCAGCAACAGGAAAATCGTAGTTCCGGTAACAGAAAGGAGTTTTACGATGGGTATTTCTGAAAAAGTCGCGTATCTCAAGGGCCTGATGGAGGGCATGAACCTGAATGCGGATTCCAACGAGGGCAAGCTGTTCCTCGCGATCGCCGACGTTCTTGACGAGATCGCTCTCGAAGTTGAAGACCTGACCGACGAGGTCATGGAGCTCGGCGACGGCCTGGACGTCATCAGCGACGACCTCGGCGACGTGGAAGATATCGTCTATGATGAAGACGAGGACGACTACGAGGATGAGGAAGACGATGAGGACGACGAGGAGGAGTGCTACGCCACGACCTGCCCCGAGTGCGAGGAAGAGATCTTCTTCGACGATTCCGTCCTCGAAGACGGCAAGGTCGAGTGCCCCAACTGCGGCGCGACCCTCGAGTTCGACCCCGCCGACCTTGTGGAAGACGAGGAAGAGAAGGACGACTAAGCGTCTGAAAACCGTATAAAGTAAAGGACCGCCACAGCAGGAAACTGCTGTGGCGGTTTTTGCTATTTTGAGGTTATGAAGCGGTGTGCTTCGTCTCCACTGTGCTCTTGTCAATGATCAGGATAACAAGGGACACAAGGAACATGATCGCCAATGCGTTCTCGAGCACGGAATTCATACTTGCGAGCAGGGAGGCATCCTTCCACACGATGTAGGATGTCATATTTGTGGGGATATCATAAATGAAATGCAGCAGCATGGGAATGACGATGCTGCCTGACTTGAGATAGATGACCGCAAAGGTAAATCCGATGGCCCCTGACAGAAAGAAAGCGGAGGTGCTCCAACCGGTCACCACATGAGCCGCCCCAAAGACAAGAAAACTGACAAAGGCATAGAGCAGGCGGCTCCAAACGCTTTTATTCCCGTGGAAATATCCTTCCAAAATGAGGAAGCGGTAATTCAGTTCCTCATAAAGGGCAGTCGTGAGCTGCTGCAATAGGATCCTTGCGAAAAACAGCCCTGCGGTGAGGCCTGAAATTCCCCTGCATCCGACATAGACGGTGGCCACGTAGCACAGCAGAAATACGAGAAAACCGAGACCCGCTTACATGGCGATCTTGCTGTTATGAAGGCTTAGAATTTCCCTTGTCGTTTTCCCGTACGACCGTGTTCCGAGCATCAGGATGATGACTCCGAAAGCGGCGCGCAGCATACTGCTGAGCAGATACCATGGAATGCCAGACACAAAATTCACGATGAGCATCGATAACATGAGGAATGCTGCGCCCAGCACGACGGCCCAGAGGATCCCGCCAAATCGTTTCTCCCATAATAATGGTTTCATCTTATTTAAAGCTATTCTCGTAAATATCAAAAAACCTGCTGACAAATTGGGCCTGCTGGCGCGCTTCCTCCGAGCCGGTCGTGGCTTGCCAGCCGTAAGTTTGGTAGGAGGGGTAATTGAGCTTTGAAAGCCAGAGCAGATGGAACTCTTTTCGGATGAGCGAAATGCCCTCCGGATAGTGCTCGCGCAGCGCGGCAAAGGCCTCGCCGGGGTCCTTGAAAACGGCATACCCGTCTTCTCCCGCGCCGATCGCAAAGCGCGCGTCGCGCTCGTAATAGTCCTCGACGTTTACATTCCCCTTGATGTTCCCCTGACCTGCGACATAGTCCTGCACACAGGGATTCGTCACTTTGTTGATCTTGCCGTTGAAAACAAACACGGCGGCAAGGATGAGGACGGAAAGGATCGCCAGTTCTGATTTTTTCATAAGTGCTGCCTCCTGTCGGTTGTCATTTTGCGGCAAAGCGCCTTGTTTGATTTCACTCTATCACGGGGCGGCTACAATTGCAAGACAGAACGGCTGCGGCCATGGTTTGTTTACAAATTTCCGGTTGTACGGCGCGCGAAAGCGTGGTAAACTACCTCATAGCATCGAGCGGCGGCGCTGCCGCCGAAGCAATAGACCGGAAAGGAAGAACATACTATGAAAATTGCAATTCCCTGCGAGAATGGCGAAGTGATGCAGCATTTCGGCCATGCCACGGAGTTTACCGTTTACACCATTGAGGATATCAAGCCCATCGAAAAAGAGACCGTCACGTTTGACGATACCGACCACGAGAAGGTCGCGGGCGGGCTCAAATCCCGCGGCGTCGATCTCGTCATCTGCGGGAATATCGGCGAGGGTGCGCACGCCGCCATCGACAACGCGCATATGCTGCTCATTTCCGGCGTGACCGGAAATGCCGACGAGGCGGTCGACAGCTTCCTCCAGGGCAATCTGGAGCTGATGACCGGCGACAGCAGCGCGAGTGCCGACGGCTGCGGCGCGGGCTGCGGGGCCGGATGCAGCGCATGCGGCGGTGGCTGCGGCGGTTGTGGCGGCGGCTTCCACGAGCCGTACGTCGAGACGCGCACGTTCACCGATATCGTCACGCTGACGGAAGATAACTTCCAGACTGAGGTGCTCGACGATCCGGGCCTCATCATCATCGACTTCTGGGCCGAGTGGTGCCAGCCGTGCAAGATGATGGCGCCTGTCTTTGCCGAGCTCAACGGGGAAGAGGACAAGGTCAAGTTCTGCAAGGTCAACGTCGACGAGCAGCCGAACCTCGCTTCGATGTTCGGTATCGACTCCATCCCGACGCTCGCCGTCGTGCAGGACCGCCACACGCTGACCGGCATGGTCGGTGTGCACGATAAGGCCGACATCAAGGCGATGCTGGAGAAGTGCAAGGCATGAGAATTCGATACAACGAAGACGCGGAGGTCGTTGCCCGCCTGCGCGCCGCGCTCTTAAAGCGCGATTTACAGTGCCCCTGCCGCTTGCAGAAGATCGAGGACAACGTCTGCATGTGCAAGGAGTTCCGCGACCAGATCGCTGATCCCGAATTCGAGGGCTACTGCCACTGCCGTTTGTACTACAAGGAAAAGTAAAAAGAAAAGCACCGTCGTGAAGACGGTGCTTTTTCATTCCATCAAGCGCTGCATATCCTGCGGGATAGGCGCTGTAAAGTGTAATTCCTGTCCGGTGACCGGCTGGGTGAACCACAGCTCGTACGAGTGCAGCGCGGGGCGGGCGATGAGGGTTTTGTCCTCCGTGCCGTAGAGCCAGTCGCCCGCGAGGGGATGACCGAGGTATGCCATGTGGACGCGAAGCTGATGCGTGCGACCCGTCTGTGGGCGCAGGCGCAGGAGCGTGAAGCGGCCGCTTACTTGCAGAGTCTCGTACTCCGTGAGGCTCGGAAGTCCGTCCGCGCGCACGCAGCGGCGGATGATGGAGCCCTCCGCGCGGCCGATCGGCGCGTCGATGATGCCGCACGGCGGTTCAACTCTGCCGACGGCGACAGCGCGGTACTCGCGCCGCAGATCGCTTGAGTGCAGTGCGCGGCGCAGGCGGTCGTGCACGTAGCCGCTCTTTGCGGCGATGAGGAGACCGGACGTTCCCTTGTCAAGCCTGCTCACAAAATGCGGCACGCTGCCCTCGCCGAGATAACTCGTCAGTATCGCTGCAAGGCTCGGCGCGGAGGCGTCACCCGACTTCGGGTGCATGGCGACGCCCGCAGGCTTGTTGAGCACGAGCAGGTCGTCGTCCTCGTAGACGATGTCGGGCTTTGCCGCATTTGCGCAGTACAAGTCCTCGCGCGGCGTACGCTCGCTGAGGGCGACGCTGACAACGTCGCCCGCGTGGACGATGGCGTTGACGTGGACACTCTGTCCGTTCAATAAAATGGCGTTTTCGCGCCATTTGAGGCTTTTGAGCAGCGTGTAGGAAAGCTGAAGACTGCCGCGCAGGATGCCTTTGACCATGCGGTCGTCCTCCTCCGGCGTCACGGTGTATGTGAGAATGCGCATGGAAGTTCTCCTTTCCCGAAGTAAACAGCGCGTAAAATTCACACATAGTATACCATCTTCGCGCGAAAAATGATATACTGAATCACACTTCGGCGCTGCCGAAAAACAAGCAACAGGAGGCCAATGGCATGGACAAGAGAACCATCTGCCTTTTGAACGATTCCTTTCCGCCCGAGATCGACGGCGTGGCGAACGCCGTCGTGAACTACGCGAAAAACATCACGAAAAGCGGCGAAAACGCCATTGTCGTCACGCCGACAATGCCCGGCGCGGACGACAGCGCGTTCCCATTCCCCGTGCTGCGCTACCCGAGCATCGACACGCGCAAGAAGCTCGGCTACGTGGCGGGCTATCCGTTTTCACCCGAGACCGCGCGCGTGCTGACGGAGCAGAAGGTCGAACTGATGCACACGCATTGTCCCATCACGTCGTGCCTGCTGGCGCGCTCGCTGCGCGCCGTGGTCAACGCGCCGCTCGTGCTGACGTATCACACGAAGTACGATGTCGACATCGCCAAGGCTGTGCGCGGCAAGCTCTTGCAGGAGAGCGCCATTCGCGCGCTGGTGCAGAACATCGCAAGCTGCGATGAGGTCTGGGTCGTGAGCCGCGGGGCGGGGGAAAATCTGCGCTCGCTCGGCTACGAGGGCGACTACATCGTGATGGAAAACGGCGTGGACGTGCCGCGCGGGCGGGTGTCTGACGAGGCCATCGCCGCGGCGACGGGCAGATATGACCTGCCGCAGAACGTGCCGGTCTTTCTCTTCGTCGGGCGGCTGATGTGGTACAAGGGTATCCGCATCATTTTAGACGCGCTGAAAACGCTGCGCGAGAAAAATGTCGACTTCCGCATGGTGTTTGTCGGCGAGGGCGCAGACGGCGCGGAGATCCGCAGTTATGCGGAAGAGCGGAAGCTCTCCGACCGCTGCTTTTTCACAGGTGCGATCTCTGACCGCGAGATCATCCGCGCGTGGTATGGCAGATCTAACCTGTTTCTCTTCCCGTCGACGTTCGACACGAACGGCCTTGTCGTGCGCGAGGCCGCAGCCAGCGGTACGGCGACTGTGATGATCCGAAATTCCTGCGCGTCCGAGGGCGTGGGCGACGGGCGAAACGGCTTTTGCATCGAGGAAAACGCCGCGGCGATGGCGGCAAAGCTCGAAGAGCTCTGCCGCGCGCCGGAGGTGATGCAAGTGGTCGGCGAAAACGCCCAGCGAGAGCTGTACGTTTCATGGGAGACGGCGGTGCAGCGCGCCATGGCACGCTACGAGGTCGTCATCGACAATTACCGCAGCGGAAAATATCCGAAGCGCGAGCGCTTCGGCGACGAGTTTTTCAAAACGCAGGGCGGGCTGATGGAGGCATTTGCCAGCGTGGGCGAGCTGAGCGAGGAGATCGCCGTGGGGCTGCGCATTGAGCGCGACGAGGCGTTGCAGACCATTGTCCGTTCGCGGCAGGAGCTTCGCGGGCGGTTCGGCGAGACAAAGCAGGAGCTCGCCGAGCGCTACGAGACGATTTTGCAAAAAGTGGACCGCTATTTATGAGAAAAAGACGAGCGAAAATTCGCTCGTCTTTTCTTTTTTAATCTTCGTGTTTTGGCTTTTCCGCGGCGAACCACATGTTCCACTGGAAGGAGTACGCCCTACGCGACGCCTCGTCCGCGCAAATTAGACGCACGCGCGACGGCTGTGCGTGCTCATAGCCGTAGTCCATGATGGCGCGCAGGACGCGGTAGGCGGCCTTCAGGTCGCTGTCTGTGCAGGAGAGGGTCAGCGTGTCGCCGTCCGTGAGCGGCAGAAGTTCGGTCACATGGTCGGAAGAGGGGAGGGCGGAGATGTCCCCGCAGATGATCTCAACGGTCATGGCAGCCTCCTCAGCGGTTCAGATACGCGCGGCACTTTGCCTCCGCGTCGTGCGCAAGCTGTTCTTCGTCGACTGTGACAAGATGACCGTGGTCGACCGTCACACGGCCCTGAACGACTGTGTAGTCAACGGGTCCGCGCACGCCGACAGTGCCGAGCACGCTTTTGGGGTCAAAGCACGAGCCGACGAGCTCGAGCCTGCGCGAGTCGATCATGAAGAGGTCGCAGCACTTGCCGACCTCGAGCGAGCCGATGTCGTCGCTGCGGCCAAGGATGGCCGCGCTGCCGCATGTTGCCATCTTGAGCACGTCGTAACCGCTGGGGGCAGCTTTGCTGCTGTTCAAACGGTGCAGCAGGAACGCGACGCGCAGTTCCTCCATCAGCGATGAGCCGTCGTTCGAGGCTGAACCGTCAACCGCGAGGCCGACCGGCACGCCGAGCTTCAGCATCTCGGGCACGCGGGCGACGCCGGAGGCGAGCTTCATGTTCGAGATCGGGCAGTGCGCCACGCCGGTGTGCGTCTTTGCCAGCACGCGCAGCTCCTCGTCGTTGAAGTGGATGCCGTGAGCGAACCAGACGTCGCTGCCCGTCCAGCCGAGGCGTTCCATGTACTCGAGCGGGCGGATGCCCTCGCGCGCGAGCATGAAGTGTTCTTCGTCCTTCGTCTCGCACAGGTGGGTGTGCAGGCGCACGCCGTACTCTCGCGCGAGCACGGCGCTCTCGCGCAGAAGGTCGGCAGACACGGAGAACGGCGAGCACGGGGCGAGCGCAACGCGGTGCATCGCGCCGAACGACTTGTCGTGGTATTTCTCGATGACACGGGCGGAATCGGCCATGATCTCGTCGACCGTCTGCACGACGCTGTCGGGCGGCAGGCCACAGTCCTTGACAGAGAGGTCCATACTGCCGCGCGAGGCGTACATGCGCGCGCCGATCTCGTCCGACGCGGCAAACTGCGCGCCAATGAGGTCGCCCGCGCCCGCAGGGAAGACATAGTGATGGTCGAAGCAGGTCGTGCAGCCGTGCTTCATCAGCTCGCCAAGGCCCGTGAGCGTCGAGAGGCGGATGACGTCCTCGTCGAGGTTTTTCCAGATCTCATAGAGCGTTTTGAGCCAGTCGAAGAGCTCCATGTTCTGTACTTCCGGCAGGTTGCGGGAAAAGACCTGATAGAGATGATGGTGCGTGTTGACAAGGCCGGGGTAGCAGAGCATGTGGCTCGCGTCAATCACCTTTTCCGCCTCCTGCGGCAGATTTTTACCGATCGCGCGGATGAATCCATCCTCAGCATACAGATCGACGTTTTCATAAACCGTGTCCGCGTCATCACACGACACCAGCGAACGAATGTTTTGAATGAGCAGAGTAGACATAGCAATACCTCTTAGACCCGCGCCAAACGCAGGCAGATTTAGTGAAAAATAGCAAGAAGCGCATTTTGCTGCCTCCAGCGGCAAAACAGCTCAAAAGCCTCGCAGAGTTTCACGCCGCGCACGGCGTGAAATAAATTGGAATTCATCGCGGAGGACGACATGCGCGCTCTATTTTGCGCCGCGCACGGCGCAAATAAATTGAAATCCGTCGCGGAGGACGACATGCGCGTCCGCAGCGACACTTTGCAGCGATTGGAGCGGTGAGCGACAAGCGCTGAAACTTGTCTAAAACAAAAGCACCCATCGGGTGCTTTTGTTTTAAGATTTATCTCTCTTCGCGGAAGTAGCTCAGACCCAGCGATGCGGGCGGCTGATCCTCGCGCTTCTTGCGCAGCGACACGATGATCAGAACGACCAGCGTGACGACGTAGGGGAGCATCTTGTAGAGCTCCTTGATGGCAAGGTTGGTGCCGGTGGGGATGAAAATATAGAGGATGTAGAACCCGCCGAACAGGATGGAGGCCAGCACGCTGACGTTCGGACGCCAGATCGTGAAGATGACGAGCGCGATGGCGAGCCAGCCGCGGTCGCCGAAGGCGTTGTTGGACCAGACGCCGCAGGCGTAGTCCATGACGTAATACAGGCCGCCGAGACCCGCGATCATGCTGCCGATGCAGGTGGCGAGGTATTTGTACTTCGTCACGTTGATGCCGGCTGCGTCCGCCGTCGCCGCGCTCTCGCCCACGGCGCGCAGGTGAAGACCCGTGCGGGTGTGCTTGAGGAAGTACGACGCGAACAATGCGATGACGATGGCGAGGTAGGCAAGGAAGCCGTAGGACAGGAAAACCTGACCGAACCAGCCGCCGACATTCAGGGATTTGCTGAAATAGGCGCTCGTCGCGCTCAGCGCGATGGAGGGGACTTCACTGTCGGTCAGCTTGATGAGCGAGCCGCCGAAGAAGTTGCCGATGCCGACGCCGAACGTCGTGAGTGCAAGACCCGTGACGTTCTGGTTGGCGCGCAGCGTAACGGTCAGCAGGCAGTAGAGAAGGCCCATCAGAAGCGAGCCCAAAAGCGAGCAGAGCATCGGGATACCGATGGCGAGGAACGCGTTCATGTCGGCAGCCGGGGTGGACTGCTCGTAGAAGAACGCGCCGATGACGCCGCAGATACCGCCGACGTACATCACGCCCGGAATGCCGAGGTTCAGGTTGCCGGACTTTTCCGTTAGGATCTCACCGGTGCTGCCGTAGAGCAGGGGAATGCCCTGCATGACCGCACGGGGAAGAAAAGCAGTTAGATCAAATGTCATTGCTTCACGCCTCCTTCTTGCTCTTGCGCAGGCTGACCTTGTAGCTGATGAAAAACTCGCTGCCGATGATGAAGAAGAGGATGATGCCCGTCAGGATATCGGCGAAGGAGTGGTTCAGGCTGAACACGCTGGAGATCTCGCTCGCGCCGCGGCTCAGAACCACGATAAGAAGGCTCGTGAAGATCATCATGATGGGGTTGAACTTGGCCATCCAGGAGACCATGACCGCTGTGAAGCCGCGTCCGCCGACGATGGTGGTGGTCAGCGTGTGGTCCGTACCGGCGGTGAGCAGCAGGCCGATGAGGCCGCAGATCGCGCCGGAGAGGATCATCGTGCGCACGATGACGCGCTCGACCTTGATGCCCGCATAGCTCGCGGTGCGCTGGCTCTCACCGACAACGGCGATCTCATAGCCGTGCTTGCTGTAATTGAGATAGATGTACATAACGCCCGTGAGGATCGCCACAAGCAGGATCGGGAGGAGATAGCGCTGGCCGCCGAGAACGGGGAGCCAGCCGGCCTCGGTATTCTGGTTGATGATACCGATCTTGCCCGAGCCCTTGGGCACTTCCCACACGATGATGAAGAACGCGGCGAGCTGTGTCGCGATGTAGTTCATCATGAGCGTGAAGAGCGTTTCGTTCGTGTTCCACTTGGCCTTGAAGATACCGGGGAGGAAGCCCCACAGCGCGCCTGCCGCGACGGAGGCGACGATCATAATGACGATGAGAAGACCGTTGGGGATCTTGCCGCCAAGGCAGATCATGCAGGCCGCGGTGGCAAGGCAGCCGATGAGCACCTGACCCTCGGCACCGATGTTCCAGAAGCGCATCTTGAACGCGGGCGTGACCGCGAGCGAGATGCCGAGCAGGATCGCGAGGTTATGTAACGTGACCCAGCTCTTGCGCGACGTACCGAACGCGCCGTAGAGGATCGTGGAGTAGACCTTGATGGGATTTTCGCCCGTCAGCAGCGTTGTGACGATCGCGCAGACGATCAAAGCGAGCACGATCGCGCCGCCGCGGATCAAAACGGCCTTGTACCAGGGGAGCGTATCGCGCTTGGCGATGTGGAAGAGCGACTGTTTCTTATTCATCCTTGTTGCCTCCCCTCACGAGCGTCATCAGTGCGCCGACCTCGCGCTTGTCGGTCTTTCTGGCGTCGACCACGCCGGAGACCTGACCGCCGCAGAGAACGACGATGCGGTCGCACAGCTCAAGCAGCACGTCGAGGTCTTCGCCGACATAGACGACGGCGACGCCGTGCATCTTCTGCTCTGTCAGCAGGTTGTAAATGGTATAGGAGGTGTTGATGTCCAGGCCGCGCACGGCGTAAGCGGTCATCAGCACGGCGGGGGACTGGGCGATCTCGCGTCCGACAAGCACCTTCTGCACGTTGCCGCCGGACATGCGGCGCACGGGGAAGGACGTGCTGGGCGTGACGACGCCGAGCTCTTCCCAGATGCGGTTGGCGAGCGCTTCGGGATCCTTGCGGTTGAGGAACAGACCCTTACCCTTGCGCCAGGAGCGCAGCATCATGTTGCCCGTCATGCCCATCGAGCCGACCAGGCCCATGCCGAGTCGGTCTTCGGGGACGAACGACATCGAAATGCCGCTCTTGCGGATCTTCATCGGGTCGAGACCGACGAGTTCCTTTTCCTTGCCGCCGTCGGGCGGATAGAACGTGACATGGCCGGAGGCGACGGGGTAGAGGCCCGCAATGGACTCGAGCAGCTCGCGCTGGCCGCTGCCTGCGACGCCCGCGATGCCGAGCACCTCGCCCGCGTTGATGGTGAAGCTGACATCGTCCAGACGCTTGACACCAAGCTCGTCGTAAGCCGTCAGGCCTTCGATGACGAGGCGCTTTTCAACGTCCTTCGGCTCGGGGCGGCTGATGTTCAGGCTCACCGTGTGGCCGACCATCATGTCGGTCAGCGATTGCTGGTCGGCGTCCTTGGTGGCGACGTCACCGACGTATTCGCCCTTGCGCAGCACGGCCACGCGGTCGGACACGTCGAGCACCTCGTGCAGCTTGTGCGTGATGATAATGAGGGACTTGCCGTCGGCCTTCATGTTGCGCATGATGGCGAAGAGCTTGTCCGTCTCCTGCGGGGTGAGCACTGCGGTCGGCTCGTCCAGAATGAGGATGTCCGCCCCGCGGTAGAGCACCTTGACGATCTCGACGGTCTGCTTCTGCGAAACGGACATGTCGTAGATCTTCTGATTGGGGTCGATGTCGAACCCGTATTTGTCGCAGATCTCTTTGACCTTTTTGCTGGCTTCGGCAATGTCGAGCTTGCCTTCAAGGCCGAGGATGATATTCTCCGTTGCGGTGAAAAGATCAACGAGCTTGAAGTGCTGGTGGATCATACCGATGCCGTGTTCGAACGCATCCTTGGGGGAGGCGATCGTGACGGGTTCGCCGTGAATGTAGATTTGCCCCTCGTCGGGGAAATAGATGCCGGAGAGCATGTTCATCAGCGTCGTCTTGCCGCTGCCGTTTTCGCCGAGCAGCGACAGGATCTCGCCCTCGTGCAGCTCAAGGTTGATGGCGTTGTTCGCCACCACTTTGCCGAACCGCTTCGTGACATTCTCCATTTTAACTGCGCATGCAGTTCCCAAGGCGGTCACCCCTTTTTCCGCTGGAGGGCACAGGAAGAAAACCCCGCAGCATTGTATTTGTACAAGTCATATATTAGCATAATTGAACGGCGTTGTAAATGTAAAACAGAAAAAAACACAAAAAAAATTAGAAGCGTACAAAAATTTTTAGCAAAATAGCGATAATTGCCATAAAAAGAAAAAGATATCGGGCTGCCCGAAGGCAGCCCGATATGTAGTAGCAGAAACAATTAGCCGCCGAAATTAGTATCCAGCAGATCAATGCCGTCGATCATGAGCTGGAAGTACGGGGCGGAACGGGCGGTGGACTCAGCCAGATAACCGTCCTGGACAACCTCGGTGTCGGGTGTGTAGTCGGGATCGGTGTCGACGTCAGCCATGTAAGAGGTGACAGGCTGGCCGTCCACGGTGAAGGTGGAGCAGTCGAAGACGTGGAGCTCGCCGCTCTCGAGCTTGGCGGTCGCATCGGCAATGGCCTCAGCGGTGCCCTCGGCAGCAACGTTCTCGTTCAGGTCGGTCAGCACGACGGAGCCGGTAGCAAGGGTGCCGGTCCAGTCAGCGTCGATGGCCTCGCCGTTCATGGCAGCCTTGATGGCGTACTCATAGTAGGGGGCCCAGTCGATGCGGGAGGAGATCAGATAGGTGTTGGGGCAGGCGGCCTCGGTGGAACCGTTGTAGGAAACGTCGGGAACACCGGCGGTCTCGCAAGCGGTGGGAGCGCCCATGGAGTCGGCGTGCTGGCTGATGAGCTTGCAGCCGTTCTTGATGAGCTTCTGCGCGCCTTCCTTCTCGGCGGTCTCGTCATACCAGCTGCCGGTGAAGGTGACTTCCATCGTGGCAGTGGGGCAGACGGAGCGAGCGCCCAGGAAGAAGGAGGTGTAGCCGGAGATAACCTCGGCATAGGTGAAGGCGCCGACGTAGCCGATCTTGGCCTCGTCTGCGGTGAACTCACCGTTGGCGATCATCTCGTTGAGCTTCATACCGGCAGCGATACCGGCGAGGTAACGGCCCTCATAGATGGAAGCGAAGGCGTTGTGGTAGTTGGAGAGACCCTCGGTGTGCGCCTTGGTGCCGGTGGAGTGGCAGAACTGCACGTCGGGGAAGTCCTTCGCGGCCTGGATCATGTAGTCTTCGTGACCGAAGGAGTCGGCGAAGATGATGTTGCAGCCGGCGTCGGCGAGCTCAGCGGCCTTGTCGTAGCACTCCTGACCTTCGGGAACGTTGGTCACGATGGTGTACTCGACGCCGAGCGTCTCGCAGGCATCTTTCGCAGCGTTGATGAAGTTGAGGTCGTAGGTGGAGTTTTCGTCGTGGAGCATGATGAAGCCGACCTTGAAATCGGTGACTTCGTTGTTGTCCTGATCGTCGGTGTTGGTATCGTCCTTCTTATCGCCGCAGGCGACGAGGGCGAGGACCATCACGAGACTCAGGAGCAGTGCAAGGAACTTCTTCATTTCGGTAAATCCTCCTTAAATTTTACGGCAATCAAAAGATTTGAATACCGTTATCACCATGATACATAAAAAGGAAAAATTTAGCAACAGGAAAAAGAAAAAATGAGGGTCAAACTTGACCAAAAAAGCAGCATGAATTTTTGTCCATAGCGGAGAAAGCACGAAAAAAAGGGCCCGCTTTTTGAAACGGACCCTTTTTAGGAAGGTTTGGCGGGATTTACATCTGCACGCGGGTGCCGGTCTTGCCCTCGATGCCCTCGGCTGCCTTTTCAAGCAGCGTGATGAGCGCAACGCGGCCGGGCTTGCTCTCAGCAAACGACATGGCGGCCTGGACCTTCGGCAGCATGGAGCCGGGGGCAAACTGCTTTTCGTCGATATACTTGCGCGCCTCGTCCGGCGTCAGGGTGTCGAGACCCTTCTGGTCGGGCTTGCCGAAGTTGATGGCGACCTTTTCGACGGCCGTCAGGATGACGAGCATGTCCGCGTCGAGCAGCTCTGCGAGCTTGGCGGAGGCGAAGTCCTTGTCGATGACCGCGGGCGTGCCGTAGAGCTTGCCGTCACGGCAAACGACGGGGATGCCGCCGCCGCCGACCGTGATGACGACCGTACCGTTGTCGACGAGCGCCTTGACAGTGTTCTTTTCAATGACGTCGATCGGCTTGGGGGAGGGAACGACCTGACGGTAGCCGCGGCCGGCATCCTCGACCATGGTGTAGCCCTTTTCCGCGGCGATGCGGTCGGCGGTCTCCTTGTCGTAGAACGCGCCGACGGGCTTGGTCGGATGCTGGAAAGCGGGGTCAGCCTCGTCGACGAGCACCTGCGTCACGACGGTCGCGACGTCCTTGTTCATGCCGCGGGAGGCGAGCTCGTTGCCGATGGCGTTCTGCAGGTGGTAGCCGATATAGCCCTGGCTCATCGCGCCGCACTCGGGGAAGGGCATGTCGGACTTGATGGCCCCCGCCTCGGCGGCGGTGGCCATGCCGAGGTTGATCATGCCGACCTGCGGGCCGTTGCCGTGGGCGATGATGACCTCGTTGCCCTGCGCGATCAGGTCGACGATGGGCTTTGCGGTCTCGGTGACGAGGGCGAGCTGCTCGTAAGGGGTGTTGCCCAGCGCGTTGCCGCCCAGGGCGATGACGATTCTTTTGCTCATGATGACTATCTCTCCTTGATTTTTTAAAAACTCTCTTCTCTCAAAAGCGGCTAACAAAAGCGGCTGACCCGCCTTTTTACATATGAAATGCGCTTTAGAACATCTTGCGCTCTTCGCCGGACTTATCCATCTCCATCAGCGCGCGGACGGGGTCTTTGACCTGCGCGAGGAACATCATTGCGGCGATGATATACGGCTTGTAGGAAGCCTGCTTGTACAGAGGCACGATGTAACGGTCGAACACGCTGTTGTCGACCTCGCCCTCAGGGCAGGAAAGACCGGTGATGTCGGCGGGCAGGCAGTGGAGATAGAGCGCCTTGCCGTCCTTGGTGAGCTTCATCATCTCTTCGGTGCAGGCCCAGTCCTTGTGCTCGGCGTTCTGCGCGAGCAGCTTTTTCTCCAGCGCGTCGATGCCGTCCTTGTCGCCAGCCTGATAGAGCTTCGTGCGCTCCTCCATGGCCTTGAACGGCGCCCAGGACTTGGGATAGACGATGTCGGCGTCCTTGAAGGCTTCCTTCATGTCGTTGCACTTCTTGAAGCTGCCGCCGGTGGCCGCCGCGTTCTTCTTGGCGATCTCCTCGACCTCGGGCATGACCTCGTAGCCTTCGGGGTGAGCGAGGGTAACATCCATACCGAAGCGGGTGAAGAGGCCGATAACGCCCTGCGGGACGGAGAGGGGCTTGCCGTAGCTCGGGGAATAGGCCCATGTCATGGCGACCTTCTTGCCCTTGAGGTTCTCCACGCCGCCGAAGTAGTGGATGATGTGGAGCATATCGGCCATGCACTGCGTCGGGTGGTCGACGTCGCACTGGAGGTTCACAAGCGTCGGGCGCTGTTCAAGGATGCCGTCGCGGTAGCCCTCTTCGAGCGCGTCCATGAAGGTCTTCTGATACTTGTGGCCCTCGCCGATGAACATATCGTCGCGAATGCCGATGACGTCGGCCATGAACGAGACCATGTTCGCCGTCTCGCGCACGGTCTCGCCGTGTGCGATCTGGGACTTCTTTTCATCGAGCACCTGCTCCTCAAGACCCAGCAGGTTGCACGCGGAGGCAAACGAGAAGCGCGTGCGCGTGGAGTTGTCGCGGAAGATCGAAATGCCGAGGCCGGAATTGAAGATCTTCGTGTTCTTGTTGCGCTCGCGCAGGTCGCGCAGCGCGTCGGCCACGGTGAAGACCGCGTCGATCTCCTCGTCGCTCTTGTCCCACGTCCAGTAGAAGTCGCTCTTGTACATGTTATTGATGTGCAGAGTCTCAAGGTGGCGTGCCAGTTCAACAGTCTTGCTCATAGATAATTTTCTCCTTTATTTTATAGTATATTAAAAATCGTTTGAAATATTTGCGCCGCGCACGGCGCAAATGATCTTGATCCGTTTTTTTGCCGCGACATGCGCGTGGCAAAAAACACTTCTCACGCAGCGCGCGTCGAGCCAAAGGCGAGGCGCGAAGCGGAGTGCAGCCTCTTAATATCAAATGACGGGCGAAGCACGTTATTTGATATTATTGCCCGTTAACTCCTGACGGAAGGAGGTGGCAGAGCCGTCCTTGTTCTCGGGCTTGTAGAGACCGGGGACAGCCGCGTACAGCGCCGCGCAGGTGACGAGGTCCTGCTTCCAGGTGATCTCGTTGGGCGCGTGGGCCTGAGATTCAGCGCCGGGGCCGAAGCCGACGCAGGGGATGCCGTAGCGGCCCTGAATAGAAACGCCGTTCGTGGAGAACGTCCACTTGTCAGTTAAGGGACGGCCAGTGCGCGTGGACATGGCTTTTTCGTCCGCGCCGATGCGCTCGGTGCCCCAGAGAGCGTGGTGCGCGTCGACGAGCGCCTGCACGTGGGGCGCGGTCTCCTTGTTGATCCAGGTGGGGAAGAAAGCCTCGGTCTCGTAGACGTGGCCGGTCCAGGACGGACGGTCGTACATGTACATGGAGACCTTGATATCCTTGGCGTACTTCTTGCACGCGGGCAGGTCTTCAATCTCCTTCAGGCAGGACTGATAGGTCTCGCCTGCGGTCATGCGGCGGTCGATGGAGATCGAGCAGCTGTCGGCGACGGCGCAGCGGGAGGGAGAGGTGAAGAAGATCTGGCTCGTGGTGCAGGTGCCGCGGCCAAGGAAGCGCGCATCCTCCCAATGCTCGGGGTTGTACTTCGGGTCGAGCATCTTGACAAGACCCTTGATCTCCTTGTCGTCAGAGGCGTCGTTCTCGTTCAGGTCGCGCACGTTGAGCAGCACCTCGGCCATCTTGTGGATGGCGTTGTCGCCGCGCTCGGGGGCGGATCCGTGGCAGGAGACGCCGTGCATGTCGACGCGGATCTCCATGCGACCGCGGTGACCGCGGTAGATGCCGCCGTCGGTCGGCTCGGTGGAGATGACGAATTCGATCTGGTTTCTCGCATCCTCGGGGCCCTTGAAGTATTCGTTGACGATGGACTGCCAGCACATGCCGTCGCAGTCCTCCTCCTGCACGGAGCCGACGACCATGATCTTGTAGCCCTCGGGAATGAGGCCGAGGTCCTTCATGATCTTCGTGCCGTAGGCCGCCGCAGCCATGCCGCCCTCCTGGTCGCTGCCGCCGCGGCCGTAGATGACCTTGTCATCCTCGTAGCCCTCGTACGGGTCGTGCGTCCAGTTTTCGCGGTTGCCGATGCCGACGGTGTCGATGTGGGAGTCGATGGCGATGATCTTGTCGCCCGAGCCCATCCAGCCGATGACGTTGCCGAGCGCGTCGAACTCGACCTTATCGTAACCGAGCTTCTTCATCTCCTCGGCGATGCGGTGGGCGACGCCCTTTTCCTCGCAGCTCTCGCTGGGGATGGCGATCATATCACGCAGGAAGCGGGTCATATCGGGGCCATAGGCCTGTGCGGCTTTCTTGATGGCTTCGAAATCCATGGTAAAACCTCCGTTAAAAGTAATAGTATTTTCTGTCGATCGGGGTTAATTTTCTGTTACACTGTCCTTATCATAGCATAAGAACGGCAGTTGTCAAACAAAAAATTTGCATTTCAAAAATTTTTTAAGAAAGTGATTGCAATTCGATCAATTTATGGTATTATAGGGATGAAAGAACATGCCCGTTCCGATGGAAAGCTGTGCAATTTGCACAGCAAAATAGGGCGGACGGGCGATCGGAGGAGGGATAGACCATAGAAGCCGCAACGCTGAAGACCCTGGAGCAGGTCGCAAAGGGCATCGCCGCGACCTTTGGCAGCCATTGCGAGGTGGTGATCCACGATGTGGGCGCCAAGCACCCCGAGCATTCCATCGTTGCCATCGAGAACGGCCACGTCACAGGCCGCAAGGTGGGCGACGGCGCGTCGCACGTTGTTTTAGAGCAGGTGCGTCAGGCCGACGCGCAGCCGAGCGACCACTTGAGCTACCTCACCAAAACGCCGGACGGGAAGATCCTCAAGTCCTCTACCATGTATATCCGCGGCAGGAACGGCAAGGTCGCCGCAATCCTTGGCATCAATTACGACATTTCCTCGCTCCTGATGGTCGAGGATGCGGTGCACGAGTTGATCGACACAAAGGATAAGACGCAGAGTGAGCCGGAAAAGATCGTGAATGTCAACGACCTGCTTGACGAGCTGATCGCCCAGTCGGTCGCGCTTGTTGGCAAGCCCGTCGCCCTGATGAACAAGGAAGATAAGATGCGCGCCATCGGTTTTTTGAGCCAGAACGGAGCATTCCTCGTCACAAAGTCCGGAGACAAGATCGCAAAATACTTCGGCATATCCAAATACACACTATATTCTTATATTGACAAACAACAGGAGGAGAAGTGAACCATGGGCAAGATCGATTTGACCATCAACAAGACCGGCCTGCAGCACAACATTGAGAAGGCCAAGGAAAACAACGTTATCATCCCGACCATCGCGCAGATGCAGCATCCTGAGACCATCCCTGAGAAAATTCAGGAAAAGCTCAAGACTGTCGGCCTTTGGGACGTCAACCCGCTGAACCTCTTCCGCATCACGTGGAAGAACGAAGCCAAGGAGACCGGCGGCCTCTATCAGGCCGTGCCGAATTATGTTGAAATTCCGTCCGAGCTCTCCGGCGTTCCCTGCCGCATCCTCGCCATGGCGGGCAAGTGGTTCCCCACGGGCTGCCACAAGGTCGGCGCTTCGTTCGGCTGCCTCGCCCCGCGCCTCGTCACCGGCCAGTTCGACGCGACGTATCATCACGCCGTGTGGCCCTCCACCGGTAACTACTGCCGCGGCGGCGCGTTCAACTCGAAGCTCCTCGCCGTCGACTCCGTCGCCATTCTCCCCGCGGAGATGAGCAAGGAGCGCTTTGAGTGGCTCTCCAAGATTGCTGGTCAGGTCATCGCGACGCCGGGCTGCGAGTCCAACGTCAAGGAGATCTTCGACAAGACCTGGGAGCTCAAGCAGGATCCCAGCATGATGATCTTCAACCAGTTTGAAGAGATGGGCAACCCGCTGTGGCACTACAATGTCACGGGCTACGCCCTTGCAGACCTCTTCGAGGCCGTGAAGAAGCCCGGCCAGCGTCTCGCGGGCGCGTGCTTCACATCCGGTTCCGCCGGTACGATGAGCGCGGGCGACCTCCTCAAGGAACGTTATCCAGGCATGAAGCTCGGCGTGGGCGAAGCGCTCCAGTGCCCGACGATCCTGAATAACGGCTTCGGCGGCCACCGCATTGAGGGCATCGGCGACAAGCATATTCCCTGGATCCACAACGTGAAGAACACTGACATGGCCATCGCCATCGACGACGAGGATTCCCAGCGTTTGCTGCGCCTTTTCAACACGGCAGAGGGTAAGAAGTACCTCAAAGAAGAGCTCAAGCTCTCCGACGAGCTCATCGAAAAGCTCACCTGGCTCGGCATCTCCGGCATCGCAAACGTCCTGTGCTGCATCAAGATGGCCAAGTACTATGAGCTGACCGAGGACGATGTCGTCTGCACCGTTCTGACCGACTCCGCTGTGATGTACGGCAGCCGCATTGATGAGCTCAACGAGAAGCACGGCGCCTACAGCGAAGAGGAAGCCCGCCTTGACCACAACCTGCACATGCTCGGCCTGAAGACCGACAGCATGATGGAGCTGACGTACGAGGACCGCAAGCGCATCCACAACCTCAAGTACTACACCTGGGTCGAGCAGCAGGCGCGCGACGTCAAGGACCTCAACGCCCTCTGGTACGACACCAAGGGCACGTGGGACGCTGTCCACGCGCAGGCGAAGGAGCTCGACGAGCTCATCAACG
>ENA-UOJQ01001326-UOJQ01001326.1-human-gut-metagenome-genome-assembly--contig:-P63-NODE-1326-length-20564-cov-7.181871_pt1 | contig 20564 bp, 36 predicted proteins | sample MGYA00242352_ERZ723899 | MGnify/ENA metagenome assembly ERZ723899 | reverse complement strand
AATCTCCATTAGTTTTGAAGGATATTATGGAGAATGGTGTAGATGAGAAATATTTCTATAAGAAAGATTTTGAAATCTTGGATATGAGCAAACGTGTATGTGCAGAGTTAAAAGTTAATTCTATGGAAATGAATAGAAGAATTTATAATTCAGATTTTAAGTGCTGCACATTGACTTGTATAAATGGTGGATATCATGAAAAGAAAGTATTAGATAGTGGTAGACCACGAAAACTTACAGAAGTTGAATATGAAAGATTACAGGGATTACCTGATAATTTTACAAAAGTTCAGCTCAATGGTCGTTGGTTATCATACTCAAAAAGATGTAGTTTGATGGGCAATGGATGGAATGAACCTACTGTTGAATGGATTTTGAGTGGGTTAAGAGAATAACATAATATGAAGTTCGCAGGAATGCGGAATTTCTTCTGAGTTTTCAGAGAATAAATACATATAAAAACAAAGAAAAGAGGTAACAAAATGAGAGAAACATTAATTGTAGTAGACATGCAGAATGATTTTATTGATGGAACACTTGGTACAAAGGAAGCACAGGCGATTGTATCAAATGTAGCAAAGAAAATTAAGGAGTATAAGGATGCTGGTAAGCAGGTAATTTTTACAAGAGACACACATCCTGAGAATTACTTAAAAACATATGAAGGTAAGCATCTTCCTGTTACTCACTGTGTAAAGAATACTGTTGGTTGGCAGATTTCAGATAAGTTAGATTTTGATATTGATAATGACATTCTGATTGACAAAATTACTTTTGGATGGACTCATTGGGATGATTTTAAATTTGAAAGTGTTGAGATTTGCGGATTATGCACAAGTATCTGCGTAATTTCAAATGCACTTATTATTAGAGCAAATTATCCTGAGATTAATATTACAGTAGATGCAAGTTGCTGTGCATGTGTCACACCTGATACTCACAAGACTGCATTAGCAACTATGAAGATGTGTCAGATTGAAGTGATTGGAGAATAAAACATGGATAAATACATGAGTGTGATAACCAATTTTGGATGCCACTATTCATGTCCATATTGCATTGTAAAGAATAATAATCTTCAGATTCCAAAGAGTACGATTGATGGATTGAACTCTTTGGAAGAGGAGATTAAGAAAAATCAGTGTAATTGGGTATCAATATCTGGTGGTGGAGATCCATTATGGAATTTAGAAAATAATGTAGAGTGGTATAGGAAATTCTTCGATATAACTTTGCACAAAGTTCAGATAGAGCTACATACAAGTATGCCAAATGTAAAAGATGCACCATATGCATATTTTGACAGAGTTGTATACCATTTACATGATTTTGAACAATTAAAATCCATTAAGCGATTAAGAAACGAAATCGTCAGAGTTGTATTTGTGGTCACGGAAAATTTCACAGAGGATTTAATCAACAGAATAGCAGTGTATTGTCATAACTCAAATATTATTGATGAGTTGAGTTTCAGACAGATGGTAGATAATCACTATCAGGAAACAAATTATTGTAGAGAATATCTTAGAGAAGGACATCAGAAGTTATGGTGGTACATTGAACAGTGTGATTACAATTTGTACTACTGTGAGAATAAAGTATACAAGGAATATAAAAAGATTGGAGAGAATAATGAAGCATAAGAATTATATCATTAATACTTTCAGACATTTTAAGAAAGTCTGTACTCATAAACGTTGGGTGTTCTACTATTGTTGTAAAGTGGGAATTCCATTTCAAGGGTTAGTACATGATTTATCTAAATTTTCGCCAACAGAATTTTGGGAGAGTGTTAAGTATTATCAAGGTACTTCAAGTCCAATAGATGCTTGCAAGAAAGAGAATGGTTGGTCAGCAGCTTGGATGCATCATAAGGGAAGAAACAAGCACCATTATGAATATTTTATAGATAATCTTGATAATGGTGGAAGCCCAATACAAATGCCATATAAATATGCAGTTGAACTAATTTGTGATTATTTAGGTGCTGGTAGAGCTTATTATGGCGAAGATTTTACTTACAAAAAAGAATGGGAATGGTGGCTTAATAAAAGAAAAAAGCCTTTAATGATGCATAAACAGACGAAAGATTTTATAGATAATGTTTTGTATCAATTAACATTGGAAAGGGAAGAAAATGTATTAAATAAAGATACATTAAAAGAAATATATAGAGGTGTATAAATAGTATATTGGAACAAGAGGAAAAATATTATGTATATTTACATAGAAATAAAATAAATAATAAAAAATATTATGGTATTACATCTGAAAAAAGACCTGAAATTAGATGGAGAAAAGGTTATTCTCACAATGCACACTTTCAAAATGCTATTAAAAAATATGGCTGGGATAATTTTGAACATGTTATTTTATTTGACGATTTAAGTAAAAATGAATCAGAAGAAAAAGAAAAATATTTGATTACAAGAGATAATACCACAAATCCAAATAATGGATATAATTTGACATCTGGTGGAGGGTTAGGAGTATTTAGACACTCTGAAAGATCTAAACAATTGATGAGTGAGCATACAAAAGGAGAACTAAATCCTATGTATGGTAAAACACATTCCGAAACCACAAAAATGAAAATTAAATCACGATTAACAAATCACCCAAGCACAAGTAAAAAAGTATTATGTGAAGAAACTGGACTTATTTATAGGTCTACAAGAGAAGCAGAGCGTTTAACAGGAATTAAACATACTTGTATAAATGAGGCTGCACTTCCTGATGGTAATCAAAATACAGCAGGTGGTTATCATTGGGTTTATATTAAGGAGGAAAATAATATGGAACAGATTATTAACAGCTTATTAGAAACCGATATGTACAAATTCAGTATGGGACAGGCTATTTATCATCAGTTTAGCGATTATAAAACCACTTGGAGTTTTAAATGTCGTAATAAGGATGTTCACTTTACACCAGAAATGGTAGAAGAGATCCGTAGACAGATTAAATTATATTGTGATTTGAGATTCACAGAAGATGAACTTACTTATATTGATAATATCAAATGGATGAAAGGTTCGTATGTTGATTTTCTGAGATTGTGGCAGCCAAGATATGAGGATTTTGAGATTACAACAGATTCAGATTGCGGTCTTTCTATCGAAACATTTGGTACATGGCTTAATACATCTATGTATGAGATTCCTACACTTGCGATTGTAAACGAAGTATATTTCAGAATGGCATATAACTATGAGGAATTGCTTGATAGTTTCAAAAAGAGATTAAATGAAAAGTACGAAAATCTCAGAAGCGGTCATTGGTACGCTGGTACATTTTCTGAATTTGGTCTTAGAAGAAGACTTTCTGCTGAAGCACAGGAGTTAGCTGTTGAGAAGTTTTCACATTTGAATGATACATTACACAGTCCATCTAAATTTGTTGGTACATCTAATGTATATCTCGCAAAGAAATATAATCTCACGCCTGTTGGAACTATGGCTCATGAATGGATTATGTGTTCTGGTCAGGGCAATCACAAGCACAATCCAGCATATTCAAACTGGTATGCCTTAGACGCATGGGTTAGAGAGTATGGTGTGTTAAATGGTATTGCTCTCACAGACACAATTACAACTGATTGTTTCTTGAAAGATTTTCAGTTGACATATGCAACATTATTCAGTGGTGTAAGACATGATAGTGGAGATCCGATTGAATGGGGTGAAAAGATGATTAATCATTATGAGTCACTTGGTATCAATCCTAAGACAAAGACACTTCTGTTTAGTGACAGTCTTGATTTTGAAAGAGCTGATAAGTTATTCAGACACTTCCATGATAGAGTAAACGTTGCATTTGGAATTGGTACTTATTTGAGTAATGACACAGATGTTCCTGCTTTAAATATTGTAATGAAAACCACTAAATGTAATGGTATGGATGTTGCAAAAGTGTCTGATGTAGAAGGTAAGGGCATGTGTAAAAACCCTGATTATGTTGATTATTTAAAGAGATGTATTAATTGGAGAATGGATCATGAATAAAATTTTACTTATACCAGGAAGTTTTAATCCAATTACCAACGCTCATGTTGATATGGCATTGACTGCTAAAAAAGCGGTTAATGCCGATGCTATATTGTTTATTCCTGCACATGATACATATGTTGCGAAGAAAAAGACTTTGATACCTGGATATTGTCGAGTATCGTTGATTAATTCAATGCCAAATTGTGAGGAAAATAATATGTTGGCATCCGAAGTTGAAACAACCAGTTTCTTTCCACAGAGGACATACAATACTATTACTCAGATAAGAGATATGAATGAAAAAGATTATATCTTCAACGAATACTATATTTGTTTAGGAATGGATAATATCGAAACACTTACAACTTGGTATAATTGGAAACCGTTTGTCGAGGAATATAATTTTGTAGCATGTGTGAGAGAAGGTCAGAATCTTGAGACTGCTTTAAAAGAAGCAAATCTTATGGAATATAAAGATCACTTCACAGAAATTCAGATACCAGAAAATCATACTTCTTCAAGTTTGGTTAGAGATTTATGTGAAAAGGGTGAATTTGAAAAAGTAAAAGAATTAGTCCCTAGAAATGTATATGAGTATTTAATTCGGTTCTATGATGTGATGAATCGAATGTAGGAAGGAGAATATATAAAAGTTTGATGCTAAGAAAGTAAAAAATGAAATCGTAGAGTGGATCAGAAATTGGTTTGAACAGAATGGTAAAGATTGTATGGCAGTAGTTGGAATTTCTGGTGGTAAAGATTCAAGTGTTGTAGCTGCATTATGTGTAGAAGCTCTTGGCAAGGATAGAGTTTTTGGTGTGATGATGCCACAGGGAAGACAAAAAGATATTGAATATAGTCGTAAACTTTGCAGTTTTTTAGACATTCCACGTACTATTATTCCAGTCGGAACAATTGTGAATGTTGCTGAATATGAAATTAAAACATCATTAGATGAAGAGTTATCAATTCAGACAACAATAAATCTTCCTGCTCGTATTCGTATGGCTACTCTTTATGCTGTATCACAGACAGTAAATGGTCGTGTTGCTAATACGTGTAATCTTTCAGAAACATTACTATCTTGGGAAACCAGATGGGGTGATGCAGTTGGAGATTTTGCACCAATTAGCGACTTAACAGTAGAAGAAGTGAAAGCTATTGGATATGAACTTGGATTGCCAAATGAATTAATCGAAAAAATTCCGTCTGATGGACTGTGTGGAAGTACAGATGAAGATGCATTGGGATTTAAATACTCTGTTATGGATAGATATATTAGAACAGGCGAGATTGACGACAAAGACATTAAAAAGAAAATTGATAATCGAGTAGAAAAATATCGGTTTAAGAGAATGCCTATTCCTTATTATAAAACAGGTATGGAAAGATATGTAGACTAAAATGGCAGAAGACTTAACTAATTTACAATTTGGAAAATTAACAGTCATCAAACGTGGAGACAACGATAAAAGCGGACATGTGAGATGGTGGTGTAAATGTGACTGTGGCAACCCTAAATTGATTTTAGTTGCCGCAGGACATTTAAAATCAGGACATACTCAATCATGTGGATGTATAAGAAGAGATAATATTAAACCACAAAAGAATTTAGAAGGAAAAAGATTTGGGAAATTAATTGTAAAAGAATTTCTTGGTATAAAAAATCATAGATCATTATGGAGTTGTGATTGTGATTGTGGTAAGAAAATTAACGCTTTATCATCGTCTTTAACTTCTGGAAAACTTAAGTCATGTGGATGTTTATCTTCTGTAGCTGAGTTCGAATTAAGCCAGTTCTTGACAGATGAACAAATTATATTTGATACGCAATATAAGTTTGATGATTGTAAATATAAAAGAAGATTGCCATTCGATTTTGCAATTTTTCATCCACAAAATAAGAAACTCTTATTTTTAATTGAACTACATGGAGAACAGCATTATTTTCCGTTTACATTTAATAGTGAGTCTGATATGCAAAAGAAGGAAAATTTTTTGCATAGAAAACATTTGGATAAATTAAAAGAAGATTATTGTAGTGAAAATAATATTCCATTGTTAATTATTAGATATACAAATTTTCAAACAAAAGAAAAAATTGTAAAAGGGTTTTATGAAAAGCTCTTGCAAAAGAATATTACATTTGATGATTATATATTTTCATCAAAACAAATAAAGGATGATTTACAAGTAAAGCATAAACGTGTCTATAAAAGAAAAGTAGTCCAAATAGATATACCCAACAAGAATATTATAAGAGAATATAATAGTATGGAAGAGGCATATAAGATAACTGGAATATCATCTGGACAGATTTCGGATTGTTGTAAGGGTAATTGTAAAACAGCAGGTGGATATGCTTGGGCATATAATAACGGAAACGTTAATATTGAAGAAGTAATTAAACGTGCAACAATTCCAAATAGAACAAATGCAGTTGTGATTTTTCAAAAAGATAAAAATGGAAATATTATAAAAGAGTGGCAAAGTATAACAGAAGCAGCACATTCTTTGGGAGTAAGTCATCAAGGTATTCAAGCGTGTTGTTCAGGAAAGCAGAAAACTTGTAAAGGATTTGTTTGGAATTATAAGCAAGATTGATTCAATGCATGAGAAAAATCTGTTTAAATTACAGCCAATGCCAAGTTTTGTGTATCAGGCGTAAATGAAATACTATATATAGTGTTTGCGTAAAATATAAACACTATATATAGTAATATTTTTACCAAGAAACATAGATTTCCTGTGAGATTGTGAGGTAAGAAATGGTTAAATATATAGTTATAATTATGGTGTTATGGTCAATTTTATTAATCGGCTTTTCTTATATGACATATTTGATTGGATATATCAAAGGTTTTAATAAATGTAAAAGAATAGATGATGAAATATTGGATAAATATTCCAAAGAAAGAGAGTGAGTATGGCAGGATTTATATCAAAACAACCAAATGGATTATATTGTAGATTTTCGACTGTCACAGATTGTCCTACGGCATGGAATATGACACGAGAAGATTATATCAATATGAAAATGCAGGAAGCAAAAGAAGATGCTGAAGATGTGTTGGATAATTATTTGAAGCCGTTTGATATTGTGGTGGATATGTATTATCCAAACAATATGACAAAAAAGGAATTTGATAAGTTTCTTGAAGAGACTGGATATGGTAAGAAATCTGAATAAAGCAGAGAATAATATAACAGGAGGTGCAAATTGGTAACTAAAAAGACATGGAAAGAATTTAGAGATAGTGGATTTCTTTGGTGGATTAACATGATTTTACATACATTTGGATGGGCAATCGTGGTAGATATTGATGATAATGGTGAAATTACTGATGCTTATCCAGCAAGAGTAAAGTTTCGAGGTTTTGGTGAAAAGAATAACACTGAAGGATATATCAAAGTAAGTCAATACATGAAAGAGAATGTGTCTGATTTGTTAGAAGAAGCTGAAAATTAAGGAGAATAAATCATATGAAAAAATGTGAAATTTTAGAAATGGAAAATAGCAATGATTTTGAAAATGCTATGGATGATTATTTAGATAAGGGGGTACGAAGTAGAATCTAGCTCATGTAATAGTAGATACTATAAAGTAATTCTTGTATTGAAGGAGGAAGAATAAATGTCAGAAGAAGTAATTAAGATTTTAGACGCTCTTGCAGAAAAATTTGGTCTTGCAACTGATTTGACTTCTGCAAATGTGCTTCCATATTTACAGCAACTGTGTGGTAAGTATGTTACATACGAAATTGCAATAAGTGTTGTATGGATGTTAATTGGTGTTTGCCTATTGTTTGTTGGGAAATATGTGATTGGAAAAGCAAAATATTGTTATGGAAAGTGCATGGAAAACTGGCGTTCGAATTATGATATAGCTACTATTGTGCTTGGAATCTTGGCAGGATGTATAATTGTTGGAGGAATTATTGTTATTTTATGCCAGACATTTGATATTGTTACATGTATTACTTATCCTGAAAAGATTATTATTGAAGAAATTAAGTCAATTTATTTGAATTTACAATAATTAAAGGAGGATAAATCATATGAAGAAGAAAATTTTAGCAGTTGCATTAGGATTGGCATTGTGTTTTGGAATGACTGGATGCACCAATGTTGTCAACATTGATACAACAATTAAAAGTCCGAATTCAAAATTGTGCGATTTTGAGGTTATCGAAACAAATTTTTATGGAGCGATTTTAGTAGATAAAAACACCAATGTTCTATATTACTGGATTCAGGGTGATAGTATGACACCTATTTACAATTCAGACGGAACAGTTAAATTGTATGATGGAGAATAATATGATAGACAACGAATTACGTCAGCAATATAGACAAGCTATTGACGATTTGGAAATAGCATTTAAGAAGACTTGTTTATATAGATTTTTCGAAGAAGTTGTGAAGAAATTGAGTAAGATTTAAGATAAAAGTAAAGGAGAAGTAATATGGCAGATTATAAAATTGGTCAGATTTTAACCTCAACAGAAGATGTAGAAATTGAAAAAGCATTATCAGGTGAAAAGGTAAAAATTCCAAAAGGTAACAAGATTATTATTGGAGCAGATAAATTTGCTCATCATATTAGGAATGGTTTTATTCAACCATTAGCAGAGGGTTTAACAGTAGAAGGATATGACACTACTGGTATCGCAGAATATCTTTATATTATACTTAGAAATCACTTACCTATTGATGAAATGATGGAAGATTATGAAATTACTAAGCAAGAAATTATTAATGAAATTGAGTGTGCTTTAGATGAAATTTTATAGACCGCAGTAAACCGAAGTTTCTTGGTAATTTAGGAGGTATAAAAGTGGAAGTAAATATCAATATTGAAGACTATTTATCTCAGGAAGAGATGAAAGAAATAGCAAAAGAGCAGTTTTCTTTAGCTGTTAAAGAACTATTTAGAAAACCAAGCGACATTGAACGAGTTATGACCAATTTATCATATGGATATTTATTCAAAGCAGTGTCAGAAGCAATTGGCAAAGATTCACTTGAGTTTATTAAAGATAAAGTTATAAGTCTTTTACAGGATGATTCTCATATCAGTTATCTTATGTGGCGTAGAAAAGATGCATGGGAGAATGATGAGTCGCCAGCCATTACAGCCATGAATAAAGCGATTAAAGATAATGAGGATTTAATTAAAAGTAGAGTATATAGCTTTATTTCTAATTATGATTTTAATGATGTCAAAGATGAAATTTATGAAGTTTTATGTGATTCATTGCAGAAACAGTTATTTGGAAACAGAGAATAATACATTGAAAGGAGCATGAGATTTGCTGCAGCATTAAATCTGGATTTGCTCTAAGTAAGAAATGGAAGAAAGATATAAAATGTTACAAGGTGATTGTCTTGAAATTATGAAAAATATTCCAGACAAATCAGTAGACATGATATTGTGTGATTTACCGTATGGTACAACGCAATGCAAGTGGGATAGCATTATTCCTTTTGAACCCTTGTGGGAAGCATATAAAAGAATTATAAAAGATAATGGATGTATAGCTTTGTTTAGTAGTCAACCATTTACAAGTTCATTAGTAATGAGTAATCCTAAAATGTACAAATATGAATGGATATGGCAAAAAACTCATCCAAAAGGACATTTAAATGCAAAAAAGATGCCAATGAGAGCACATGAGAACATTGAAATTTTTTATAAAAAACCGCCAGTATACAACCCACAAATGACACATGGACATAAGAGGAAAGTTGCAAAAACCAATTATATAAGAGAAGCTGATGGTAATAGTTGCTACGGAAGAGAAGTAAGGAATACATCTTATGATAGTACAGATAGATATCCGTTAGATGTGCAAGTATTTAGTAATGCCGACCAATCAAAAAAATTACATCCAACTGAAAAACCAGTGGAATTATGTGAATATTTAATACAAACATATACAAATGAAAATGATATAGTCCTTGATAATTGTATGGGTAGTGGGACTACAGGTGTTGCTTGCATGAATCTTAACCGTAAATTTATAGGAATTGAGTTAGATAATAAATATTTTGATATTGCTTGTAAGAGAGTAGCTGAATATGCTAATCAGGATTTATTGATAAGTGCAACTTAAATAAGAGAATAAGAATAATGAAAGGAGACGAGGTTTGTGTACACAAGAAGGAATTCCTTACTCTAAGTAATTAATATTTGGGAAATAAAGAGATAATTAAAAAACAAAGAAAAGAACGTCTTGGGAGTGAATTCATAAATAATAAAAATGTTATTGGAAAGTGTATTGAATATATAAACTCAGCAAACATTACTGTTTTGTTAGAAAATGGAGAAATTTGTCATACTCAATGGAGCAATTTTTCTACAGGAAGATTTGGTACTCAGAGAATGAACGAAAGACTTGGTGAGAAAAACCATAATAATCAAGGTTTGTTAATGGAGATTGTTAAATATAATGGAAAACGAGATATAGACGTAAAGTTTAAAGATGGTTTTATTTCTAAAAACAGACGATATGATGAGTTTAAAAATGGTCAAATAAAAGATTTAATATATCCATCTGTATTTAATATTGGATATATTGGCGGTGAAAAATATAAAGTATCAAAAAATGGGAAAATTACTTTAGAATATAATAAATGGTATGGCATGTTAAGTCGATGCTATGCAGAAAATGAATTAAGTCGATTCCCGACATATATTCCTTGTACTGTTTGTAATGAATGGTTGAATTTTCAGAATTTTGCAGAATGGTTACACGAAAATTATTATGAAATACCAAATGAGATAATGTGTTTAGATAAAGATATTCTGTTCAAAAGGAATAAAATTTATTCACCAAAAACTTGTTGTATAGTTCCTGATAATATAAATATCTTGTTTACAAAAACAGACGCATTAAGAGGCGAATATCCAATAGGTGTATCATGGCATAAAGAGCATAACTGTTTTGTATCTCAGATGAATAGAGATGGTAAACTTATTCATTTAGGGAATTTCAATAATCCAATAGATGCTTTTAATATGTATAAAAAAGAAAAAGAAAAAGAGATAAAACGACAAGCGAATATTTATAAAAAATATTTACCTCAAAATGTTTATGATGCTCTTTTAAAATATCAAATAGAAATTGATGATTAAGGATCAGAAAGGAAAAAGTTAGGTAGCTACTAAGGACATGTCACTTTCTGGTAGAGAACAATGAAATATATGGGCAGCAAGGCAAGAATTGCAAAATATATATTACCAATTATTCAGAAAAGATTAAAAGATTATAATATTAAGACCTATATTGAACCATTTTCAGGTGGTATGAATATGATTGACAAGGTTGAGTGTGAGAATAAGATTGCTTCGGATAACAATAAATATCTTATGGAAATCTTTAATCACTTAAAAGAAATAGAAACGATGTTGCCTGAAATGGTATTAAAGCCACATTATGATGAATGCCGAAAAATGTATTATTCAAATGATTTTTCAAAATATCCACAATGGTATATTGGAGCAATCGGGTTTTTGGCGAGCTATAATGGTAGATGTTATGAAGCTGGTTACTCAGGTATCGTACATACAAAAGCTGGAACTGAAAGAAATTATTATGATGAAGCTAAAAGGAATTTGTTAGAACAGATTCCACGATTGCAGGATATTCAGTTCCAATGTGGAGATTATGAAGAGTTATATTCTGATAGAATTGACTGCTTGTTTTACTGTGATATTCCATACAAAAATACAAAACAGTATGGATCAAGCAAGAATTTTGACTATGACAGGTTTTGGAATTGGGCTGAGAAGATGAGTGAGAAGAATGTTGTCTTAGTCAGTGAGCATGAAGCTCCTTCAGGATGGGAATGTATTTGGCAACAGAAAGTCAAAAGAACGATTGACAATACAAAGCGAGTTAAAGCAGTAGAAAAGTTATTTGAAATAAGAGAATAATTTAGTGAGGTGAACGAAATGGTATACGGAGTATTTGGTGGTTGTTATAGTGACTGGTATGTGGTCGGATATTTCACCAATCGTCAAGATGCAGATAAGTATTGCTGTTTATGTGGTGATGGTGATTATTATGTAAAACCGTTAAAAGATTTAACCGATGAAAAAGATTTGTCAAAAGTAGAATTGAAATATGTACATGAGGTTCTGTTTGATTATAGAGATAATAAATGGATCATGCGTGAAGAACCAGATAGATATAAATGTTATGTTGATAGTAAATTACATTGTAATAGCATACGAAGAGGAGATCCAAATAGAACATGGACTAATTGGGTAGCATTTACAGTTAATATTGACCACGATGATAGAAAACTTGCAGAAAAAATTGCACAAGATTACTTAGCTGAATTGCGTTCTTATGGTGATGGTGATATCTATAATGAAAACATTGAAATGATGAATGAAAAATTCGTAGCACCATTTAAGGAAATGGAACGATTAGAAAAAGAAAAAGCACTAAAAGAGAAAGAATTAGCGGAATTAGAAAGATTAAAAGCTAAATATGAGAAGTAATGAAACTCGCATTTCTTGTTTTTTGAAAAAGGAGAATAACTATATGGAAGATTCAGTGAGATTTATGCTGTTTTACGCTTCAATGTTATTATCTTGTAAAGATGAAGAATTAGCTGATTTTATTGATAATACAGCAAGTGTTAATTATATAGGTGGAATTCCTATTGATTTGCATGAATGTTCTATTGAAGAATTAAGAAGTATTAGAGAAGGATTTGTGAGACAAGCTCTGAATCAAGCAAAAGATGAACTGGATAAATTGGCAACAGTGCAGCCATTAAGATATAAGTCTGAATATGATGGACAAATTGATATATGGGACGAATTTCATAGATTAAATGAAATAGTAAGAATGAAAGATGCTGTTGTTAGGTTGGTTAAAGAAGGAGAATAATATCATGATTTGTGAAAAATGTAATTGTAAAGATGATTGTGGTTGGTATGCTTCTTATAAGAGAATTGTAGACGAGATTTATCTTGGTATTGGAACTGATAATACACTTGGAAGAGCATTATTAGCAACTGTAAATGATAATAGTTTGGAAGATTGTGAATATTTTGAAGGAGAATGATTATATGAAAGTAACGATTGATTTAGAAAATTTAGAGTCTCTTGTACAGAATACAATGGAGACTAATATTGAAAACATTGTAAAAGAGCAGATTGAGGGAACTGTTAGAAAAGTTGCTGATAATCTTGCTAAGAAGATTATTGAAGAAAAGGTATCTGAGAATTTTCAGCGTTTTGTTGATGAATACATAGCAAATACCAAAATCAAAGTTGGTGGAGATTATTGGGGTGATACAGAAGAAAAGGAATATACAGTAGAACAGTATATTAAGAAGGAATTAAAAGAAAGACTTGATTCTAAAAAGCTTAGAGCTAAGAAGAAAGGACACACAAGTTCATATAATGATGATTTCGAAAATGTATCATTTGAGGAATATATCAACAGACAGTTTGATTTTGATGACATGATTAAAAAAGATCTTGATAGATTCATGGATGATATTCGTAAACAGGTTAATAAAACCATGAAGGAAACTTTTGACAACTCAACAAAGAGTATGTTATCAAATGCAGTTCTTAATATTCTTGGTGCAAATGAAACCTATAAACAGATAGAGAATAATATTAAGTGTATTGCAGACAAGCAGGTATAGGCTATGGAAGAAGAAATCTACGAAAACAATTATGAAGACTGCGATTACTGTGAAACGACATACTATGAAAGCGACACTGGATATCGTGAATATGGTTGCAGTTTTATAACTGGTGATGAGAATGATTATCCATGTTTGGGTGGTGAATTAGGTTTTGGCTGCCCATTGTCATTCAAATATAGAATTGAGAAAAATTGAACTTCAAAAAGTGCCTAAAATAAGGGCTTTTAAAAATGAATTTTGACTTGAAATTTTGGTTTCCTATGGAGGTGGTCTATTGGACTTAGATAGAGCAATAAGAATTATAAATTACGATGCCAATGAAAATGCGTCAGAATCAGAACAATTAGAAGCATTTAAAGTATTCTTCAAAGAATTATTTGATACAGATATACAAAATAGTGATGGCGGATATAAAAGTATCTATGATATATTTTCAGAAGCAAGTAAAAAGTTTCATAGTAAAACAGAGAATACAACAATGTAATTACAATTAAGGAAAGGAAAAGAGTACCATGGGTAAGCTGCGCAGCACTTAGGTACAAATATTGGCATTAAATATTGGATATTTAACATCAGATAAGGAAGATAATGAGTTATACACGCCCTATTATGCAACAGATCATATTATTAAATATCTTCCAAAAGATAAAATTATATGGTGTCCATTTGATGAAAACTGGTCTGCTTTCTACAACAGACTAAAAGAAGAAGGATACAATGTAGTCAGAAGTTCATTAGCTGAAGGTCAGGATTTCTTCAATTATGAACCTGAGAAATGGGATATCATAGTTAGCAATCCACCCTTCTCAATCAAAGATAAAGTCTTAGAAAGACTCTATTCATTCAACAAACCATTTGCGGTTCTTCTACCGCTTAATTCCCTACAAGGTAAAACAAGATATAAATATTTCAAAGATGGTATTCAGATTCTTAGTTTCGATGCAAGAATTTGTTATCACAATAAAGAGCATATGGATTCTGTAGTAAAGGGTAGTCCATTTGCAACAGCATATTTCTGTAAGGATTTATTACCAAAGGATCTGATTGTTGAGAAGTTAGTTACATATGAAAGACCATTAGGAGAATAAAAGTATGGAGGTAAAAAATTGAAAGTAGGATACACATACAAGGATGAACTTGTAGAAAGATTAAAATATGTATTCCCTTCTATTATTGAACAAAAAATCAAAATGATTGCTGATGATATTATCGGCAATAAAAGGAATAATGCATCATTACTTCATAGACGTAGTGATAATAATAGTAGGGTTATTGTTGAATCATGGGATTCGGTGTACTCATATCCAAATGAGTATTTAAAGCCAAAATGCTATGGGTATATTTATGAAGTTGATCCAAACGAAACAAGCAAAAAATGTGAGAATTGTATCTACAGAGAAGGATGCATAATAATAGATGAAAATAGAGTGCCAAAAATTGAATCTGTTACATATAGCAATAAAGTAGATTTGTTTGATTATTCTTGTTTTACTTGTCATATGAGTAATGGCGAAGATAAAGTATTCCATTATTGTATTAAAAATCCAATACCGAAAGAATATATGATTAAAGGACAGACTTGGCAGTGGTTAATAGGATTTATGAATGGAATGTGGAGAGAGTCAATTGGAGAACATCAAGAAATAAATTATGTTAAAATTGACAAAAATTAAAAATCTCAATCTCTGAAATGCCCTAAAATCAAGGGCTTCAGAGGTTGAAAAAGGCAAGGAAAACCACGTTTCATTCGAGGAGGTAAATTATGGGTAAATCATTAGAATTTGTAAAAGAACGAATTGCATCAGGTCAGTGCAATGGTATGGAAAATAATAAATATGAATCCATGATTGAACAGGATATACGAGAGTTATTTACGGTTGTTAATTACACCAAAAATGGAACAATTTTAGCAGATGTTCCTTATCTTAAAGGTGACCAACCTTATTTTAATGTAATTATTAAGCATGATCCAGATGCAGATTTTGAATATTTCACAATGCAGCGTTGCAATTGTGATGGAACGTTTGTATTCTTTCAAGATTTAATGGGTGAGTGCATAGATAAAATGATTCATCTTAAAACCTGTAATGTAAATAAGGAGATTCCAAAAGATTTAACTGGATATTCTATTATTTATACGGTTGGAGATTTTGTATTAGCGGAAGAGTTTGGAGATGAATTTGCTACAAAAGAAAAACCTTGGATGAAGAGTAGATTTACAGCTATGTTACCAATTAAGTTTGATGTAGTGAAGAATGGAGAATAAATGAATATACAAACAATAGAGGCTTTAGGTTATAAAATCCTCATAACTGAGTATATCACTAAAGATGTTCAAAGAAGAACCCATAAGAAAAAACGTATTAATAAGAAGTGGTTGAAAAGATACGGCATGAAAATTGTACCAGATAACACGAAAATACTGCTAGTGAATAATACACTTATGATGACAGAAAAATGTTATGAAAAACTAAGAAAATTCACAGATAAAGATGCTGATAGTATGGAAAAATTTTTGAAAGAAGCCAGTAATAAACAATCTTAGAAAGAAGCATTTCTTTTGGAAAGGAGAACAATAAATGGAGACATTTTCAATAGTAGATAAAATAAATGTGGATAAGTTAAATACGAAAATTGCAGAATTCGTATATAGAGAAGGGCATGAACCGTATATATTTGCAAACAAAGAGACGCTTGATGCGTTAGTTAAGCCAATTGAGCAGGCTGAAATGTTTGCAAATTCTTGGGGAATTGGACTTGTAAGTTCATATAAGGGCTGTCTCACTGGTATGTATCGTGGAAATAAAATGTTCAGAGATGATACATTAAAATTCGGTGAGATTGAGTTGAGATAAGAGAATATATACATAGAAAAAAGAAAGAGAGGATACATATGAGAGTATTACTTTTATTAAGAGGCTCTGCTGGTTGTGGAAAATCAACTTGGATTGAGCAGAATGGATTAAAGCCATACACATTATCAGCAGATGATATTAGATTACTGTGTCAGAGTCCAGTGTTACAGCCTGATGGAACAGTAGGAATTAGTCAGAGTAATGATAAAACCGTTTGGAAGACATTATTTAATTTGCTTGAAATTCGTATGCAGAAAGGCGAGTTTACAGTCATTGATGCTACAAATTCAAAAACATCTGAGATGAACAGATATAAGCAGATGTGTGAAACATATAGATATAGAATGTACTGTGTCGATTTTACTGACATTCCAATTGACGAAGTAAAAAGAAGAAACGCCAGCAGAGAAGAATTAAAGAGAGTCCCAGATGAAGCAATCGACAAAATGTATTCACGTTTCAAGACTCAGAAAATTCCATCTGGTATTAAAGTAATTAAACCAGATGAATTAGATTCAATTTGGATGAAGTTATTTGATTTATCTGAATATAAAAAAATTCATCATATTGGAGATGTTCACGGTTGTCATACAGCTTTAAAGAAATATATTGATGACAATGGCGGTATCAAAGATGATGAATTTTTCATCTTCTGTGGTGATTATGTAGATAGAGGTATTGAAAATGCTGATGTTATTAAGTATTTGATTTCTATTAAAGATAAGAAGAATGTGCTTATGCTTGAAGGAAATCACGAAAGATGGCTTTGGTTATGGGCTAACGGTTGTGTAGGTAAGTCTAAAGAATTTGAACTTGTAACAAAGCCACAGTTAGAAGATGCGAAGATTGATAAAAAAGATGTTCGTCAGCTTTATAGAAAATTTGGACAGTGTGCTTATTATAAGTATGGAGAGAATATTTATTTAGTAACTCATGCAGGTTTAAGTGTATTACCAGATAACCTTACATTTGTTGCAACAGATCAGATGATTCATGGAGTTGGTAATTACAATGATTTTGAAAAAATTGCAGAAACATTCACTGAAAAAATGCCATCAAATTACTATCAGATTCATGGTCATAGAAACACTAAACAAGTTCCAATTCGTGTGAATGATAGGGTGTTTAATCTTGAAGGAAGAGTTGAATTTGGTGGAAATCTAAGATGTGTCCAACTTGATAAAGATGGTATGCACGAAGTAGAAGTTCATAATGAAGTATTCAAAACGCCTGAAATGAGAGAAGAACAGAGTGTAACAAATAGCTCTGTTGCTGATGTAATTATTTCATTAAGAGCAAATAGATACATTCAGGAAAAGAAATTTGGTAATATTTCTTCCTTCAATTTTACGAACAAGGCTTTTTACGATAAGGTATGGGACGAGCAGACTACAAAAGCAAGAGGTTTGTACCTTGATACATTTAAGGGGAAGGTAGCAGCAAGGGCATATGATAAGTTCTTTAACATTAATGAGCGACCTGAAACAAAATTAGATATGTTACAGAATAAACTTCAGTTCCCTATTACAGCATATGTAAAAGAAAATGGTTATTTGGGAATCGTAAGCTATGACGAATACAATGATGATTTATTTATTGCAAGTAAATCTACCATTGATAGTCAGTTTGCAGAATGGCTCAAAGAAGCTATTTACAATCAGATTACAGAAGAAAATAGAGAAAAAATGAAACAGTATGCAAAAGATAATAATGTATCATTCGTATTTGAAAATGTTGATATGAAAAATGATCCACATATTATTGAGTATCCTGAAAGCAAGTTATATCTATTAGATATTGTTTATAATCAGATGGATTTTGCTAAATATGATTATGAAACTATGTGTGATATTGCTCATCAGTTTGGATTAACTCCAAAAGAAAAAGCATTTGAGATTGCTAACTGGCAGGATTTTTACGATTGGTATTATGACATTCTTGAAGAGGATTATGAGTATAATGGTAGAAAAATTGAAGGATTTGTAATCGAAGATAGTGTTGGATATATGACAAAGTTGAAGCTTACATATTATAACTTTTGGAAGTTTATGAGGGCAATTTCACATGAAGCTATTAGAAATGGATATATTAAGAAGACTTCTGCTTTAACAACTCCTATTGCTAACGAGTATTATGCATGGGTACGAAAATTACATGATGTCGATGATATTGATTCTGTTCCAAAAGATATTTGCACATTGAGAAGATTATTCTTTAAAGATAAGTTAGGAGAATAACAATGTATAAACAAATTATTATTGCAAGAAAAGACCTCGCAATGTCGTCAGGAAAGCTTGCTGCTCAAGTCAGTCACGGATCTATGGCATTTCTCAGTTGGTTTATCAGAAACAATACTGATTTAGATGGTCACGTAGATGGTTATATTGACGAAGATATTCTTCATAATTGGATTGAAGGCGAATTTACAAAGTGTGTTCTTCAAGCCAAGAATAAGAATCAGTTACTAAAAGCTAAGACTATGGCAGAAGAGTTAGGAATGATTGAAGGTAAAGATTTTTGGTTAATAAAGGATAATTGCCACACCGAATTAAAGCCCGAAGAAGATGGTAGAACACTTACTGTAATCGGTTTTAGACCAATGGATAGCGAACTTATTGATCAGATTGGAAGAAAATATCATTTATACATGTAGAAATGGAGAATATTAAAATGGCAAACAGATTATTGTTTGAAAGTGATGTTATTAGGGCAGTTGATAGGCATACGAATGACGATAGTCAGTTAGATGATGATATTAGCTGTATTCTTGAAGAGGTTGGAACAGCTACGATAGAACTTCCACCTATTATGTTGCCAACTAAACCAGAAACTAAACCAGTACAGAAACAGAAACGAGTTGAACTATTCGAAAATGAAGATATTGTATTAGAGCAACGTGGTAACAGATATTATTTATCTCTCTATGATAAGGAAGGAAAATTTCAAAGAGAAGTAACTATTGATGTCAAGGATGATTACAAGGTTGGACTTTGTAATGGTAAGTAAGGGAGATTACTATGGCAGTATTTAAAAATTTCAAAGATGATGAGTTAATTGTAAGCTGCAAGTGTGGATGTGATGAAGGTATTCATTTTAAGATTCATGATTATGAAGATGGAGATTATGCCTTCTTAGCATATACAAACGGTAACTTTTACACACAACAAAGACCGTTTTTTGAGAAATTGAAGAAAATTTGGGCGATTATTAGGAATAAAGATTTTTATTATTCTGATATTGTGCTTACAAAGGATGATTTCAAAGAGTTTAAAGAATGGGTTAATAGGAAGTAAAGGAGATTGTTCATGAAAACATTTATGATTATTTTATTTGTGATTGTAGTTGTGGTGTGGCTATTGTGGCTGATTGGATTTCCAATTTATAAAAAGTGTATTAAGAAAGAACCATTATGGTGTTCGTGTTATGCGTTAGTTCTTTGTTGCATGGCACTTATTATAAATTTAATTAATCTATGTTTAAAGCTTATTAAGTAACAGTAAATTCAGGATTCATTGGCTTTGAGAAAGGAGAATATATGAGGGAAGATAGGCTTAATTATATTGAGAAAGAGATTAGTAAAACACCACTTTATTCACTGCTTGGTGCAGATGGTATTGGCGAGTTAAAGAGTAGAATCATTAACATTATTTGTGATCAAGTACAGAAAGATTTGAGAGATAGTTCGTATTATCTTATTAGTCCAGATGATGTAAATGAGACACTTGGAGAGAATATTGTTCAGGAAGCTATTGATGAATTAAAGGAAGAGTGGAAAGACAAGCTTAAAGAATATATGTCTCAGAAACTTGAAGCGATGATGAAGTAGCTTCATATGAATCCACGATTCATTTGGTTATAATGAGAGAATATAAAACAAGGAGGTAGAAAATGTCTTTATTATATAAAAATGACACATACAACTATAATGGCGAATATGAAATGAAATCATTAAATAAATTTGCACAAGCAGAAAGAAGATTGTTAGAAAAGAAACAAGCATTGGATGACATGAAAAATGAATATGACCTTATTGAACAACAG
>ENA-UOJQ01001314-UOJQ01001314.1-human-gut-metagenome-genome-assembly--contig:-P63-NODE-1314-length-20707-cov-9.338466_pt1 | contig 20707 bp, 17 predicted proteins | sample MGYA00242352_ERZ723899 | MGnify/ENA metagenome assembly ERZ723899 | reverse complement strand
ATTGATGAGCTTTCCGGGTGTGGCGCAGCTGGGCGAGGAGAAATGCCGCCGCCTGTGGCGGATGAAGGCATTGCTTCGAGGTGAAGAAACAAGGAGCGGAACGAGCGCTCCAAGCGAAGTACCGCGACTATGTTTCTGAAGGAAGCGCCGCGGCGATTAGCAAAAGCCGACAAGCGGGAAGCAAACTGAATTTAGGTACAACCGGGTGTGGCGCAGCTGGTAGCGCGCTTGACTGGGGGTCAAGAGGCCGTGAGTTCAAGTCTCGCCACTCGGACCAGCTAAAAGCCTTGAAATCGTATGATTTCAAGGCTTTTTTGCAACTTTTGAGAGCGAAATGCACAGTGCGAAAATGCGTGAAAACTTCAAAAGCGCACAAAAAAGCGCACAACTGCCTTGAAAAAGTTGCTGCAGCTGCTTTTGCATGATATACTTAAAATATCAGTGAATTTAAAAACAGTATTCAAGGGGGCTGCCAGCGATGAAGAAAAAACTTTTTTGCATTTTCGGTTTGATCCTGATCGTCTCGGCTATCGCCTATTTTTGCCACGATCACAGCGTACTTCCGCTCGACGCCGAAAACGCAAACTATATCAGTTTTAAAATTTACCCTCAAAATGAGCCGAATTATATGGTGACAAACGATGACCGAGTGAAAGAGATCGTGCGTGCTATCAATGAACTGGATGTGCAGGAAACAACGGATCAAGTAGACAGGATGTCGGATAGCTTTTACTATTTTTGGATTCAAATATCGGACAAAGATATCCCTGTTGAACTGGATGAAGATACCATTTCGATCAATAATGAACGCTATCAGGCGGACACATCGGATTTACGCGAGCTTTTGGATAAGACGTATCGTGATGTGATGAGCGGTATTATCGATTGATGAAGATAATATCCGCGTTTAAAGGAAAAATTGCTTGGACTTCGATTTGTAGATAGCAAAGGAGCGGGGCGCAGCTCCGCTCCTTTTTTCTGTTTTCACCCCTCCAGCGGCTTGATCTCCTTATGCTCCACGCGACGCAGCTTGCAGGCATCGGCAGGATTGAAGCGCAGATAACCGATTGCCACCGCCTGCTGCAGCGCCTTGTGCAACACACCATGCGCAGCAGCAGAGTTCCGCTATCCTCCACATTCCCGTCATCATCCCTTGTGCTATACTCCCGATAGGAGAGTATAGCAGTGCGCCCTTTAGTTCCTAAAGGGATTTCCCTTAATACTTTTTCATCAACTTATTAAAAATGATAATTCCTGTGATAATTTGAAACATTAAATATCCGCTGAGATAGAGTATGATCATGCGAGCATTGTCGATAACTTCCAATGCTCCGAGAATACTGAAAACCAAAATAGAGAAACAAATAACCACCAGTCCTATGCCGTAAGCATATCTTCCGGCTCTATCTCTAATTTTTGTTTTCAACTCGTCATGTTGCTCAATTCGGTCGTTCTCCAAACGTTCTTCGTATTGCTCTTTATTCTTGGGGGAACTCCAATAAAAATATTTGCATATCATCATAATTCCAGGGAAGATACCTGCGCCAGCAAAGCCCCATAAAATGCCCTCTAACTTTGTTTCAATCAATAGCGCAACAATCAAACAAACCACACCGAAAAGCACATATAGTATCCCGGTTATCAAATTACTCTTTTTCATTTTCTGCACCTCTTTCATAGATAAAGATTTCTTCAATCCGTTTACCAAAAAAGTCTGAAATTGCAAAAGCTAATTCCAATGATGGATTATACTTTCCTGTTTCGATTGAACTAATGGTTTGTCTTGAAACACGAAGCATTTTTGCAAAATCATCTTGATTTAATCCTCGCTCCTTTCGTAACTGCTCAACTTTATTCTTCAAAAAAACGCCTCCTTGCATGACAAGTTTCCTTTACAAACTTACTATAGCATGACGCGCCCATCTTGTCAAGTTTCCTTTACAATATTTACTTCTTAATCATGGGAAAATTACAATTTATTCATACAGTAAGAGTGCCCAAACATTTTTTGTCCGGGCGCTCTCAGTATCAGTCATGGATCATCCGCTTTGGCAATATCTGTCGAAAAATTCACCGACGCCTCGCCGGAGTCTGATTTTTCCGTGAGCGGGCAAAAAAAGCGCCCGCCAAATGACGGGCGCTTTCCCTTTGTTCACTTCAGGTATTTTGCGACTTCCTGCTCAAGCTCCTGCCACACGGAATATTTCGCGCCGTTTTCATCGAAGAAGGCCTTCAAATCGCGGTTCAGCGCGCTCATTTCGTCGACCGCGTTCATCGCGTGGTCGGACGCGCAGATCTTCCCGAGGCTCGTGGCGCACATAAGCTTGAAAAAGCGCAGACAGGTCTTGTGGTACGCCGCGCCTTCAAACTCCACGTTGTCCTTCGGCAAAATTTCATGTCCCGCGTTTTTGATCGCGCGGTAGCCCTCGATATTAGCGTCGATCAGTCGGCTTAAATAGGCCGTGTTGCCCTTGAGCTTTTTGAGGTCGACGGACGCCACATACTCCCGCTCCCGATGGCCTGCCGAGGACGCAAAGGCAAACATCACGTTTTTCTCCGGCAGCGAAGCGCTCAGCGCACTTGCGCGCATGTCGTTTCCCACAAAGACGATATTCTTTGTCGGATTCGTCCGCAGGGTATCTAGGATCGCGTCGAGCTGTGTATAGCGCAGGACGATGAAGATCACGTCGTACTTGTCCTCCGCTTTCAGCTCCGCCGTGACCGGAATGCGGCTGACCGACATGCGGGGCGAAAACTTATCCTTGATCCGAAGGCCGTTTTTTGGGATGCTCTCGCCCCATGCTCCCCGCGCCAGCAGCGTGACGTCCTTTCCCGCGCGGAAGAAATTCCGCGCCAGATTGCAGCCGAGCACGCCCGCGCCGAATACTAAAATTTTCATAGCCAAGTCTCCTCTTATCCTAAAAATACCTGTTTCCTTCGTTCTGCCTCGTCTCGCTATGCTCTCGTTCCGATTTTCTTTCGTTTTGCGTCAGTTAGTCATCTCTAACCGAAACATAGCAACTGACAGTGCAAAAGTCAAGATGTCTTTTTACCGCTCTCCGGTGCTTCCTTGCCCTTTTTCATCTTCTCCTTCACTTGATCAACAAATCCCCGCTTCAAAAGGGGCTGCGCATTGTTCATCTGTACTGGCCTGTTTTTGTCACTTTGCCAGATTTGTTCAAAAAATATCTGCTTTTGCAAATTTAATCTTGCTTCTTCCGGATATTTTCATATAATGATGACGATTGAACAGGAGGTACCACCATGTATGTTACCTACAACAACCTTTTTAAGCTCCTCATCGACAAGGGCTTAAATAAAACGGAATTTGCGCGCGAGGTCGGCATCAGCTCCAACACGCTCGCCAAGCTCTCGAAAAATGAGCTCGTCTCGCTCGAGGTGCTTGTGCGCATCTGCCGCCAGCTCGACTGTTCGCTCGGCGACGTGGTGCAGCTCGCCCCGCCCGAGCCGCCGATCAAAAACGGCCTTGAGCGTATGAAGAAGCGAAGACCCACCCACGAGAAAGGAGGCAATGCGTACCGCCATGAGTAACGAAACCAAGAAGACCGGCTCCAGCTTTATGGAAAAGCTGTCGACGGTCATCGTCGACAAGCGAAATCTCATCTTTCTGCTCACGATCATTCTGCTCGTATTCTCCGCCTTTTCCCGCAACTGGGTCGAGGTCGAGAGCGACCTGACGTACTACCTGCCGTCTGATTCCGAGACGAAGCAGGCGCTCGACATCATGGACGAGCAGTTCACGACCTATGGCACGGCCGAGGTCATGGTGGCCAACATCACACCAGAGCAGGCCGCCGCGCTCGAGCCCAAGATCAAGGAGATCAAGGGCGTGCAGAGCGTGGACTACGACGAGACCACCGCACATTATAATAACCTCTCCGCCCTCTATTCCATCACCTTTGCCTACAGCGAGGATGACGAGGCCTGTCTCGACTCGCTCGAAGCCGTGAAGGAATACCTGTCCGACTACGATCTGTATGTCGACACGGACCTTGGCAACACGCAGCAGGAGACCATCGACCACGAGATCAGCGTCATCATGGTGTATGTCGCCATCGTCATTGTCATCGTGCTGCTCTTCACGTCCGAGACCTACGGCGAGGTGCCGGTGCTCATTCTGACGTTCGTGGTCGCGCTCGTACTGAATCAGGGCACAAACTTCCTGATGGGCAAAATCTCGTTCATTTCAAACTCGGTCACAAGCATCTTGCAGTTGGCGCTGTCCATTGACTACGCCATCATCTTCTGCAACCGATTTAAAGAGGAGCACCGGCTGCTGCCGCTGCGTGAGGCCGTCATCGTCTCGCTGAGCAAGTCGATCCCCGAGATCGGCGCGAGCAGCCTCACGACCATCGGCGGCCTTGTCGCGATGCTCTTCATGCGGTTCAAGCTCGGTCCCGATATGGCGCTTTGCCTCATCAAGTCGATTTTGTTCGCGCTGCTCGCGGCGTTCATCGTGATGCCAGGCCTTCTGATGCTTTTCGGCCCGCTGATCGACCGCACGCAGCACCGCAGCTTCGTGCCGAAGATCCCGTTCGTCGGCAAGCTCGACTATGCCACGCGCTACATCATCCCCATCGTCTTCGTGGTGCTGGCCGTCATCGGCTACCGTCTCTCATCCGACTGCCCCTATGCCTACGGCTATGGCCTCATCTCCGCCCCCAAGCAGAATGAGACGCAGTTTGCCCAGCAGATGATCGAGGATAACTTCACCTCGAAGAACATGCTGGCGCTCATCGTCCCCACGGGCGACTACGACAAGGAGTCCGCCATCTTAGACGAGCTCGGCCAGTACGACGAGGTCGACTCCACGATGGGTCTTACCAACATTGAGGCGCTCGACGGCTACATGCTGGCCGACAAGCTGACGCCGCGCCAGTTCGCCGAGCTCGCGGGTCTCGATTACGAGGCCGCGCAGGTCGTCTACGCCGCCTACGCCGCGCAGCATTCAGAATATGGCAAGCTTGCGGGCAATCTCGCCACCTACAAAGTCCCGCTCATCGACATGTTTCTCTTTGTCTGCGATCAGGTGGATTCCGGCATCGTGACGCTCAGTGACGAGCAGACGCAGATGCTTCAGGATGCCGAGGTCCAGATGAACAGCGCCAAGGCCCAGCTTCAAGGTACGGATTACGACCGCATGCTCATCTACCTCACGCTGCCCGAAAGCAGCGACGAGACCTACGCCTTCACCGACAAAATTCTCGAAATTGCCGAAAAGTATTACCCCGATGAAAACGTCTACCTCGCGGGCGAATCGACGAACGAATACGAATTCGAAAAGTCCTTCGCCGTGGATAACAAGGTCGTCAGCATCGTGTCGGTGCTCGTGGTTATGCTGGTGCTGCTCTTCACGTTCAACTCCGCCGGTATGCCGGTGCTGCTGATCCTCGTGATTCAGGGCTGCATCTGGCTCAACTTCTCGTTCCCGACCATCACGGGCAAGTACATCTTCTTCTTAGGATATCTAATTGTTTCTTCCATCCAGATGGGCGCGAATATCGACTACGCCATCGTCATCGCCAGCCGCTATCAGGAGCTCAAATCCAAAATGCACCACCGCGGCGCCATCGTCGAGACGCTGAACTTCGCCTTCCCGACGATCATCACCTCCGGCTCGATCCTCTCGATCTGCGGCTTTTTGATCGGCAGCATGACATCTGAGCCCGTCATCGCGGGCATCGGTGAGAGCCTTGGCCGCGGCACGGTCATCTCCATCATCATGGTCATGTTCGCCCTGCCGCAGATCTTGCTCATCGGCAGCGGCATCGTCGACAAGACCTCGTTCTCCGTCCCGTCCATCACGGAAAAGAAATCGGGTCACGGTAAGGTCTCCGTCAACGGCATGGTGCGCGGCAACATCAATGGTACGGTGCATGGCATCATGCACGCCACGGTCGAGGGCGACATCGACCTGAATCTGATCTCCGGATCTGCAAATGAGGAGCAAGACGATGAAGAAGACTAATCATTTCTATCGCTTCTGCGCGCTTGCACTCTCGTGCCTGCTGCTCATCTCGCTTCTCCCTGTCACGCAGGTCTTGGCAGACGGGGACGGCGCCATCCACATCAAGAGCGCAGAAGACTTACAATCCCTCGCGCATTCCTGCACGCTCGACTCCTGGTCGCGCGGTAAAACCGTCGTGCTTGACAACGATATCGTGCTGACCGACGATGACGAGCTCCCCATCCCGACGTTCGGCGGCACGTTCAACGGCAACGGCCACACCATCAGCGGCCTTTCCATCACGCAGAGCGTCTCCCCCGCCGGTCTTTTCGGCGTGCTGCAAAAGGACGCCGTCATCAAAAACCTGAATGTTGAGGGCACGGTCACCCCGTCCGGCGACAGCGAAAATATCGGCGGCATCGTGGGTGAAAACCACGGCACGATCGAAAGCTGCACATTCAACGGCAGCGTTTCCGGCAAACGCAGCGTCGGCGGCATCGCGGGCAGCAACCTCGCCACGGGCATCGTGCGCGCGTGCGACGCCTCGGGCGCGATCTTCGGCCAGAGCATGACCGGCGGCATCGTGGGCGAGAACCTCGGCTCCATCGTCTCCTGCCGCGGCCGCGCCTATGTAAACATCGAGAGCACTGACCCCTCCATCGACCTGAGCAATTTGAACCTCGAATTCTCGCTCGACCTCGCCAAGCTCTCCCGCGCCGACACGCTCAACACCGCCACCGACACCGGCGGTATTGCAGGCTATTCCTCCGGCGCGATCGCGTCGAGCACAAACTACGCCGCCGTCGGTTATCAGCACATCGGCTACAATATTGGCGGCGTGGTCGGCCGCAGCAGCGGACAAGTGCTCGCGTGCAGCAATGAAGGCGCGATCTGCGGGCGAAAGGACGTCGGCGGCATCGCCGGCCAAATGGAGCCCTATATCCGCATGGAGATCTCCGACGGTCTGCTGCAGCAGCTCAAAACACAACTCAACGAGCTCAGCGGTCTTGTCAACACAGCAACCAACCATGCCGAAGACGGCTCGAATGAGATTGCCTCGCGCCTGAACAGCATGTCCGGCTATGTGGATAACGCCGCCAACGAGCTGAACAACGTCCGGCTGAACGCCAGTATTGACAGCGTCATCACCGGCGACGGCTCCCATTCCTCCGACACTCTGATCGGCGGCGGCAGTGCCGCAGGCGCGGGCGCGAGCCACGAGGGCAATGCCTCGGGCACCGTCACCGGCTCGACTCAGATTGTCGCTGCACCGGATCTTGGCGGGCTGACCTCGTCGATCAACGGCCTGAGCAGTCAGGTCACGATGCTCAACAACGCCGCCAGCGGCACGGTCGGCACATTGGCAAATGATATTCGTTCGATCAACAACAAGTTCAACGAGCTGACAGGAACGCTGTTTTCCGCCATTTCCTCGCTCAGCGGCGGCACGGGCGACATCATTGTCGACACCTCCGATGTCGACATCGATTCCGTCACGTTCGGTAAAGTCTCTTCCTGCCGCAACAGCGGCGCGGTGTACGGCGATGTGAATACCGGCGGCATCACAGGCTCCATGACCATTGAATACACGCTCGACCCCGAGGACGATGTCACGGGCCATCTTTCGAACATCTACCGCAAGCAGTATGAGTACCGCTCCATCATCCAGAAGTGCGTCAACACCGGCGATGTGGCCGGCAAGCGCAGCTATGTCGGCGGCATTGTCGGCCGCATGGACCTCGGCTATCTGACTGCGTGTGAGACGTCGTCCTGCACCATCACGAACGAAAACGGCAGCTATACCGGCGGCATCGCCGGTCTCACCGGCGCAACGGTGCACGGCAGCTTTTCCAAGTGCACGCTCAGCGGCAAGAAGTATGTCGGCGGCATCGTCGGCTCCGGCGTACAGGAAAATGTCGACGGCAGCGGCAGTACCGTGAGCTGGAACTACTCGCTCGTCGATATCACCGACTGCCAGCAGTACCAGGGCGCGATCTCCGGCAGCGATACGGGCACGTTTGAGCACAACTACTATGTCTCCGACAATCTTCCCGGCATCAACCGTCAGGGCTATACCGGGCGGGCCGAGCCCATCAGCTATGCAGAGCTTCTCACGCTGCCCGATCTCCCCGAGAGCATGAAGTCCTTCACGCTCACCTTCGTCGCCGACGACAAGACGGTGCTTAGCCGCGCTTTCAACTACGGCGACTCCATCGACGAAAGCGACATCCCCGAGCCGCCCGCCAAGAGCGGCTGTCACGTCCACTGGGACCGCACCGACCTCACGAATCTGCACTTTGACACCGTCGTCACCGCTGTTTACGAGGCCTACACCCCCGGCCTTGCCTCTGAACAGACGCGAGAGAGCGGACAGGCTGTCATCTTGGTCGAGGGCAACTACAACGACGGCGACGCCATCACCGTGACCGCCCAGCCGCTCACGCCCGCGGCGTTCGATGTGCAGTCCGGCACCGTGCTCGATCGCGTGAAGGGCTATTTTGCCTGCCTCAGCCGCGGCGAGATGCCCTCGATGGTCGCCAACGCCGAAGTGCTTGAGCAGTGGCGCATCGAGCTTGCCGACGACGGGCAGGACACGCACACCGTGCGCTATCTCCCGCCCGACGGGCAGAAGGAGCTGCGCATCTACACCCGTGAAGACGGCGGCAGCTGGCAGGAGGCCGACTGCGGCACGATGGGCAGCTACCTCACCTTCTCCACGAGCGGCGACAGCGTTGAGTTTGCCGCCGTGCGGACGCTCGACGTCTGGGGCATCTGGCTCGGCGTGCTCGCCGTGCTGGCTGTTCTGATCCTTATCATCGTTCTGCTCGTCCACCGCCACAAGCGCAAAGCGCGCAGACGCGCCGAAGCGCTGGCGCGCAGCGCGAGCGCCGTCTCGCAGGCCGAGCAGATCGTCCGCGGCGAGGACGCCAATGCGTCCACAGCAGACGAAGCCCCTGCCAAGACGGGTGCCCCCGCGTCTACAGCGGTCGAAGATGCCACTCAGGCGGATGCGCCTGTGTCCGCTGAATCTACGGCAGTCCCCGCCGCCGTGGCAGTAGCAGCGACCGCTGCGCCGGTCGTCACCGCCGCGGTCGAGGGGGCAGAAAGCGTTCCCACTTCCGAACCCGCTCCCGCAGCCGATCCCGGCTCCATCGAGGCGCGCCTTGCGCGCGCGGAAGAGGAACTTCGGCTTCTTCGCGAGGAGCGCGAGGCACGCGAAAACGTGCTCACGCAGCCCGCAGTACCGCCCGCGCCGAAAAAGCGCAGGCACCGCCGCTTCCTCCCTATTCTCATCACGATTTTAGTCTTGCTCGGCGCGGCTGCGGCGTTCTTCCTCCACTCCGACTTTAAGAAGGACCTCGAAGCCTACCGCCTTGTCGAGGCGCGTCTCAAAGAGGACCCGATGACCATGGACGTCACGGTCGACGCCTCCTATGGCAAAATCAGCCTGAGCGCGGATGCCTCCGTCGCCCGCACGAAGAAGGACGGCGCTCCCATCACCTGCATCGACCGCGACGGCGCGGCGCTCTACTACGCAGACGGTGCGATCTACCTTGAAAACGGCAAGTCCTACGCTGTCGGCGGCGCATTCCCAAATTACGCCGAGCTCATGGATGAGACCGCCGAGCTCTGCCGCACGCTCACGGTGACGAAATCCGTTGACGGGCAGGAAAAGCGCTACACCCTCACCGCCGAGGGCGACGACGCGAGCACACTGCTGCGTCTTCTCACCTCGGACGAGATTGCGAACGCCGCATCGCTTTCCGCGATCCGCGTGGATCTCACCGCCGAGAGCGGCGAGCTGATGGACGTAAGCTTCACTGCGGAAAACTCCGGAGATCTTCGCGTGGAGGCCGCCGCGCACTTCACCGACGCGCTCGCGCCGGTGATCCCCGACGATGTGCTCACCGCCATCCATTCGGGCAGCAATGACGACGCTTCCACGCTGACGGACAACGCGCTCCGTCTGCTGGGTGCCTGGGGCGAGCTGACCGCGGACGATCTGTCCGCCGACATTGCTCTTTCCGCCGACTGCGGCCCGATCGTGCTGAACAGCACGCTCCAGTATGACCGCAGCAGCATCGACGGTCAGAGCTACGGCAGCATCCAAAAAAACGCCCTCGCCGTCTACTTCTCCGGCAGCAAGATCTGCGACGCGGATGGCAACAGTGTCGACACCGCGAGCCAGCAGCTCATCGATGCCACGTCGCTCATTGACCTCTGCTACCAGTCCATTCTGAACGGCAGCGCGGGCTGCGATAAGGCGAGCGACGGCTATCTCTACGGTCTTTCGCTCGACTCCGACGCGATGAGCGAGCTCGCCGCCGCCATCGCGCCGGATATCAAGGCACAGGATGTGACCTTCTCCTCCGGACGCATTTCCGTCTGCGTGAGCGAGCAGGGCGAGCTCCAGTCCGTCAACATCTCGTGCAGCGGCGCGCTGCACCTCATCCTCTCCGACGCTCCGGTGTCGCTCTCCGCCGTCATCACGCCGGCGGATCGTGCATTCTCGATTCCCCAGCCGGCGCTCAACGCGCTGAAACAATAGAAAAGCGGAGGGAGATTCATACTATGGGAAATCGCATCATCAGCATCAGCCGCCAGTTCGGCAGCGGCGGCCACGAAGTGGCCGTGAAAACAGCGGATCTCCTCGGCATCCGCGTCTATGAGCGCGAGCTGATCCGCCTCGCGTGCGAGTACGGCGAGCTTTCGGAAAAAACGCTCTCCCCCTCGGACGAAAAGGCGACCAACCCCTACCTCTTCCAGACCGTGCACGAGGGCAACCACCATGTGCTGCGCGGCAAACCGACGAGCGAAGTGCTCTTCGCCCTGCAAAGCCACGAGATCCGCCGCATCGCCCGCCACGAGGAGTGTGTGTTCGTGGGGCGCTGCGCAGACTATGTGCTGCGCGGCGAAGACGTGAGGCTTCTCACCGTGTTCGTCGCCGCGCCGGACGAGCACCGTATCCAGCGCAAAATGGCGCAGGAAAAGCTCACGCGCGACCAAGCCATCCGCCTGATCCGCAAGATGGACAAGCAGCGCCGCAAGTATTACGAGAGCTACACCCACAAGGCCTGGGGCGCGCCGGAGGGGTATGATCTTTACCTTGACACCGGTGCGCTGTCGACCGCTGACGCGGCGGCGGTCATTGCGGAGCGCTTCCGCAAGCTGTAAAAAGAAAAGAGCTGTCTCTCGAGAGACGGCTCTTCTTTTTCGCACAGGTGCGAAGTGCTCTGCGGCATACATGCCGCGTGATGCGACCCCCATTTTCTTTCCCGAGAAAGAAAACGGGCGTCGCCCGTCCAAAAGAAAGGCGTTCCCCATTGCAAGCGAGCAGCTCGAAGAGCTGCAATGCTTGCCGAATCGGGTACCTACCAAGCAGTGTATCTAAACGACTTGACTATCTTCTATCTTCGCTGTCGCTTTGCCTGCAATTCGCTACCCTTACGCAATCTCCGTCTACTTTGGATTTGTGCAGATTTGCTTCTGCCTGCCAAGGCAGCATTGTTGGCGCTTGCCGCGATATGCGCACTTTCGATAGCAGGCGATTACACCGCACCGAAACAAGATTCGAGAGCGGCAGCGGATAATAGAAGTAGACCAAGTCGTATAGCAGAACCAATGGCGGTGAGCGTCAGCAATACCGCCACGCAGGCAGTTGCATTCCGGAGGCAAAAAGCCCCTTCGAGCCCGAGACTGCCAATCTAAGCCTTTCTCTTGGGGTTCCAAAGGGGCCATTCTCTTTCGCGAAAGAGAATGGCCCCTTTGACTCGTGCAGCGCCTTCGGCGCTGCGATCCCCGCGGCGCAAGTGCCGCAAAGTGCTTTGCATTTATGCAAAATAGATGGTAATCGGACAAATCTCTGCTTTTGTCCCCACGCGCATGTTGGGTCCGAACAGGCCGACGCCGGAGGTGACGATGTTGTGCATCTTTCCCTTTTGGAGATACCCGCAGGCATTTTCCCACATCAGCTTGATGGTGAGATTTCCCGGGAACATCTGTCCATCGTGCGTGTGGCCGCAGAGGTCTATGTCGACGCCCGCGTCCGCGAGCTCCTGCAGCTCCTTGGGCTGGTGGTCAAGGACAATGATGGGCTTATTCTTATCCATATCCGCCGTGATCTCGTCGGGCGTCTTGCGCGTCTCGATGCCGCGGCCCGGGCGGTGCGCGTCGGGGCGGCCATAAAGGTAGAACTTTCCGTCGATGAGCATGCCTTCGTCACGCAGGAGCGTGATGTTCGCGTCCTTCAAGAATTCGTCCATGCGCGGGTCGCTCTCCTTCTTCTCGCTCTGGCGGAAGGTGAAGCCCGCAAGGACCGGCTCTTCGATGTCATGGTTGCCGTAGCAGGCGTAAACGCCGTATTTCGACCTGATGCTGCGCAGCGTGGCGGCGATGGTCTCAGGGGCTTCCACCGCCTCCCACTCGTTATCGAAGATGTCTCCCGCGATGACGACGAGGTCGGCGTCCTGTTCGTTGATCCTGTCTACCATCTGCTGCATCTGCTTTTCGCCGATGTTGTAGCCAAGGTGCAGGTCGGCCACGAGCACAACCTTCATCTCGTCCATGCCCTCAACAGTCTTATCGACCGTCACGTCATACGGCGTCACGTGGATGATGCGCGCGTTGACGACGCCCCAGATGGATGCGATCAAAATGACCAGCGCGCACACACAGCCCGCGATGCGGTGCATCTGTGTCGTGACGAAAATGTGCTTGAACGGCAGCACGTACCCCAGCAGCAGCCGCAGCAGGTCCGCCGCGATGACCGCGAGCAGCACATACAGCAGTACGCCGAGCCAGTAGTTGCCGATGAGCTTCATCACGCGCCGCGCCCGCCCCTCCGGCAGGAAAAACGCGATGACGATGGAGCAGGCCAGAAACGCCTGCACAGCCACGGGCAGCGCCCAGTGGCGCGCTGTGCGGAAAAACGGGAACCAGGCTTTCACCCAGCCCATCACGCGGCGCAGTAAATAGTAATTCGCCAGCAGGTACACCGGCGCAAGCAGAATCGCGATCATGTCAACGCGGGAGCATCGCTCCCCTCGCTTCCTTTCGAATCAAAAATCTTCGGTCATCATAGCACGTTTTTCTATCCATTGCAACGCATCCCCGCGGTTGACATTCCGCATGCGGCATGGTACCTTTAGAGTCGAAAAATAACATGGATCAAGGAGGACGATCCGATGAAAATGCTCGAAACCATCCACATTCTCCCCGTGCGCGCGGAGAGCGCTGCGCCCGCGCCGCTGCGCGGCAAAAAGCTCGACCAGCGCGCCGTGCTGCAAGTCGTCCGCAAGGTCGACTGGAAAAAGGCCGGCCTCATCGCCGGCGGCGTGACTGTTGTGTGCGCCGCAGCCGGCACAGCGAGCCGGTACAAATTCTATCAGGGCATCGTCGCGCGCGAGCTCAAAAAGCAGCTCGCCCCGCTGAACGACAAGCTTGACGCCCTGCAGGCTGAAAACCGCATGCTGCGCGCGGAGCTTGAAAAGAAGAACGCCCCCTCCGAGGAACAGAACTGAACCAAAATTGCCCGAACAAATTCCAGTTCGGGCGATTTTTTGCTCTCCGCTGGCGCTTTCCCCCTCCGCATGGTAAAATGGGCAAAAGCAGGACTGTTTTCCGCAAAAAGTCTTCATTGCTACCCACGGTTGCGCGATTGTCTACTGCAATACATGGCATTTTGCGCACACTAACGCTATGCTTTTTGCGAAAGGAGGAACCATGGCACTACCTGAAAAACTCTACACACTGCGCAAAAAGAGCGGTCTTTCGCAGGAGCAGCTTGCAGAGGCGCTGAACGTCTCGCGTCAGGCCATCTCTAAATGGGAGGGCGGCAGCGCGATGCCTGAGAGCGACAAGCTCCTCGCGCTGAGCAATTACTTCGGCATCTCGCTCGACTACCTTCTAAAAGACGGTGCGCCGGATGCCGCGCCCGCCGAAGCGCAGGAGGAGCACCGGACGATGCGGCTTTTGAGCCTCATTCTCTGCCTCGGCGGCGCGGCCGCGTTGATCGTCTATGGCGTTTTGTCGATCCTTGTCCCGTCCGTTCCCGCGCAGATCAGCGGATCGTCGATGATCCGCATCGACGGCAGCGGCATTTTTCTGCTGCTCTGCGTCGCGGCCATCGCCGCGGGCGCGGCGCTGCTGCTCAAAAGCACCAAACACAAATAAGGAGGTCTCTCCATGAAAGCTCTGTCCTGTACCTTCGCCGTGCTGGCGATTCTGCTCTCCGACGTGATGTGCGCCGTTGTCGCATTCAACTACTGCGACATGCTCTGGGGCATCCTCTATGCTTCTTACAGCGCACCGGCGAACACCGCGTTTCTGCTCGTCATCCCCTACGCCGCCGCCATCGCGGTCTGCGCCGCGCTGGCAGTCGTCTTTTGGCGAAAAAGCGCAAAATACTGAAAAAGAACCACCGTATGGCGAGCCATACGGTGGTTTCTCCTTTACTTTCTCACAAACAGGATGCCGAGCGTGTTCGGGCCGCAGTGGCACGAGACGGTGCAGCCCGCCTGCGTCTCTTCGACGGTCTCAAACGATCCGTACTGTGCCGCTTCCTCCTTCGCCGCGGCCACGACGTTCGCGTCCGCCGCCGCGTGGGTGATGAACGCGAGCTCCGGCGCGATGTCCTCGCGCCCGTCAAGGCGCTCTTTTACATACTGGCGGATGCACTTTTCAAACGAGCCGCGGTACTTCTTGCACACGGCCATCTTGCCGTTTCGCACCTCGATGCAGGGCTTCAGGTGCAGAAGATTCGCGCCCAGCGCGGCCACAGCCGAGCAGCGGCCGCCCTTTCGCATGTAGTCGAGGCACTCGATCAAAAAGCTCGCCTCGACCTTCGGCGCGAGCGCGCGCACGCGCTCGGCGATCTCCGCGCCGGAAAGGCCCTGCTCGGCGAGCTTCGCCGCCGCGACGACCAGAAGGCCCTGGCCGGTGCTCAAATTCTCCGAATCGACCACAAAGACGTTCTCGTACTCCTGCGCCGCGGCGCAGGCATTCTGATAGCAGCAGGAGAAATTCGCGCCGATGGTGATCTGCACCACCGCGTCATACTCGTTCGCGTAGCGCGCGAACATCTCGCCGTACTCGTACTGGCTGACCGCCGACGTGCTGCAAAGGTCTCCGCCGCCGTCCACGTGGGCAAAAATGTCGGCGGGCGTGATGTCCACACCATCGTGGAAGTCCTTGCCGTCCTTGATGACGCACAGCGGCGTGACGGCAATATCATAGCGCTCGAGCAGCGCGGGCGACAGGTCGCACGTGCTGTCGGAAATAATCTTCACTCGCATCGTTCGTTTCTTCCTTCCTGAAAGATAAAAACCTCATCTGCGGGCATCCCCGCCGGAACTTACAACATCAGATTTTATATTTTTACCGCAAGCAGATGAACTCTTTCTCAACGCAACATCAACTTCTGTTGATATTTCTCCCACCCGTTCCGCAAAGAAAAGGCCCCCGAAGGTTTTCTTCGGGGGCTCTCCTGTTTGCTTTTATCGCTTACTTGCTCAGGCAGCGATAGAGGAAAGTGACGATCTGACCGCGCGTGCAGTCGCCCGCGGGGTCGAAAGTCGTCGCGCTCGCACCGGTGGTCACGCCGTTTTCCACGGCCCACAGGACGGCGTTTGCGTAGTAGGCGTCCGCCTTGACATCGGTGAACGGATTCTCTGCCTTGCTCTCAGGACTGTTCTGCATGCGGTACAGGAACGTCACGATCTGGCTGCGCGAGCAGGTCGCGTCGGGCGCGAACAGCGTGTCGCTCATGCCGGAGGTGATCTTGTTCTCGACGGCCCACAAAACGGCCTTATCGTAGTAGCTGTCCGCCTTCACGTCGGTGAAGGTCATCTCGCTTGCGGTCGGCTCGAGGCTGCCGGCGGCGCGCCACAGGAACGTGACGGCCTGCGCGCGGGTGCAGGAGTCGTTGGGGGCGAAGGTCGTCTCGGTCTTACCGGAGGTGACCTTCTTATCCACGGCCCAGTTCACAGCGTCCACATAGTAGGCGCCTTCCTTGACATCGGTGAACACGCTCGGCTGGAGCGCTTCATCCTTCGTGATGTACTCGACGAGCTCAACGCCCAGCTTGTGGGCCTTTTCAGCCATGGTCTTGCCGTTCTCGGTGGTAAGGGCGCGGGCATCATCCGCCTTGGCGAGCTGGTCGGTCGTGACGAAGTCCTTGTAGAGCTCCTGCTGGAGGGCGGCGAGTTGATCGGCGACGTAGGCCTTGGCCTCGGCCTTCAAGGGCTTGCCGGTGATCTTGTCGGCGTTGGCGATGTAACCGCCGAGACCCTCAAACGTGAAGTAATAGGAATCCTTCCAGTTGCTCGGATACGCCTTGAAGCCGGAAACGCGCTGCCAGTTGCCCTCGGCATCCTGCGCCCAGCTCGTGCCGTAGGTGCAGAAGGTGTCGGGCTTCTCGGTTGTGAACGCCGCGGACGCGGTGCTGACCTGATAACCGGAGTACATGCTGTCGATCAGCATGGGATAGTACGGGACAAACACGTTGTAGGACATGTTGCCGACGCCGACCCAGCCCACGGTCGCGGTCTCGACCGGACGGTCCTTGAAGAGCTGGAAGATCTCGATCTCCTGGTTGCTGGCCTTGCCGATGGAGGAAAGCTTGTAGTAGCCGAACACATCGTCCTTGTCGAGCTTGCGGTCGGCCTTGATGTTGGTGTAGAGCGCGACAAGCTTGTCGCTCGCGTCAAGGTTGGAGATGGTGAATTTCGTGTTGTCGGCCACGAGCGCGTCGCTGTCATATTTGTAAGCCGCGTTCAGGTAGTTCAGGCCGTCGATCATGCGCTGGTCCATCTTCTCGCTGATACGGGCATAGGACGCACGGAAGTCGATGATGTTCTTCGCCTCGTCGCCGACGAACGTTCCGGCCTTCTTCGCCACCGCGATCAGGTCCTTGGAGGCGATGACGTTCTCATCGTCCAGATCGACGCGGCCGATGACGGCCATGTTGGGTTCAAGGAAGATCATGTTGTTGTTGAGCTTGATGGCGACATACTGCGTGCCGCTGCAATTTTCAACGTACCAGACCTCGTCCTTGTCGCAGACGAACACGCCGGAGGCGGCCACGCAGCCGTAATTCTCGTAGATGTCGAGCAGCAGCTTCACGCCCTCGCGCGCGGAGGATGCCTCGGCCAGGATGATGGTCGGGATATCGGTCTCTTCAATGCCGATGCGCTCGCTCTTGTTCGCTTCCGCCCATTCGGCGTCGCGGTACGGGTCGGCTTCCGTCACCTTTTCGTTGCCGTAGAGCGTTTCGGTCGCGGAGACGGACACGCCCTTTTCGTTCGTGCCGAACTCGGTGTAGGAGTAGTGGTCGGCCTTTTCGCCGCACTCGGGGCAAATGCCATCATAGTAGATATCGTTCGTAAAATAGGTGAAACGGTAGCTGTCGTGGGTGAAATCCCACTCGAACGGTCCGTATTCCGGGCAGCCGACGTAGTGGTCGCCCTGCTTCCACTTGCCGCTCTCGCTGATGAACCAGAGCTTGTTGTAGTCAGAGCCGTAGTCCTCCGTGCGGGCGACGAAGGGCGTGCCCTCTTCGACGAGGTCGCCGCCGACGTAGATCGTCGTGCAGGCGGAGGCGCTGATGGTCGTCGCGGCAAGGGCCGCGGCCGTCACCAGACAGGTGCAGAGAAACTTTTTGAGTACGCTTCCTTTCATGTGTTGTTTCCTCCTAAAATTTTCAGTGTTCGAACGAATGCCGCTTTGTCTGCAAAATCGATGTATTCCCCCGTTCACTTTATCACGCTACCGTAATATAGCACTTTATTTTGCGTTCCGCAAGAGGCAGATCTGCAAAAACACCGCTTCAGTCTCTCATTTCGTCACACTTGCACAAAGCAAGCCGCATTATTCGACGCGATTTATTATAATATAGCTTAGCATCTGTTATTCCGCTACCATCAAAAGGGCGAAAGCCATTGCACATTTTTGCTCAAATCGTCCACCGGTGGCGAACAGCAAAAGCTCCGCAACAGAAGTTGCGGAGCTTTTGCATATCCCCCGCCGCCGCGTAGGCGACCAAGTTGTCGCTCGCGGCGTACTCCATGCGCCCCTCGCGGCAGTGGTCGATGGCGAGCATCCGCCGGTCGGCCACAAAATCGCACTCGTAGCGCTCCATGTGAAAGTCGTTGAACGCGAGCATCACGCCCGAAAAGATCTCATAGGTGGTCATCGTGCCGTCGCCGGTCTCGTTTCGAAACTGCCAGACCGCGCAGCCGTCGCTCTGCGCCAGCAAAAATAGCGCCCTGATGTTCAAATAGTTTCTCTGCGGTCATCTCTTTCGCTCCTGTCCTTTGGAGTTAGTCATCTCTAACCCCTTGGCAGTATATCACTGCTTTCGCCGCTTGTCTTTCCCCATCGGGCGAAATTGTTCCGTTTGGACACCAATTTTGCCGCCGTGGGTCAAAAAAGAGGGCGGGTAACTCCCGTCCTCTTTTTTATTCCTTTACCGGTTCACGAGCAGCTTTTTCATGCCGCGCTCGAGACCGTCGACGGTCAGCGGGTACATGTCCACCGCCCTTGCGATATAGCCGTAGCTCTCGCCCCAGTAGCCGCCCCAGCGCGGGGGCTCCTCGGGATTGAGCCAGATCAGGTGGTCGTAGTGCTCGCAGAAGCGCTTGATCTGATCGAGGCCCGACCATTTCGCCTCGCCGGTGCGGTAGTCGTAGCGCTTTTCCATCAGCTCATACATGTCCATCAGCGCATCGCCGACTAAAATGACCTTGTACTCGCTGCCGAAATTCTGCAGGATCCAGTCCGTCGGCACCGCGTGCTCGCGGTACATCCGCGGGTCGGTATAGACGCTTGAATAAATGCAGTTGTGGAAGTAGTAGACGTGCAGCTCTTTAAAATGGTTCGACTGCCGCGCCGCCTGGAAGAGCATGGAGCAGAGGTTGGAATAATACTCCATCGAGCCGCAGGAGTCCATCAGCATCAGCACCTTGACGGTATTTTTGCGCGGACGCTTGTAGCAGACCGACAGCGTTCCCGCGTTGTCGCAGGTCTCGCGCACGGTCCCATCCACGTCGAACTCCGTTTTGGCCTCCTGCGTCTGCTCGGAATACTGGCGCAGCAGGCGGAACGCCATCTGAAACTGTCGGATATCGAGCACATTGTCCTTGCGGAAGTCGCGGAACCTGCGCTCCCCCGCCACCTGAAACGCGCGGCGGTACATGCTCTTCCCGCCCACACGGATGCCCTGCGGGCTGTGGCCGCTATTGCCGAAGTTTGAGTAGCCGTTCGTACCGATCCAGTACGAGCCGCCGTTGTGCTCCTCGGTCTGCTCCTTGAGGCGCTCTTCGAACATTTTGAGAATTTCCTCAATGCTCTTTTCCTCATAGCCCTGCGTGCGCAGGAACTTGCGGAACTCCTCCATTGCGGCGGCAGGGTTGTTGAGCCAGTCCATCAGCTCCTTGGGAAGCTCGTCCTGATATGGCACGCCGTCGAAGTATTCAAGGAAGATCTGGTCGAACTTGTCGTAATCCGCCTCGGACTTGACGAGCACCGCGCGACAGAGCTCGTAAAAGCCCGTGAGCGAATCGTGCTGCAGGTCCAGCATCAGCCCCTCGATGAGCGTCATCCACTCATTCAGGCTGACGCGAAAGCCGTGCGCGCGCAGAAGGTAGAAAAATCCAGTAAACATGGCGTTCTTATCTTCTCAGCCGGCGCTGCACGGTGGAGATATCCTTGTCCTTTTTGAGGAGCACCCCGATGAACGGGATCTCCTTCGTGATGCGGGACGTGTCCACGCCGGTAAGCTCGAGCGCGCGGATCCAGTCGACAAGCTCGGATGTCGAGGGTTTTTTCTCCACCGAGTCGATCGAGCGGATATAGTAGAACGCCTGCATCGCCTGCATCAAAAGCGTCTCGTCGACATGATCGAAGTGGACACGGATGATCTTTTCCATCTGCTGCTGGTCGGGGAATTCAATATAGTGGAAGATGCAGCGGCGCAGGAACGCGTCCGGCAGCTCCTTTTCCGCGTTCGAGGTGATGATGACGATGGGACGGTGCTTGGCCTTGATGGTCTCCTTCGTCTCGGGAATGTAGAATTCCATCTTGTCGAGCTCCCAAAGAAGGTCGTTCGGGAACTCGAGGTCTGCTTTGTCGACCTCGTCGATCAGCAGCACGACCTGCTCGTCAGCGGAAAACGCCTCGCCGAGCTTGCCGAGCTTGATATACTTTGCGATATCGTCCACGCCGGATGTGCCGAACTGGCTGTCGTATAAACGCTGCACCACATCGTAGACGTACAGGCCGTCCTGTGCCTTCGTCGTGGACTTGACGCTCCAGATGATGAGCTTTTTGCCCAGCGCCTCGGCCACAGCCTCGGCGAGCATTGTCTTTCCCGTGCCCGGCTCGCCCTTGATGAGAAGCGGTTTTTTGAGCGCCATCGCGATGTTCACCGCATTCATCAGCTCCGGGCTCGCAACGTAGTTTTTGCTGCCTTTGAAAGTATTTTCCATAGTGTGCTCCTTGCAAAAAATCAAAATCAATGATATTTTACCCTTGCCACACGCCCCTTGTCAAATTCATTGTTTTGACCTGTCCCCAAATTTTTTCTAAAAATTTGAAATTTCCTCTTGCATTTCCCTGAAAGCTGTGGTAGTATAACACCGTTGTCCGATATGAGACACGCGCCGTTAGCTCAGCTGGATAGAGCGTCTGGCTACGGACCAGAAGGCCGGGGGTTCGAATCCCTCACGGCGTACCAAAAGTCCT
>ENA-UOJQ01001309-UOJQ01001309.1-human-gut-metagenome-genome-assembly--contig:-P63-NODE-1309-length-20766-cov-7.288832_pt1 | contig 20766 bp, 18 predicted proteins | sample MGYA00242352_ERZ723899 | MGnify/ENA metagenome assembly ERZ723899 | reverse complement strand
CCCTATTTCTCATACTTTTTTATTCGCTTGTCCAAGATGTATTATAGTCCTACAGCTCCCGCCTGCGAAAGCGCCAAAACCGCTTGACTTCAGGCAATTTCGCGCTTATAATATTATTTTGGATCATGATGTAATAAAAACTCCAAATGGATCGTTCCGGAGGAAAAACTATGCTGAAAAATACTGAAAAAACCATGGACAAGCTCGTCGCTTTGTGCAAAAACCGCGGCTTCGTGTTCGCAGGCTCCGAAATCTACGGCGGCCTTGCCAATACCTGGGACTACGGCCCCCTCGGCGTCGAGATGAAAAACAACATCAAGCGCGCCTGGTGGAAGAAGTTCGTGCAGGAGAACCCCTATAACGTCGGCCTTGACTGCGCGATTCTCATGAACCCGCAGACGTGGGTCGCTTCCGGCCACCTCGGCGGCTTCTCCGACCCGCTGATGGACTGCCGCGAGTGCCATGAGCGCTTCCGTGCAGACAAGCTCATCGAGGACTACTGCGCCAAGACCGGCGAGGAGCTGCCGAAGCCCATTGACGCCTTCTCGCAGGCCGAGATGAAGAGCTTCATCGACGAGAAGAACATCTGCTGCCCGACGTGCGGCAAGCACAACTTCACGGATATCCGTCAGTTCAACCTGATGTTCAAGACGTTCCAGGGCGTCACGGAGGACGCGAAGAACACCGTGTATCTCCGCCCGGAGACGGCGCAGGGCATCTTTGTGAACTTCGTCAACGTGCAGCGCACCACGCGCCGCAAGCTGCCGTTCGGCATCGGCCAGATCGGCAAGTCGTTCCGCAACGAGATCACACCGGGCAACTTCATTTTCCGCGTGCGTGAATTCGAGCAGATGGAGCTGGAGTTCTTCTGTGAGCCGGGTACGGACCTCGAGTGGTTCGCCTACTGGCGCGGCTTCTGCAAGCAGTGGCTGCTCTCGCTCGGCATGAAGGAGGAGAACCTTCGCCTGCGCGACCATGACCCGGAGGAACTGTGCTTCTATTCCAAGGCAACGACGGACTTCGAGTTCCTGTTTCCGTTCGGCTGGGGCGAGCTCTGGGGCGTTGCCGACCGCACGGATTATGACCTGACGCAGCATCAGAACACGTCCGGCAAGGACCTGACGTATTTCGATCAGGAGAAGAACACGCGCTATATCCCCTATGTCATCGAGCCGTCCCTCGGCGTCGAGCGCTCGTTCCTGGCCTTCCTGGCCGATGCCTACGACGAAGAGGTCGTCGGGCAGGACAAGAAGGGCAACGACGACATCCGCACCGTCCTGCATCTGCACCCGGCCCTTGCGCCGTACAAGGCGGCCGTCCTGCCGCTGTCGAAGAAGCTCTCCCCGGCTGCCGAGGAAATCTACCATGACCTGCAGAAGGAATTCATGGTCGATTTCGACGATGCCGGTTCCATCGGCAAGCGTTATCGCCGCGAGGACGAGATCGGCACGCCGTACTGCATCACCGTCGACTTCCAGACCGTGGGCGACGAGACGACCCCGGCGGACCATGCCGTGACCGTCCGCGACCGCGACACCATGGAGCAGGTCCGCATCCCTGTTTCCGAGCTGAAGGCATGGCTTGCCGAAAAGCTCGCATTCTGACATGAGCGCCTCGGAAAAGCGCAGCCTGCGCGAGCGGCTGCGCCCGAAGGAGCGGAAGCCTGCCGTTCGCTGGCTGCTGACGGTCCTGCTGCTGGCCGCGGCCGTGCTCGGTCTGCACATGCTGCTGCAGATGATCGGCACGCTGGACTTCTCCCGCGGCCGCTTCAGCTCCTACCTGCATGTGCCGAAGATCTACCTGCTGAACCTGCTGCCGGTCGCACTGCTCGTGGCCTTCACCTATTTCGCCACGAACCGCGCCTGGCTCGGCTTCCTTATCCCGTCCGTGCTGCTGTTCATCATGGACTTCGTCAACTATTTCAAGGTCACGCTCCGCGGCGACCCGTTCGTGGCGGAGGACTTCCTGAATATCGGCGAGGGCGCGGGCATCATCGGGCAGTATACGCTGCATTTCCCGGCAATGTTCTTTGTGGGTATCGCCCTCATCGCCGCCGGGACGATCGTCCTGCACCGCTGGGCGCGCGGCCGCATGCCGAAGAAGCGCTGGTGGCTCCGCGTTCTGGCGCTGGTGCTCATCGTGCTGCTGGGCTTCGGCGCATGGGAGCTCTGGTACGGCAATACAGATCTCTATGACAGCATGATGGAGGCGAATACCTCCCTCTTCAACGTCTGGAAGGACGCGGAGAACTATGCCTCGAAGGGCTTTGTCTACTCCTTTCTGAATTCGCTGGCGGAGGCCATGCCCCAAAAGCCGGACGGCTATTCCGCGCGGAAGGCAGAGGACCTGCTCAGCGCCTACCCCGAGGCGGATATCCCGGAGGGGCAGAGAGTCAACGTCATCGCAACGATGCTCGAGAGCTTCTCCGACTTGTCCATGTTTGACTCGGTGTCGGAGCGCTTTGTGCAGGACCCCTATGCGGACTTCCACGCCCTGCAGGCCGAGAGCTACACCGGTACGCTCATCTCCGATACCATCGGTGGCGGTACGATCAATGCCGAGCGTGCCTTCCTGACGGGCTACTCCTACCCGCAGCCCCGCTACCGCCGCGACACGGAGTCCTTCGTGCGCTACTTCCTTGAGCAGGGCTATGAGACGGAGGGCGGCCATCCCGGCTACGCCTGGTTCTACAGCCGCGAGAAGATCAACGAGCGCCTCGGCTTCGAGACGTACCACTTCCTCGATGGCTACTACGAAAACCTGCTGACGGATGAAAACAGTCTGGACGGCCACCCGAACGACGAGACATTCTTCGCCGAGCGGGCCGAAAGCTGGGAAGCGCGCGATCCCTCGAAGTCGTGCTTCTCGTTCAGTGTCAGCTATCAGGGCCACAGCCCCTATGCGGACGACACCCTCGTCTGGGGCGAGACCTACATCCCGCACGAAGGCATCTCCGATGCGGCCTACTACACCGTGAACAACTATCTCGGCAGCGTGGCCAGCACCGGAAAGCAGCTTGCAGCCTATGTCGACTCGTTCCGCGACGACCCCGAGCCGGTCGTGCTCGTCTTCTTCGGCGATCACAAGCCGACGCTCGGCGCAGGCAACAGCTTCTATGAGGAGCTTGGCGTAAACGTGCAGGAGGGAACGGCAGAGGGCTTCTACAACCTGTATACCACGCCGTATCTCATCTGGACCAACGATGCTGCAAAGGCTGTGCTTGGAAGAAGCGACATTGGCACCGGCCCGACCATCTCGCCGTGCTATCTCATGTCCGTGCTCTTTGACTGCTGCGGCTGGGAAGGCCCGTCCTGGATGCAGCTCCAGCGGCAGACCCGTGCGGTGCTGCCCGTCATGCAGAGCCGCGGCATGTATCTTGTCGCGCAGGGCAGCGCTCCGACTGCCTCACAGGGCATCGCCTTGCTGACCTACACGCTTTCCGGCGACGCGCTGCAGGCAAAGCAGAACTATGCCATTGCAGAATACTACGTCCGCCGCATTCATCCCACGCAATCCTAGCATCCCGCTTCTGCGTTTTGAAATAACTCGAAAAGGAATGATCACTATGGAAAAACTTTACGGCAAACAGCTCGAAATCATGGCTACCAAGGCACGGCTGCTCGGACTTGACGCCGTTCATACCGCCGCGTCCGGCCATATCGGCGGCAGCCTCTCCGCGATGGACATCCTCACGACGCTGTACTTCAACGTCATGCAGGTCGACCCGGCCAACCCGCAGGACCCGGACCGCGACCGCTTTGTGCTGTCCAAAGGCCACTGCACCCCGGCTCTGTACCCGGTCCTGTCCCTGCGCGGCTTCTTCCCGCAGGAGGATCTGAAGCTCTTCCGCTCCATCAAGGGCCATTACTCCGGCCATCCCGACATGCGCCACGTCAAGGGCGTCGATATGTCCACCGGCTCCCTGGGCCAGGGCATCTCCGCTGCCGTCGGCATGGCGCTGGCAGGCAAGCTGGCGAAGAAGGACTACCGCGTCTACGCCCTGCTGGGCGACGGTGAGATCGCCGAGGGCCAGGTCTGGGAAGCCGCCATGTCCGCTGCGAAGTATCATCTGGACAATCTCTGCGCCGTCGTCGATGTCAACGGCCTGCAGATCGACGGCGCCACGAAGGACGTCATGCCGTCCGAGCCGCTCGATCAGAAGTTCGCCGCCTTCAACTGGAACGTCATCCATGTGAACGGCCATGACTACGATGCGCTCATCGCCGCGTTCGAGGCCGCTGCCGCCTGCAAGGGCAAGCCGACCGTCCTGATCGCCAAGACGACAAAGGGCAAGGGCGTGTCCTTCATGGAGAACAATGCCGGTTGGCACGGCAAGGCACCGAACGATGAGCAGTATGCACAGGCCAAGGCTGAGGTCGAGGCCAAATTAGCGGAACTGGAGGGCAAATAAGATGGCTGGAAAAATTGCAACCCGCGCCGCCTATGGCGAGGCGCTTGTCGAACTGGCAGAACAGTATCCGGAGCTGGTCGTCTTTGACGCCGACCTCTCCAACGCGACCATGACGAAGGGCTTTGCGGCCAAGTACCCGGAGCGCTTCTTCGACATGGGCATCGCCGAGTGCAACATGACCGGCGTCGCTGCCGGCATGTCCACCTGCGGCTTCAAGCCCTTCACGAACACGTTTGCGATCTTTGCCTCCGGCCGTGCCTGGGAGCAGGTCCGCAACTCCATCGGCTATCCGCACCTGAATGTCAAGGTCGTCGGCTCACACGGCGGTCTGTCCGTCGGCGAAGACGGCGCGACCCATCAGTGCACCGAGGATCTGGCCCTGATGCGCGTCATCCCCGGCATGAAGGTCCTGTGCCCCTGCGACGGCTACGAGATGAAGCTTGCCGTCAAGGCGCTGCTCGAGTATGACGGTCCTGCTTACCTGCGCCTGGGCCGCGCCGCCGTCGAGACCGTCACGGACGAGATCGAGGGCTACCGGTTCGAGCTGGATAAGGGCGTCACGCTGAAGGACGGCAAGGACGTCACCGTCATCGCCACGGGCCTCATGGTCCAGATGGCGCTGAAGGCCCGCGAGATGATGGCTGCGGAGGGCATCTCCGTCCGCGTCATCGACATGCACACCATCAAGCCGCTCGACGGCGAGCTGGTCAGGAAGGCCGCGCTCGAGACGGGCTGCATCGTCACCTCCGAGGAGCACAGCATCATCGGCGGCCTCGGCGGCGCCGTTGCCGAGTTCCTGAGCGAGAACTGCCCGACGCCGCTCGTTCGCCATGGCGTGAACGACGCCTTCGGCCGCAGCGGCACGGCCAACGCCGTGCTTGAGGCCTACGGCCTGACGCCGGAGGTCCTGTGCGACAAGATCCGCGAAGCGCTGGCAAAGAAACACTAAGATTCCTTGCCTCCGCCCTGCTTCAGCGGGGCGGAGGCTTTCTGGTATGGAGGACCGATCTATGATCCGACCTGTCACGTCCGCCGACCGCGCCGTGCTGCGTGAGCTGCTGGCGGAATTTTACGATACGGACGCCGTGCTGCACCCACTCCCCGCATCCTACCACGACGCGGCGCTCGACGAGCTGTTCCGCTCGGACAGCCTGCAGCGCGCCTGCCTGCTCGAGCAGGACGGCGAGACTGCGGGCTATGGCCTGCTCTCGCTCAAATATTCCCACGAGGCGGGCGGGCTGGAGCTGTGGGTGGAGGAGCTGTATGTCCGCCCCGCCTTCCGCGGCCACGGCCTGGGCCATGAATTCTTCGCATGGCTGCGCGGCCTTTCCGCAGCGGAGCACATCCGCCGCATCCGGCTGGAAACGGAACCGGAAAACGAGCGTGCAGCGGCACTCTACGCCCGCATGGGCTTTTCGCCGCTGGGCTATTGCCAGATGTTCCGGGAGGAAGCAACATGATCTATCTTGACAACGCCGCCACGACCCGGCCCTGCGCCGAGGCCGTTGCGGCCGTGAACGATGCGCTGACCGCCCGCTGGGGAAACCCGAGCGCTGTCCACCGCCTCGGCATCGAGGCGGCCCGGCTGCTGCGCACGGCCCGGCAGGATGTCGCCGAGGCCATGGGCGCGGAGACGGAGCGCGTCTTTTTCACCTCCGGCGGTACGGAGGCCGACAACTGGGCCATTTTCTCTGCCGCCGAACGGCTGGGCAAGCGCGGCCGCCACATCGTCACGACGGCCGTGGAGCACCACGCCGTGCTCCATCCCATGCAGAAGCTAGAGCAGCAGGGCTTTTCCGTCACCTGTCTGCAGCCGGACGCGGAGGGCCGCGTGAGCCTCGAGGCTCTGCAGGCAGCCCTCCGGCCGGATACGATCCTCGTCAGCATCATGATGGTGAACAACGAATCCGGCGCGGTCATGCCCATTGAGCGCATGGCGCGGCTGACGCACCGCGTCTGCCCGAACGCGCTGTTCCACACGGACGCCGTGCAGGGCTTTTTCAAGGTCCCGTTTCGTGCGCGCACGCTCGGCGCGGATCTTATTTCCGTCTCCGCCCACAAGGTCCATGGAATCAAGGGCGCAGGCGCGCTGTACATCCGGCCCGGCCTGTCGCTGCCGCCGTTCGTGCTGGGCGGCGGGCAGGAGAGCGGTCTGCGCAGCGGCACGGAGGGCCTGCCCGCCATTGCGGCCTTCGCCGCCGCTTGCCGCGCCGCTCTGCCGAAGCGCACGGAGTCCATCGCCCGGCAGCGCCGCCTGCTGGCGCAGGCGCAGGAGCTGCTCCGTGCCATCGACGGCGTGCAGCTGCTCGGCGCGCAGGAAGCGCCGCACATTCTGAATCTCGCCGTGCCGGGTGTCCGCTCGCAGGGACTCATCAACGCCCTGCAGGAGCGCGATATCTACGTCTCGGCCGGTTCGGCCTGCAGCAAGGGCCACCGCAGCCATGTGCTCGAGGCCATGGGCGTCGACGCCGCGTGGATCGACGGCTCCGTCCGCGTCTCGCTCTCCGATGAGACGACGGAGGACGACATCCGAGCGCTGGCCGAGGCCCTGCCCGCCGTGCTGACGGAGCTGCGGGGCGGAGGGCGGCGCGCATGACCCGCCCGCTCCGCAATCTCATCTCCGCCGTCACGCTCGCGGCCCTGACGGGCCTGCTCGTTCTGGCGGCCACACAGTGGACGGACGTCTTTTTCCGCTTCTATCCGTCGTTTTCCCGCTGGATCCTCGGCGTGCTGGCCGGGATCACGAGCGTTACGTCCTTCCCGCTGTGGGAGCCGGGCCTGTGCCTGATCGTGCTGTGGGGCATCATCTCGCTGATCCGCAGTCTGGTGCACCATCACTTTCTGCGCTGGCTCAGCGGGCTGCTGCTTACCCTTTGCTTTGCCGCCTTTTTCTTCATGACGGTCTGGGGCCTGAATTATTTTGCGCCGCCGATGTCCGAGCGTCTCGGCATGGAAACGCAGGAGCGTACCGCCGCCGAGCTGCGCGAGGTCACGGCCTATTTTCTGCAGAAGGCCAATGAGACTGCGCCGCTGGTCGAGCGCGATGCCGACGGCGTCATAGAAGCAGCGGGGCTCTCACAGCTCGGCAAGCAGGCCGGGGCAGGCTATGAGACGCTTGCCAAAACGATGGACTGCTTCGACGGCTCCACGGCCCGGGTCAAGACGCTGCTGAGCAGCAAATGGTTTGGCAAAACGGGCACGACGGGCATTTTCATCGCCTTCACCGGCGAGAGCAGTATCAGCTCCACGACGTTCACGGCCTCCGTGCCGTTCACGATGTGCCACGAGATCGGCCACCGCATGGCCTTCGCCCGCGAGAACGAGGCAAATTTTGCCGCCTTCCTCGCCTGCGAGGCGAGCGAGGACGCCCGCTTTACCTATTCCGGCTACTACACGGCCTTCCTCTACTGCTACAATGCACTGCGCAAGGTCGATGCCGCTGCGGCAAACGAGGTCTGGAGCGGCGCGTGCGACGAGCTGCGTGCCGACTGCGCCGCCGCCAATTCCCATTATAAAAAAGTGGAAGACCAGAAGGTCTCCCAGGTCACGGATAAGATTTACAACAGCTACCTGCAGACGGTCGGTGTGGAATCCGGCCGCCAGTCCTACGGTGAGGTGGTCGATCTGCTGACCGCCTGGTACTTTTCACAGGAGGCCACGCAATGAAACGAGCGCCCTGGCTCTATACCCTGATGCAGATCGCCCTGTGGAGCATTCACGGCGTTCTGATTTCCTACGCGCAGCGATATCTCGCCGGGATGGGAATGCGCGACAGCGCCATCGGCCTGCTGCTCGGCGGCGCGACGGCGGCGGGCTTCGTGCTGCAGCCGCTTCTGGCCGCCGTATGCGACCGCTCGCGCCTGACGGTCCGCCTGACGCTGCTGACCGGCGGCGGGCTGATGCTGCTTTGCTGCGCGGCCCTTCTCCCGGCGGCAAAGAGCCTGACCCTGACGGCTGCGTTCTATGCAGTGGCCTGCTGCATGGCGCAGACCGTCCCGTCGTTCGTCAATGCCCTCGGTATGGCGGCGGAGCGGAAGGGCATGCGCCTGAATTTCGGCATCTCCCGCGGCGCCGGGTCCATCGGCTTCGGCCTGACGGCCCAGCTGGCCAATGTGCTTCTGCTGCGCGGCGGCCTGCGCACCGTGCCGCTCTATTCCCTCTGCCTTGCCGCCATTCTGACGGCCACGGCGTTCTGCTTCCCCCGCACGGCGGAGGACGCGCCGGAGGCGGAGACGGAGCGAGCCTCCGGCCTTGGCCGGTTCCTGCGCGGCAGCCCGCGCTTCTGCCTGCTGCTGGCGGGCGCGTTCCTCCTGTTCTTCGGCCATAACACGCTGGCAAGCTATCTCTACCGCGTGGCCCAGTGGAAGGGCAACGCCGATGCGCAGGGAACGGCGACGATGCTTGCGGCCCTGCTGGAGCTTCCCATCCTGTTTGGCTTCCCGTTCCTGCTGCGGAAGGCGGGCAGCGGGGTCTGGCTGCGGCTGTCCGGCGTCTTTTTTACGCTTCGGCTGCTGCTGACGCTCGTTCTGCCCGGAACGGCCGGGTTCTATCTGGCCCAGTGCATGCAGATGGGCGGCTTCGCCCTCTATACCGTCAGCTCGGTATATTATGTCAACGAGATCATCCCCGTGCAGGACGCCGTCAAGGGCCAGAGCTTCCTTGGCGCGGCCGGAACGATCGGCGCGGTCGCCGCGAACGTGCTCGGCGGCGCGCTGCTCGACGCCTCGGGTGTGCCGCTGCTGCTGACGGTCTGCACGATTGTTTCCGCCGTCGGTGCGGCCATCGTGTGGTGCGCCGTGCAGACAAAAAAGCACGCCGCCTGCTGAGTTCGACAGACTTCGCAGGCAGAACGTGCTACAATGGCGCTACAGCTTATCCAATGCGAGTGTACTTCCCGACCCCGGCGCACCGTGCCGGACCCAAAATGCAGACTATCCCCTCGGATTTCATATCCGAGGGGACTTTTTTTGTGCGGCGCAGCCCGAAAGAACGAAATAATGACCCGCAAAAAGCTAGGCGAGAAGACCGTATTTGACCTTGATGCGGTCGAGCTTTTCGAGCATCGGCTCACCGAACAGCCACAGGAAGCAGACCGTCGCCGCGGCGTGGACGCAGTCCACCGGGAAGCCGGAGAGCAGATAGGCCCCGATCGTGGCCCAGCTCACCGGGCTCTGCCACAGCAGGGCGGACGAGACGTTCATCAGCACGCCGTAGATCAGAAGGGCAGACAGCGCGCCGTAGATGCACAGGCTCACGCGGCCGCGCCGCAGCAGCCCGCGGCGGTACAGCACGCCCGCCAGAAAACCGCACAGGCCCATGGCGAACATCTGCCACGGCGTCCACGGCCCCTGACCGTACATGACGTTCGACAGCAGCATGGCAAGCGCCCCCGTAAGGAAGCCCGCCTCGCCGCCGAGCGCCACGCCGCTGACGATGACCAGCGCCAGCACCGGCTTGAACTGCGGCAGGGCGGAGAACGCCGCGCGCCCGGCCACGCACAGGGCCGAGAGCACGGCCAGCAGCACGAGCTCGCGCGCCGTCGGACCGCGCCGCTCGAACAGCAGAGCGAACGGCAGCATGACCTCCAGCAGCACGAGCAGCGAGATGAACAGATATTTCCGGTCGCCCAGCAGATACACGCCGCAGAGGATCGTCGCGGGAACGGCCAGCGCGATCACGCCGAGCGAGACCCACGTCCGCTTGGTCAAGTGCCTGCGCGGGCCTGCCTCCGAGGCGCGGCCCGTCCTGCGCGAGACGAGCAGCATCGCGCCGACGAGAAGGACCGCCAGCCCCACGCACAACGCGCCCTGCGGCACGGCAGCCAGAAACGGGATCGAGATTTTGTGCGTCAGCTGCAGGAACAGCGTGACGACGCAGCCGAGCAGCCCGAGCGCGCCGAGGCTGCGCCAGTGCGGCAGCGGCTTGGCCTCCGGCGGGTGCAGAAGGTCCTTCGGCGGGGCTGCGGGCGGCTCGCGCCGCTCCGGGGGCGGGGTCTCCGTGCCGCCGCAGGCGGCGATCAGCTCCTCGCACGTCACGGCCTGCGGCAGCAGGCGGCGGGCCATGCGGTTTGCGGCCGTCGTATAGAAGTGATTCCCGGCGAAGAAGTCCGTCGGGCCGCCCTCGGCTGCGATGGAGCCGTCGAACATCAGAAGGCAGCGGTCGGCATACTGCGCGCAGAATTCAACGTCGTGGCTGACCATGACGACCGTCGCGCCCTGCTCCAGCAGACCGTTCAGGATCGCGGCCAGCTCGCGCTTGACCTGCGCGTCCATGCCCTTTGTCGGCTCGTCGAGCAGCAGAAGCTCCGGCCCGGCCAGCAGCAGCTTGGCCAGCGCGGCGCGCTGCTGTTCGCCGCCGGAAAGATCGTAGGGATGCCGGTCCAGCAGGCCCTCCAGACGGCAGAAGCAGGCCATTTCCTGCATGCGCCGCGCCTGCTCCGCCTCCGGCAGGGAGGCGAGCTGCTCCCGCAGCTCATCGCGGACCGTGGCGCGGTCAAAGAGCATCTGCGGGTCCTGCGGCAGAAGGCCGATGCGCTCGGTCCGGCAGAAGCGCTTGCCGCGCTGCGGGCGGCGCAGGCCGGCCAGCAGGCTCAGCGTCGTCGTCTTGCCGCTGCCGTTGCCGCCGAGCAGGGCAGTCAGCTGGCCGCAGGCAAAGCTGCAGCTCAGGTCCTGCAGCACGTCCTCGCCGTCCTTTTCATAGCGGAACCAGACGTCCTTCAGGCCGAGCAGCTCCTCTCCGGCGGGGCGGAGCCTGCGCGGCGGGACGTCTGCCAGCGGGTGCGACGCGGCGTAGCGCGCCAGCCACTGCCGCCCCTCCGTTACGGTCACGGGGCACTCGTCCGCGCCGACGGAGCCGCTGACGCGTACCGGCGTCGGCATGGAGAAATAAACGGGACTATCGGCCGCGCGCAGGGTGCGGCTGACCTCCTGCGGCGTGCCGTGGGCCAGAACGGTCTGCTCCAGCGCCAGCACGCGGTCGCACAGCGGCAGGGCTTCCTCCAGCCGGTGCTCGCTCAGGATGACCGTTGTGCCGAGCTCGCGGCGGATGCGCGCCACGGCGTTCAGAAAATCGGCGGCCGCAATGGGGTCGAGCTGGGATGTCGGCTCGTCGAGCAGCAGCACGCGCGGCTGCAGCGCCATGACGGAGGCCAGATTCAGAAGCTGCTTCTGCCCGCCGGACAGGGCCTCCACCGGGCGGGAGAACCATTCCTCAATGCCGAAAAAGCTCGCCATCTCCGCCACGCGGCGGCGGATGACCGGCGTGGCAAAGCCGAGGCTCTCCATGCCGAAGGCCAGCTCGTGCCACACGCGGTCCGTGACGATCTGGTCGTCCGGCTTCTGCAGCACAAAGCCGATCTCGGCGGCCTGCCGCCGCGCGTCCAGCGCGGAAAGCGGCTCGCCGAAGAAGGAGATCTCGCCCGTAAAGCTGCCGTGCGGCGTCAGCGCGGGCTTCAGCGCGCGCAGCAGCGTCGATTTGCCGCCGCCGGACGGGCCAATAAGCGTGAGGAACTCGCCCTCCTCCACGGAAAACGAGACGTCCTGCAGGGCGGGGACCGTCTCCTGCGGATAGGTAAAGCTCAGGTGCGAGACCGTGATGCCCGCCATTGGATCGCCTCCTTTGCGTCAAAGATCAGGGGAAATGCGGCCAGCAGAACGAAGGCCGCCGTCCAGAGCGCAGCCTGCACACCGGTCGCGCCGCCGGGCGCGGGGTAGTACCACCATTTCAGCCCGCCGGTCAGGCTCCCGGCCAGAACGATCCCGCCCAGCGTGGCCAGCACGCCGAGACAGATGCCGTCCCGCAGGGTAAAGCGGAACAGGGAAAACGCCGTTCGCTTCGGCAGACCGTAGCCGCGGCTCTTCATGGAGTCCGCCGTATCGAGGGCATTTTCCAGTGCCCAGGTGACCACGATGGACACGACGCGACCGGCGCGGCGGATGCCCGCCAGCCAGCCGCGCTCCGCGGGCCGGGCCAGCTTCTGCGCCTGCGCGACCTCGCGCGTGCGCCGCAGCAGGCGCGGCACGAAGCGCAGGCCCATGGACAGCGTCAGGGACAGCGACGGCAGGATCCTGCCGAACAGATAGACAAATTTATCGGACGTCATCACGGCGTTCCACCCCATGAACCAGAGCACGGCCGTGCCGAGCCGCACGGCGGCGGAGATGCCGTAGAGCACGGACTCCAGCGTGCAGGCATTTCCGGAAGGGAAACGGAACAGGACGGTCACGCCCTGATGGGATACGAGCGGATTGACGACCGCTGCCAGCAGCATCAGCGGCAGCAGCATGGCCATCCGGCGGCCGAAGCCCCGACCGGTGCAGCGCAGGGCGAACAGCGCCGCGCACACCAGCCCCGCAAGCTGCACGGCCGGATGGGATAGAAACATGGCAAACGCAAGCACCAGCACGAAGAACGTCAGGTCCACCAGCGGATGCAGGCGCGCAAAGCCGGAGCGCACTGGCTCTCACCTCACAAAAAACACTTTGATAAGTTTACCACAAAACAGGTCGGAAGTAAACTCATTTCGTGGCAGCGCGTGTCGCGGCGGCATAGAATGCAGCGGGAAAGGAGGAATTTTCTTGGCTCGTGTCATTTATAAGTTCGGCGGCACGTCCGTCGGCGACACACGGCGGCTGTACCGCGCGGCGCGGCGCATCGCCGCGGCCCACTGCGCCGGGGACGAGGTCGTCGCCGTGCTCTCGGCGCAGGCGGGCGCAACGGATGCCCTGCTCGCGCGCGGGCGGGAGATCGACCCGGACTGCGCCGGGCGGGAGGCAGACAGCCTGCTGTCCACGGGCGAGCAGGTCTCCGTCAGCCTGTGCGCGCTGGCGCTGGCGCGTCTCGGCGTCCCGGCCGTGAGCCTGTGCGGCTGGCAGATGGGCCTGCAGACGGACGGCAGCCACGGCAGCGCCCGGGTGCTGGGCCTGCGCGGCGACCGCATCGAGCGGGAGCTGCGGGCCGGGCGCGTCGTGCTGGCAGCGGGCTTTCAGGGCGTGGACGCCGCCGGGGATATCACGACGCTCGGCCGCGGCGGCTCCGATACGACGGCGGTCGCGCTGGCGGCCTTCCTGCACGCCGATCTCTGCCGCATTTATACGGATGTCGACGGCGTCTATGACCGCGACCCGCGTCTGCATCCCGACGCCGTGAAATACGGCCGCATCTCCTATGATGATATGCTCCTGCTGGCCCGCGGCGGAGCGCGCGTGCTGCATGACCGCTGCGTGGAGCTGGCGCGCCGGGAGCACGTCGTGCTGGAAGTCTGCTCTGCGTTCTCAGACGCGCCTGGGACGATCGTCGGATAAAAAACGGGCTTGCTGCGAACACCGCAGCAAGCCCCAAATGGTTCGTTAATAACCCGTTATTTAACCTTCTTCTCCCTGCGCAGGGACAAACAGCGACTCTGCCAGCTCCTGCAGCGCTTCGGGCGGTACCGTGCCGTCCGTCTCAAGGCTGTAGGCAAGTCCCGGCGCGATATCGATCCAGATGAGCTTGCAGCCCGCATTGCCGGGATCGTCCGAAAGCTCTGCCCGGCACCAGCGGATGGTCGTCTCCTCCGTGTGCGGATAGACGCGCTCTGAGCCGGAGAGGTCTACCAGACGTTCCGGGTCCTCCGAGTCACCCGTGCCGACGTGCCAGCGGTAGGGAATGCCGTCCAGCGTGAACGCCGTCTCCGCAACGGTCTGCCCGTCAATCTCCAGAACGCTGTAGGTCACGTTCTCCGCATCCTCCGGGGCGACGGCGACATCGTAGCCCAGTGTTTTCAGAATGCCGCAGGCGCTATGCAGCACGCTCTGCGCCGAATCCTCGGCACCGAGCGCCCACTGTGTTCCCGTGCTTCTGGCATACCAGCCGACCCAGCTCTCCTCGCCGTCCGTGCGCAGGTCCATGGCAAGACCGGCGTCGCTCCAGGACAGCTCCTGCGTCCAGTTTTCCGATGAACCGGTCAGATCGGCGGCGGAGTCCGTCTTCAGGGAGCGCGCCGTATAGCTGATCCCGTTGCTCACATAGCATACCTGCGCCATGGGAATGTCGGAATCCGTCGGGACCAGAGAATAGACCACGTCCTGCGAATCCGCCGGGACGGCCAGCGTATAGCCGAGGTCCATGATCGTCTTTGCATCGGTTGTGCCGGAGGAGGGTACAGCTGCCTCCGTTGCGCTCGTGCCGGACTGCTTCTGCGTGCCGACCGGCTGCACATCCTGCCGGGCCGGAGCGCGCAGCAGCGGCACGGCAGCCAGCGCGGCGGCGATGCACAGGCAGGCCGCGGCTGCAAGCGGGATCCAGACGTGCCTGCGGCGGCGCACCGGCTGCATGGCCTCCTCGAGCAGATCGTCGTCCACGGCGTGCATCAGGCGGAAAAACCGATCTTCCTGCTTCATAGAAATACTCCTTCCTCTTCCAGCCTCCTGCGGAGCCGCGCGCGGGTGCGGAACAGCGAGCTGCGGATGCGCCCGGAGCTTGCGCCGCAGGCCTCGGCGATCTCGGCGATGCTCTCGCCGTACCAGTAGCGCCGCAGGAAAAACCGCCGGGCATCCTCGGGCTGTGCGCGCAGAAAATCATTGAGTGTGCGCTGCAGCTCCTGCACCATGGCGGCCTCCTCCGGGCCGTCCTTTGCCAGCGGCGCAGGCCTCCAGCTCCTCATAGGCCTCCGTCAGCGCGGTCTCGCGCTTCTGCGAGTGATGATAGGCATAGCGGTCGAGCGCCAGGTTGCGCGTGATGCGCACAAGATAGGCCTCGAGCGAGCGCGGCTTTTCCGGCGGGATGGCGTTCCATGCGCGCATGCAGGTGTCGTTTACGCACTCCTCCACGTCGCGCTCATCCTTCAGGATGCCGCGCGCAACGGAGCGGCAGAGCCTGCCGTATTTTTCCTCCACCGCGCTGATGGCGTATTCTACCCGGTGGAAGAACAGCTGCAAAATCTCGTCGTCGCCCATAGGTCTCGTGCCTCCTGCCGCGCCTCTGTGGCTGCAGAAGCGTTCTGTTTATGCAGACGGAAAATCTGCGGGATGGTTTCGTTGGGAATAGGGAGTTAACCCGATTTTTTATCACACATTGTATCGAAATCCGACAGCTGCGTCCATGCTGTTTTCTGCGGAAAAAGAAAAAACCGCCGTGCGGCGGGTGAGATTTCTGAACAGACTGAATTATGAATTGACATTTGCACAGTGGTTCGATATAATAAATCTGTGGAGCCTGCCGTCCGCTATAGACGGTAAGCGGTCGAAGACGGTTGCCTGCCATCCCGCGAGTGCGGAGTGGAGGCGTGTGTATAGCCTCGCGGGAAATTTTTCTCGGGGAGGTGATACATATTACGATTACACTTCAGGATGTGTTCTGGATCGTTTCCATTGCCTGGATGCTTTATCAGGCGTGGGACAAGTTCCATAACAGAAAGAAGTGAGCCGTCTGCCACCAACAGACGGCTCATGGGGTCATTTGACTCGCAATAGTTGTATGTGTCGTGGCAACCGTTCAGGTCCCACAGCAGGGGGATGTCTGTTACCAGCAGGCATCTCTCTGTGTTTTTATTATAACGTCCTTTATGCCAGTTGTCAAATGGATTTTGGGAAATGATCGGTCTTCGAACGTGTACGGCCGATACCGGCTTCCGTTTTGGGAAGCCGCCTTGTAAAGCGGGGCGGAAACAGGTACAGTGGGGTAGAATGACTCCTGCATTTCCGGAGATCATAGAAAGAGGCAACGCATGGAACCGGCAAAATTAGACCTGACGGGCTGCAAATATCCCATGGAGCTTCACAAACTGCTCAGTGCGTTTCTGAACAGACTGACCTATGAAAGTCCAGCAGAAGCGGGGCGCATTGGGCTGGAAATTTGACGATGTGATTCTGGACTGAACGAAAAGTGGGCGCTGATCGCCCACTTTTTCGAACTTTATCCCGCTGCGGCCAGCATATTTTCAATCAGGATGCCGTAGCCCGCCGCCGGTTCGTTGACCAGAACATGCGTGACCGCGCCGACGAGCCGCCCGTCCTGCAGGATGGGGCTGCCGCTCATGCCCTGCACGATGCCGCCGGTCTGCGCCAGCAGGGCGTCGTCCGTGACGGCCAGCCGGAGATTGCGCCCCTGCGGCTCGTCCGGCTCGACGGAGACGATCTGCACGGCATATTCGCGCGTCTCCGTGCCGGAAACGCTGGAGAGGATCGTCGCGCTGCCGGTGTGGACCTGCGCGGCGGCGGCCGTGGGCAGCGGAGAAATGTCCTGCGGCGGTGTCATGGTGCCGAAAATGCCGCGCTCCGTGTTGCTGCGGATCGTTCCGCATGGGCTGCGCCCCGTCACAGCCCCGTGCAGCGCGCCGGGCGTTCCGACCTCGCCGCGTGTGACCGATGTGACGGCGGCGGGCAGGGCAAGGCCGCTGCGCAGCGGGAGCAGGGCGCTGCTGTCGCAGACACCGTGGCCGAGCGCGCCGAATGTGCCGTTCTCCGGGTCATAATAGGTGACGGTGCCGATGCCGGTGATGCTGTCACGGACAAACACGCCGAGCCGCCAGCCGTCCACGGTTCTCTGGGGCTGCACGGCCGTTTCGGCTGCCTTGCCGCCGCGCTCATAGCGGATGGTCAGCGCCTGCCCGTCCGAGGCGGAGACGGCTGCCGTGACCTGCCGGACCGTGCTGACCCGCTCGCCGTCAATGGCGCGGATGACGTCGCCGCGCCGCAGCCCTGCCTCCCGCGCGCAGGGGTTGTCCTGCGCCAGCTCCACGATGGAAACGCCGTCCGTCTGCAGCTGCAGGCCGATGGCCTGCCCGCCGGGGATGAGCCTATCCGGCAGCGCAGCCAGCGCCGTGCCCGCCAGAAGCACGAGCGCCAGCAGGACGGCTGCCAATTGCTTGAAAATTCGATTCATTTTTTCGTCCTCCCGCGTTTTTCTCGCTGTTAATATGGCGCGGAAATCGAAGAAACGGCTTAGAAAATCCCGGCGGAATTCCCTTGTTAAAAAATGCGACCGGCCGCGCTGCAGGACTCTGCAGACACGGCCGGACCGTTTTTATCCTGTGCGGATAGAAATTTCAAAATATTAAAGCCGCCGGATATCCTGCCCGACGAACTGGATCAGGCGATAGGTGCCGAGCAGACGCGAGGCGATCTGCGGAGAATAGCGCACGGACAGCTGCTCCGGCGTCAGATTCGTGGAGATGATCGTCGGGCGCGATTCCATCAGGCGGGTGTTTACCACATGGTACAGGGCGGAGCAGACGAACTGCGTCGTCATTTCCGTGCCGAGGTCGTCGATGATGAGCAGGTCGCACTGCAGGTAGCGCTGGGAAAGCCCGCGGTTTTCCTCCTGCGACATGCCAAATTTTTCCGCTTCAAAATCGGAAAACAGGTGAATGGCCGTGTCGTATACGACGCTGTAGCCGCGGTCGGCCACCGTGCGCGCGATGCAGGCGGACAGGAACGTCTTGCCGAGGCCCGTTGCGCCGGAGAACAGCATGTTCCCGGATTGCATCGTGAAATTCTGCGCATACTTCCGGCAGTGGTTGAAATTCCGCTGCATGAGGGCACGGGGACTGGTGCGCACGCTCTCGGAATACTCGGCGGGATAGAGGTCGAGCCGGAAATTTTCAAACGTTTCCCGCCCGCTGCCGAGCAGGCTCGTCAGCTCCTTTTTCTGCTCCTGCCGGCACAGCTCGCGCAGGCACGAGCACATCTGCGCGCCGACATAGCCGCGCCCGCCGCACTTGGCGCACACGGGCGTGTCATCCAGATAGCCGTCGTCAAAATCCCCGGCCTCGAGGATCCAGCTCCGCTCCCGCTGGAGCGCGAGATTCTTTTCCCGGACGGCGGCGACGGCCTGCGACGGATCCTCGCCGCGCTGCAGGGCCGCGGCCATCAGCTCGGCCATGGTGCGGCGCAGCTCGTTATCGATTTCGGCCAGACGGGGATAGCGGGCATAGGCGTCCGCTCTGTGGGCGGCGTTCTCCTGCTCGCGCTCCGCCTTGGCCTGCTCCAGCCGCGCGCGGGCGCGATGGAGCACCTGTTCGCTGTATGCCATCTCAATCGTCCTCCTCTGCCAGCATGCGGGCCACGGCCTCCTGCGCCAGCGGGCTCAGTGCGGCGTCATGCTGCTGATAGGCGCTGGTGCGGCGCTGCTCCGGCTGCGGCTTGCGCGGTGCATCTCCGGCCAGAATCTCCTCCGGCGTGTGCAGGTTCTGCTCGTGCCAGCTTGTCAGAATGGAATTCATGTACGCCCACTTGAGCGCGCCGGTGTTCAGACAGGTGCGCTCATAGGCCATGCGGATCGTGTCGTCGCGGAAGCCCATCCGAATCCACGAGACCAGATATTTCTCCTCCGCGGGAGTCAGGCGGCGCTGGTCGATCTGCAGCAGCTGGCGCAGCTGCTGCACACGGGTGTGGAGCTGCAGCTGCTGCTGCACGTAGAACGAGGCAGTCTCCAGCGTGTCGATGCCCTCATCCGCCCAGCGATAGGCCTCTTTTTCAATGGCGCGCATGGACGGCGCGCGCGAATCGCGGCGGCGGCTGCGCTCCAGACAGTAATAGAGCAGCACGCCCACGACCTCCGTCGGCAGGCGGAGATAATCAATGAACGAGAGCAGGATCTTCAGCTCCTCCGTGGAGAGCGTGCGGCCGAGACGGCGCTGCGCCTCGCCGACGAGATTGCGGAAGCGTCCGTCGCCCGCCTGCTGCTCGCGCTTCAGGTCCTCTTCGGTGTACTGTGGGCGCTCCGGCGTGGGATGCACCGGGCGCTCCTCCTGCCACAGGCCAAGCTGGCGCAGCGTGTCCGTCGCGCCGACCATGCGCGGGACGGTGAAGTGCAGGGCGGCCAGCGCCGTTTCGCGCGGCAGTTCCGCCTTGCGGTATAAAAATAAAACTGCGGCATCCGGATTGCCGCAGGAGGTGAGCTTGCGGACCTCTTCTTCGGTTAGGGTGATTCCCGGCATGGTGCTTCATACTCCGTACAACAAAAATTTCGAGATGATTATACCACAGTTCCGGGAAAGCGGCAAGCGCCGCGCGCGGAAATCGGCGGATCCGCGCAGCGAAAAATTTTGGAACGGGCGGAACATTTCCCCGGCAGGTGCGTCTAATAAAAGAAACAGTCCGGGAAGACAGATCGGGAGGGACATCGTATGAAACGAGGGATCGCCATTCTTCTTGCCGCCCTGCTGCTGGGCCTGTGCGCCTGCAGCCCGACGGGGGCGGATGCATCGGAGCCGGGCGGGACGCAGCCTGGCACCCAGCCCGCGACCCGCGGAACGGAAACGACAGCGGGCACGCAGCAGACGCAGCCTTCCGCGCAGGAGACCGATCCGACGGCAGAAACGCCGGAGGAGCCGGAGATCAACGAGGCATTCACCGCAGCCGTCCCTGATGCGCCGGAGGGCGCACTCGGCGTGATGTTCAACGAGCCGCTGGATGGGCTGGAGCTGACGGTGACGCAGAACGGCCCCGCGGGCGAATATGACCGTGCCTATATCGTGGCAAAATATGTTGGCTCGTGGGTCAATGTGTTCGGCGTGACGTGGGAGAGCGGGCGGCTGAATGTCGGCGACAAGGCCCTCTATTCGTTCCGCACCGGGCAGGGCGATGTCATCGGCGGCTCGTTCGACCGCCCGGACGGCGGCGCGATGTATTATCTGACCGTGAAGGCGCCGGACGGCAGCGATTTTGGAGAATACCTGACCTACAACGGCCGCTGGGGCTCGCCGCAGAAGGAATATCTCATGGACACCTGCTGGAATGCGGAGGCGGTCCTGCGCGAGGCTGCCGGTGCGGACGAGGACTGGGAGCTCTATGACAGCCGTCTCATTCAGGACGACGGCATCCCCTATGTCTGCTTCCGGCTGGAGGGCGAGACGGAGCAATATGCGCTGGTCCCGCCGGACGGCTCGTGCGTCTATGCTGCCGAGCTCGACCCCGATACGGATCGCTACTGTATTACCGGTGTATTTTAAGAGCAAATGAAAAGCGCTGCGGATCAGAAGAGGCTTCATAAGGAAGAATGGGCTATCTCAAAATAGAATTTTCTGAAAATTAGCCCAACAATAAATGCCGTGAAAATCCAATTAAAACTGGATTTCCACGGCATTTATCTAACTTTTGAAGGGAACTATTCTCTTACAATTCGCATTTTGAGACAGCCACTTCTTTTGGCGCGATCCGAAAACGGATCGATACTGGATTTTGGTGACAAGATCCGATGCTCGCTGTACCTATGGACGAAAATGATATTCCGGGCTTTGCCCGGAGTGATATTTTCCTTTTCGGAACGTGATATAAAAGCCGCTCGGCTTTTGTGATATATATTCGCCTGTTAAACTGCCGCAGGCAATATCACGATGCGAAGCATAATATCACTGTCCAAAGGACAATATCACT
>ENA-UOJQ01001304-UOJQ01001304.1-human-gut-metagenome-genome-assembly--contig:-P63-NODE-1304-length-20891-cov-4.781004_pt1 | contig 20891 bp, 9 predicted proteins | sample MGYA00242352_ERZ723899 | MGnify/ENA metagenome assembly ERZ723899 | reverse complement strand
ATCTGTTTTACTTATATCGTGCGGAGGTAAAGAGGTGCTTTTTACTTCTTTTTCCCCGGTTGACTATGTGAATCCGTTAGTGGGAACTCAATCTAAGTTTACCTTGTCTACGGGTAATACCTATCCGGCTGTCGCATTACCGTGGGGAATGAATTTCTGGACACCGCAAACGGGAGATATGGGAAATGGCTGGGCCTATTGTTATACCGACGACAAGATAAAAGGATTTAAGCAGACACATCAGCCCAGTCCGTGGATCAATGATTATGGGCAGTTTGCATTGATGCCGGTGACCGGTGGTAAAAAGTTCCTGCAAAATGAACGAGGAAGCTGGTTTTCTCATAAAGCTGAGACGGCAAGACCTTATTATTATAGTGTGTATTTGGCTGACCATGATGTGAAAACAGAAATTACTCCGACGGAACGTTCTGCTTATTTTAGGTTTACTTTCCCAGAAAGTGAAGAGTCGTATATCGTAGTAGATGCATTCGATAACGGGTCTTTTGTTCAGATAGATGAGGAAAATGGCACGGTAACCGGCTATACGACTAAAAATAGCGGGGGAGTACCGGATAATTTTAGAAATTACTTCGTGATGAAATTTGATAAGCCTTTTGCCTCGGCAGAAGTATGGAGCGGAGATAAAATTATAAAAGGTAAAAGAGAGGTAGAAGATAATCATGTCGGTGCTGTGTTGGGATTCAAGACTTATAAAGGTGAAAAGATTGGTGTAAAGGTAAGTTCTTCTTTTATCAGTGAAGAGCAGGCATGGTTGAATTTAGAAGAACTGGGCAGTAGGAATTTTAACGAGGTAAAAGAGTCTGCTCGAAATGCTTGGAACGATGTAATGAATAGAGTGAGAGTAGAAGAGGGAACTGATGAACAACTACGTACTTTCTACTCTTGCTTGTATCGTTCTTTATTGTTTCCCCGTAAGTTTTATGAAGTAGATAAATATGGAAATATTGTTCATTATAGTCCTTACAACGGAGAAGTGAGGAGAGGATATATGTATACAGATACCGGATTTTGGGACACGTTCCGCGCTTTATTTCCCTTCTTGAACCTCATGTATCCTTCTGTCAACAAAGAAATTCAAGAAGGATTGGCAAACAGTTATGAAGAAAGTGGATTTTTACCCGAATGGGCCAGCCCGGGACACCGTCACTGTATGGTGGGTAATAATTCGGCATCTGTTGTGGCCGATGCTTATTTGAAAGGATGCCAGGCAGAAAAGATCGATCTGTTGTATGAGGCTGTTCTGCACGGAGCGAATCATGTGCATCCCCAAGTTCCTTCGACAGGAAGATTGGGATATGAATATTACAATCAAAAAGGATATGTACCTTATAATGTAGGTATTAACGAGAATGTGGCGCGCACATTGGAATATGCCTATGATGATTGGTGTATTATGAGACTGGCGCAACAATTGAACCGTCCGCAGGAAGAAATCGATCTTTATCGGGAAAGGAGTAAGAACTATCGGTTCGTTTTCGATAAAGAGAACAATCTGATGCGTGGGAAAAACGAAGATGGTACATTCCAGTCTCCTTTCAGTCCGTATAAATGGGGCGATGCTTTTACCGAAGGCAACAGTTGGCATTATACATGGAGCGTGTTTCATGATGTGCAGGGACTTATCGATCTGATGGGAGGGAAGGAGAACTTTGTCTCCATGTTGGATTCTGTTTTTGTGGTTCCTCCTATTTATGACGATAGTTATTACGGGCAGTGCATTCATGAAATAAAGGAAATGCAGATTATGAATATGGGCAATTATGCACATGGCAACCAGCCTATCCAACATATGATTTATCTTTATAATTACGCCGGGCAGCCTTGGAAAGCGCAATATTGGTTAAGGGAAGTGATGGATAAGCTGTATACTCCTTATCCTGATGGCTATTGTGGAGATGAAGATAATGGTCAGACTTCTGCATGGTATATATTTTCTGCGTTGGGCTTTTATCCGGTATGTCCGGGCTCAGGGGAGTATGTGATGGGAGCTCCGCTCTTTAAAAAGGCGATTCTTACGTTGGAAAATGGAAAGCAGATCGTTTTGAATGCTCCCGACAACACGAACGAAAATAGATATATACGTTCTCTGAAAATGAACGGGAAAGAGTATAACCACAATTGGTTGAAACACGAGGAATTGATGGACGGCGCTGTTCTTGATTTCGATATGAGTCATACGCCTAATACAGAGCGCGGAATAAACGATGAAGATTTCCCGTATTCTTTGACTAACGAGGATAAGTAAGAATCAAATAAATCCCATGTACATTCGAGGTGTTCCGGTTCGAATAAACCGGAGGTGACCATGTTTTGACCTCATGAAAACTACTTTTTACTGCTTGATGAAAAGTAAAATCGGTGGAGGTGATCTTGATGACGTGGTATAAAAAGTCTGAAAATTTAAGAGGTGAGTCGCATGATGAAGAGAGTTCTTATCTATGGAGTGCTGTTTTGGGTATTGGGTTGCTATAAGGCAGCCAGTCAAGAGGCGATAGGGCTTTATGACCTGCATTATACTTTGGAAACCGACTTGTCGACACCAAAGGGACGCAATGTCGCTTGGGACGATGTACATGTCGTTTCGGCTTTGCAAGGAATCGTCAATCGGGATGCTCCGCAACTATATGTCTTTTTTGTGGATAGGGATCAATTGGATATTGATAAATATTGGTTGAATAAGTATCGTAGGAAAGGTCAGTGGTTGTATCAAAAGGAAACGGTGACGTATAATACCATTGAAGACTTGGTGTCGGCTTACGCCGGATACATAAAGGGGGTGGTACTTTATGATGAGAGAGTTCCGTCCACAAGCAATGTCGCTTCTGCCGTTGCGGGTGCGGAAGACCTTTTGCCGATCCGTTATGATCTTGATTCCGAGAGTTTGTATAGCCGCTTAGTTTTGGGTGGTCCCCGATTGAAAGTAAAGCGTAGATTGATCAATGAAGATGGAAGTGTTATGTTTACGGGATCGGGGGTGATTCCGGGGACGAATCGAAACAGCACAGGCTCTATAAAAAACGATCCGTACATTTGGTATATAGAGAATTATATGAAAACTGGCAAGTGTAACACGGAATATGCCGCTTATTATCTGGATCAATATTGGAAACAAAATCCCGGTGCTACGGTACGGAATCATCATACGCTTTCTAATCATGATTTTTTCATTAGCAAGCGAGCTTTCTTTTTCGATTTATCACCGTGGGGAGACGAACCGGCAACAGACGAACCGACTCAAAAGGTAGGGACTGATTTGGCTACCCTTAAAGAAATGCTATTGTTGGCATACCAACAGAATAAAGGTGAAAAGTACTGCTATATAGGAGGGTTCCCCTCATGGGCATTTAAATACACGAAGCATGCCGGTGGTATCCACGACGATGTTCCTACGGAGTGGGAGTTTTTACGTCTTATCAGCGCTTACAACGCTTTTAAAGATGCCGATGCAATTGCAATCGGAGCGTTGGCAAATGCCTCTTTTTGGCAGCATTTCCCTTTGGAGGAACGGTATTCGCAACCGTGGGTTACTCATGAAGAGTTGAAGCAAAGAGGATTGTTGACCGAAGACGGTAAAGTCGACGTGAAAGGAAGGAACTTTCTGATATTTTATGTGGGGGATTATGATGCGTCATCGTGGGTGAGCCAATTTACCTCACTTACTTGGGACGACCCCAATAGAGGAAAAGTCCCGATGATGTGGGCCATAAGTCCGGTATTACAGGAGCGCGTGCCTCATGTGTTACATAATTTTAGAAAAACGGCTACTAAGAATGATTATTTTGTCGCATCGGATAATGGAGCCGGATATTTGAGCCCCGGAATGTTACAAGAACCCAGACCTATTTCGGGATTACCTTCTGGATTACAATCGTGGGCGGAGCACTGCAAGCCCTATTATGAGAAATGGGGATTGAGCATTACCGGCTTTATTGTCGACGGTTATGCTCCCGGTTTGAATTGGGAAGGAATGGAATGTTATCGATCGTTTAGTCCCAATGGAATCGTTCCTCAGAAACTATCTTCGTGGAGTATGCTTTTTGGAAATATGCCTGTGTTGAGGGCCGATTACGATATCAATGATGTCGAGCCCAAAGATGCTGCGGTGGCTATCGTCAATAGAATAAGGGAGAGAGAGGGGTTGCCTTTTCATTGGTTTAGAAATATAATAAAATCTCCCACGTGGTATGTAGAGGTAGTCGAGGAACTGAAAAAAATAGATGATAGTATCTGTTTGTTGGATGCCCCGTCTTTTTTTGAGCTTTTGCGGATTTATTTGAAGGAAACTGCTCCTTTTGCCGGTGGTACGGGGAGTAGGGAAGATCCGTTTCTTATTTCTACTCCGCAACAGTTCGACCATATAAGGGAGTATAGAGGCCAATGCTTTCGATTGATTAACGACCTCGATTTTTCTGATTATGTCAGAGAAGATGGCCAAAGTTGGTGGCCTTTGGGCGAATGGGGAAGTGGAGATAATGCTATGGAGCGTTTTCGTGGCTTTTTTGATGGAGGTGGATATTCGATTAGGAATTTGTCGGTGGAACGAAAAGCTCATGACCTGAGTATTTTTGGTGTGACAGAAGGTGCAGAGATTATCAACTTGAAAGTTGAAAATTGCAGCATCATTGGAGAGGGGCGTTTAGGCGTTCTGACAGGCGCTACCTTTTCTACAAAGATAGAACAGGTCGATATACTCGATAGCCAATGCGAAAACCGATTATCGGATCATGGGTCGAATGCCGGAGGTTTGACAGGTCCACTTTACCGGTCGGTGGTAAAAAACTGTTCTGTGAAGGGTGGAAATGTTTATGCGAAGGATTGTGCGGGTGGTATATCCAGTTCCATGAGTGAAGATAGCGAAATCATCGATTGTTACTCGACTTGTCGGATAGAAGGAATTACGAATGTCGGAGGAATAACGGGAAAAGTGAATTGAAAAATGATGCCTCTCGAATATTAATGTTTTGTTAATGTTTCGGTAGTAAAAAATCTACTTTATGTATGCTTGAATCGTGGATTCTTAATGTATTATTAATGTTTTTGTTAATATTATAATCTTACTTTTGTCTCACACACATAAAATGCTGTAATGAAAAAAGAACCTTTAATTGTATTCATTTCTATTTTATTTTTACTTGTATCGTGTAGAGTAAAAGACGAAAATATCGAATCGGCGATATTTGCTCCGGTAAATTATGTGGACCCGTATATAGGAACCGGCGGACATGGTCATACGTTTTTAGGAGTCGCTGCTCCATTCGGAGCCGTGCAGATCGGTCCTAACAATATAAATAAAGGGTGGGATTGGTGTTCGGGTTATCATTACTCCGATTCGATTGTAATAGGATTTTCACATTTGCATCTCAATGGAACCGGTTGTAGCGACACGGGCGATTTGTTATTTATGCCATATACGGGGAAAATGCGTACGCAGCCGGGAACCCAAGATAATCCCTTATCGGGTTATGCTTCTTATTATTCTAAGAGCGATGAAACGGCTTTACCCGGATATTATGGAGTAGTATTGAAAACTCATCGTACAAAAGTAGAATTGACGGCGTCGGACCGAGTTGCCTTTCACAGATACACTTTCCCGAAGAATGTCGAAAAGTATGTGATGATTAATTTAAAGGATGCCAATGGTGACGATCGTCCTACCGATACATATCTGGAACAAGTGAACGATACTACTGTCAGTGGTTATCGTTGTTCCTCTGGTTGGTCGAAGCAACAGCAAATCTATTTTACGGCTGTTTTCTCCGAACCGATACGTTTAGCTTTGTTTCACGATTCGATACCGGTACAAGGAAATGTTTTACAAGGCATCGACGTGAAGGGAAATGTAATTGTCGCATCTGATGTCGAGAAACTTGATGTGAAAGTGGGAATATCGCCGGTGAGTATGGAAAATGCGGCGGCTAATATTCGACAAGAAATCGCCGATTGGAATTTTGAACGGGTTGTAGATGAGACGACTGCCAAATGGAATGCCGAATTGTCCAAACTGCAAGTATCGACTACGGATACAGTAGCCAAACGTATTTTTTATACAGCTTTATATCATGCGTTTATACAACCGGCTATGTTCAATGATTGTAACAAGGAATATAGAGGTACAGACAAAAATGTGTATGGAGATCCGGGTTTCACCAATTATACCGTATTCTCATTGTGGGACACGTATCGTGCGGCTCACCCATTATATACGTTGGTGCAGCCGGAGCGTGTTCCCGATTTTATTAATTCGATGTTGGCTATTTATGAGCAACAAGGACGTTTGCCGGTTTGGCATTTGTATCGCTCGGACACGAATGAAATGATTGGTATATTGAAAAATATGAAAGTTTTTAATTACGAACGGGATTATAAAGCAATGAAGGCTTCAATGATGTCTGATTATAAGGGATTATCGTATGTGACAAAACTTGAATATATTCCGGCAGATAAAGAGAAGGAATCGGTAGCTAAGGGATTGGAATATGCCATTGCAGATTGGGGAGTGGCACAAGTGGCTCGAAAGCTGGGTAAGGTAGATGACTATGAATATTTTTCGAAGAGAGCTTTGGCATATCAAAAATATTGGGACAAGGACACCCGCTTTTTCAGAGGAAAAAATCAAGATGGTTCTTGGCTTACTCCGTTTAATCCTGTTCATTCAACTCATCGGAACGATGCTTATTGCGAAGGAAATGGTTGGCAATATACATGGTTAGTCCCTCATGATGTGGAAGGTCTCATTTCTTTGTTGGGTGGTGATGACGCTTTTGTTTCGAAATTAGATAGTTTGTTTTCGGTTAATGCCGATTTGGGCGATGCGGCATCTCCTGATATTTCCGGTCTGATAGGGCAATATGCACATGGCAATGAACCCGGACATCATACCGTATATCTTTATTCGTATGCTGGGTTGCAGTGGAAAACGGCGGAGAAAGTCGATTATATATTGTCACAAATGTATCATGATTCACCCGACGGGTTACAGGGTAACGAGGATTGCGGGCAGATGTCTTCGTGGTATGTGTTTTCGTCCTTAGGTTTTTATCCGGTCAATCCTTCTAATGGAATCTATGTTTTCGGAAGACCGATTTTTGATAAGGTCGCTTTGAAATTGCCAGAAAATAAGGTGTTTGAAATAAGGACGGTCAATAATTCAAGAGAGAACAAATATATTCAGTCGGTTCAGTTGAACGGTCGACCGTATGATAAGTCTTACATCTCTCATGCCGATATAGTGAATGGGGGAACATTGGTTATTACAATGGGAAATAAACCGAATAAGGATTTTGGGGCGAATATGGATTGTCGTCCGAAATCCGCTATTAAATAAAGTGTTATTAATAATTTAAAGTTTTAATGTCATGGAAAAGAATGATTACAAAAAGATTGTAGCATCTTGTTTTTGCAGCATGATGCTGGTTTCGAGTGTTTGGGCACAGGAAAGTGATTTGTATGCCGGGGGTACTGGGTCAAAGTCAGATCCCTATTTGATTGAGACGGAAGCTCAGTTCGATGCTGTACGCGAGAATCGGGGCTCCTATTTTAAATTGATGGCCGATTTGGATTTTGCTTCTTATGAAAAAGAAGGCGGTTGGTGGCCGTTAGGAGAATGGGGAAGCGGAGATGGTTCGGACCAACGTTTTAGCGGTACGTTTGATGGTAATGGGCATAAGATTTCCAATTTGATGGCTAAGCATGGAGATGATACCGGTGCGCATGATATGAGTGTTTTCGGCGTTGTTGACGGTGGTACGATTAGAAATTTATTGCTTGATAATGTGACTGTCATTGGTGGCGGGCGTTTAGGTATCTTGACGGGATTAACTCGTAATGCTACGATTGAGCAAGTGGGAGTTATCAACAGTTCTTGTTCGAACATTGGAACAGGTTCTAATTCCAGCGGCCTCGTTGGGCCTTGTGCCGGTACTACTGTAATCACAGACTGTTATACGGCCGATTGTAATGTAATGGCTAAGTCTACTGATGGTGAGACCGGGGATGCCGTAGGTGGAATCGTTAGTTCTGGAAATGCCACAGTGATGTATTGTTATTCGACTTCTACTATCGAAGGTAAAACCAATGTCGGTGGTATTGTCGGTGCTAATGATGGTGGCGCGGTTATTTCCTGTTTGTCTTTGAACAAGGATATTATAGGCGAAGTCGAAGTGACACATCGTGTTGTAGGAAAGAGAAACGGTGGAGATGTTTCTGATAATTATGCGCACTCTTCGGTTTTATTGAATGGTCAAGCCGTAACAGAGGGAACGGGAATCGATACCGATAATGGAGAAACGGTAGAGGAACTGACCGAATCGTTTTATGCAGACGATATGGGTTGGGATTTTGATGAAATATGGACAATAGATCCCACTATCTCTCCTTATCCGGTATTTAAATGGCAAACAAGCACAAGTGGAGTTACAAATGTCGAAAAAGCCGCTTATAACGTTTATGTGACTACCGACGGTATCCGAGCAGAAGGTTTGAATGGAAATGAAATGATCTATGTCTATACGACGAATGGTGTGTTGGTGGCTAAACAAATAGCTGAAAATACAATAGAGAATATTTCTTTGACCGGAAAAGGTATCTATGTAGTCAATATCGTTTCAACCGGAGCTTCCCAAGCATTTAAGGTTGTAAAATAAAAAATCAAATAGGAGAGGATTCGCTTAGTCGGTCCTCTCCTTTCCTATCTTTTTTAAATTCTAAAATTGCAATTGCTTGTTAAGGAAATGGTTGAATAACAATAATCTAACAGGACGCATGAAAAAAAACAATTTCTTTTATATGGAAAAGGCGGTTTCAATGCTTTCCCATTATTCTCATTCATTCCTATTTTTATTTTTTGTTGTGGTAGGCTGCGCTACGGTTTTAGCAGAAAATGATCAACAGCAGAAAATTTCAGGGGTAGTGAGGGATCAGTCCGGGGAACCTTTACCCGGGGTTAATGTCGTAGTGGTGGGAACTAATACCGGTACGATGTCGAATATAGACGGTATTTTCAATTTGAATGTATCCGGTGACAAATTGGACAAAGCGGAATTGAAATTCTCATTGATCGGCTTTGCTTCGAAAAATGTTGCCTTGAAGGGAAAAACCGTAGTGAATGTGACTTTAAGTGAAGATGATCAGATATTAGATGAAGTAGTGGTCGTAGGTTACGGCACACAGAAAAAAGCTACTTTAACAGGAGCAGTCAGTACGATAGGAACAGATGAACTGACCGTTACACCCACTTCGAATGTCCAAAATATGTTGGCCGGTAAATTGCCGGGTGTGCGTATTCAACAACGTACGGGAGAGCCGGGTAGTTATGATGCCAAGATGGATATCCGTGGATTGGGTACTCCTTTGGTCGTTATTGATGGTGTCGTAAGAGAGGTGTCAGATTTCCAGCGGTTGGAAGCTAACGATATCGAGAGCGTGTCTGTATTGAAAGACGCATCTGCCGCTATTTATGGTATGCGTGCATCGAATGGCGTGTTATTGGTGACGACTCGTAAGGGTGAGAGCGGTAAGACCCGAATTGATTATACCGGAAGTTTCGGTTTCCAGAATCCGTCGGGCTTGCCTGATGTTTTGGATGCTGCTCAATATGCCGAGCTTGTTCGTGAAGCTGATAAAAATATGGGTAGAGGTATTAATACCACTTTCACGGAAGAAGATGTAGCTCGTTTCCGCCGGGAGGGAGGAACCGACTGGTATGATTTGGCTATGAAAAATTTGGTCCCTCAAACCCATCACAATGTAACGGCCAGCGGAAGCGGGAAGCGTACACAATATTTCCTTTCTTTTGGTTACTATGGCGAAGACGGTATTTGGAAAACCGGCGATTTAAATTACCATCGTTATAATATCCGTTCCAATTTGAGTTTCGATGTTACAAAAGATTTGAAAGCCGAATTGTTGATCGGTGCGATGTCCGATGAAAAGAATCAACCTTATAAAGATACTTGGGAACAGTTCAAAGCTATTTGGATGCTTAAACCTACGGAAACTCCGTATGCCAATAATAATGAGAGTTTTCCTAATGACGTGATGTATGGTTTGAATCCGCTTATGATTACCGATGCCGATCAATCCGGTTATAAGCGTAGGATAAACCGAACCTTGAATACTACATTTACATTGACTTATAAAGCTCCTTTTTTGAAAGGATTAAGTGCTAAGTTTTTGTATGCTTATGATTATAAGAACTATCAACAGAAAGAATTTCAAAAACAATATACATTATATAAATACGATAGGGAGAAAGATGTTTATAATTCTCAGATATATTCATCGCCTTCTTCTATTTACAGAAAATCATGGGAGGGAGCACAGAATCAATTACAGGCTTCTTTGAACTATGAGCGTCTTTTTGCAGAGAAACATAACTTGAAAGTCTTGTTTTTGTACGAACAAAGTGCAAAGGAAGAGGATAACTTGTGGGCAAAAAGAAACTTCGAGATGGATGCCGTAGACGAGATTTTTGCAGGCTCCGAAGAAGAGCAAATCGGTAATGCCGATGCTGGCCAGATTTATCGTGTAACGAATATGGGTCTAGTCGGACGTGTCAATTACGATTATCAATCCAAATATTTGGCAGAAGTTAGCTTCCGTTATGACGGTTCTTCCAAGTTTGCCAAAGGACATCGTTGGGGATTTTTCCCATCGGCCTCTGTCGGATATAGAATTTCGGAAGAGAGCTTTATCAAAGAATTTGCTCCGCTGTCCTTTATTACGAATTGGAAGTTAAGAGCATCTTATGGAGCTATGGGTGACGATGGTTCCTCGTCCTATCAATATTTGTCGGGATATGATTATCCGGGCGCCAGTTATGTATTCGGCGATGTTGTCTATAAAGGATTGGGTTTCAGAGGTCTACCGAATGAACTGATAACTTGGTATAAGTCGAAGACCTTGAACGTGGGAACCGATCTTGATCTTTGGAATGGTATGCTGTCTGCACAGGTAGATTTCTTTTGGAGATACAGAGATGGTCTGTTAGGAAAGAGAAGTGGTGAAGTTCCCGGTACTATAGGTGCTGAATTGCCGGAAGAAAATTTGAATCAAGATTTGTATAAAGGTTTTGAAATCGTATTGGGACATCGCAATAAGATTAATGATTTCAACTATTCGGTAAGTTTGAATTTTGCATTGACTCGTCGTCAGAACAGACATTTGGAGGAAGGGGATGCAGTGAATTCCTATGATAGATGGAGAAATAAATATTCAAACCGATATTCCGATATGGGGTGGGCTTATGGCTCAAACGGACAATTTACTTCGATGGAGGATATTTGGCGGTCGCCTATTCAAGACGGTCAGGGTGGTGCTACCCAGTTGCCGGGTGACTGGAAATATGAAGACTGGAATGGCGACGGAATCATCGATGACAATGATGTTTATCCGAACGTGTACGAGCACACCAATGATAACGGAAATCCCAAAATGACATTCGGTGCTACTATCGCTGCCGAGTGGAAAGGGTTTGATGTGAACCTGTTGTTCCAAGGCGGTGGTGGATTCAATGTGATCTATTTCGAGCAATTGCAATACCCGTTGTGTTTCGGTGGAAACGGTTTGGCTCATTTTTATGACAGATATCGTCAGGACGAAAATGGGAACTGGATTCCCGGAAAATGGCCTACGACCCGTGATGCCGGATCTTATAGCGTGAATTATGCAAGATGTAAACAGACGACATACGATGCTTCTTATTTACGGTTGAAAAGCGTGGAAATTGGCTATACAATACCCCAGCATATCACTCGTAAATTCAAAGTGGATCGTTTGAGGATATTTGCAAATGGCTATAATTTATTTACGCTATCTAATTTGGATTTCGTCGATCCCGAGCATCCGGAAGGGAATTATGGATACCTGTATCCGATTATGAGAAACTTTAACTTTGGATTGAATTTATCATTCTAATTTGAAATACGATGAGAATAAATAAGATATTAGTATCGGCATTGGTGATGGCCCTATCGTTTTATTCGTGTGATTACTTAGATGTGCCGCCCATTAATATTATACAAGATGATGCGATTTTTAATTCAGAATCGGGTATAACGTCTTATATGACGACTCTTTACTATGACTTACCCATAGAGGACTTTCGCTATACACAACAAGGATTCAATGTATCGGGTAAAGGGCAAGGTCGTTTACCGAATGTATCGGGTGAGGCTATGTGTAGTTCCAGCGATGATATTTCGACCATCGGTGATGGAACTTGGTGGGGCTGTTGGGATTATGGAAAAATTCGTCGGGTGAATTACTTTTTGAAAAATTTCCCGGCCTATAAATCCAATTTCCAGAATACGGTTCTTGCTGATGCATGGATGGGAGAGGCTCATTTTATCCGGGCTTACTGCTATTTTGCAATGGTGAAAAGATATGGTGGTGTACCTATATTGAGAGAACCGCAAGAGTATGTAGGCGATATTGAATCGCTGAAAGTACCGAGAGATACGGAAAAGGCCTGCTATGATTTTATTGCGGAAGATTTAGACGAGGCTTTCCGTCTGTTGCCCGATAATGAGGAGATTTTGGGAAAAGGACGTGCCACCAAATATGCTGCTTTGGCATTGAAGTCTCGCGCTATGCTGTATGCCGGTAGTATCGCGCGTTATGGAACCGTTGATTTGAATGGTTTGGTCGGTATCGATAAGGCTTTGGCAAACGATTATTTCGAATTAGCTTATAAAGCTGTAAAGGAACTTGAAAAATCGAAGAGATTTTCGTTGTATAGGAAGAACTCGGATAAAGAGAAGAATTTTGCCGAGCTGTTCCTTGCCGAGGACAGCCCAGAGAATATTTTCTGTAAATATTTCCAACGCAATGTAAACGCACATGGCTGGGATGTTTATTTCGTTCCTTACCAATACCGTGGAAACGGTTTTTCTTCCAATATGAACCCTACATTGGAATTTGTTGAAATGTTTGAACACAAAGACGGTACTCCTGCAAATTTCGCAGAAAGAGCGAAGAACACTTATTTCGATGATCCTTCGGAGCTGTTTCAAAATATGGATGCCCGTTTTGGCGGTTCGATCATTTATCCGAATGCTATTTTCAAGGGAGAGCCTTGTTCTATACAAAAGGGATTGATCATAGAAGATGGCAGCAAGAAGGAAAATGCCACGAATTATGAGGAGGCTGTTTATACGGCCAATGACGGACAGGTTTATCATATTGTAGGGAAAAGCGGAAGTGGAAATTATTCGGGTAATATGACTGGTTTCTTTATGCGCAAGTACTTGAACGAGAATATGCCGCAATCAGAAGTCATCGAAAATTATTCGGAACAACATTGGATTGAGTTCAGATATGCAGAAGCTCTCTTGAATGGAGCCGAAGCGGCGGTAGAAATGGGGCAGCATTTGGACGATGCCTTGCTTTGGATAAATGATATCCGCAGTCGTGCAGATATTAAGCAACTTTCTTTAAGCGACTTGACCGTAGATAAGGTTAGACACGAACGCAGAATCGAGCTGGCTTTTGAAAATCACACGTATTGGGATTTGAGACGTTGGAGAATTGCCGATAAAGAAATCGAGACCAAGCAGTATACGGGTTTGTGTCCATATTTCGATATTAACAAACAGAAGTATATATTCGAGGAAGTCGCTGCCAATAAATACTATTATACATTCGATGTAAAAATGTATTATGAGAGAATTCCTGATGGGGAAATTGCCAAGAATGAGAAATTGAAACAAAATCCGTATTATAATTAAAAGCGTAATAAAATATGAAAAGGTTATATTATATATTTGGTTTGTCGGCATTGCTTCTCTCGTCCTGCAACTATTTTGAATATGACAATTATGAAGCTCCGAATTCCGGTTTGGAAGGGACTGTTGTCGACCGTAAGACCAACGAGCCTTTGCAGGCAGAAGCGGCAAATAGCTATAAAGTCGAATATTATGAGTTAAGTTGGGAAGAGGCGGGACACGCCAATACCCAGTCCCGATTCTTTTGGGGGAAAGCCGATGGCACTTTTTTGAATACGAAAATTTTTGCCGGGAAATATCGGATTACTTTGAAAGAAGGCGCATTTTACGCTCCCGAACCGGAAGTCGTGTATTTGAAAGAGAATCGTTTGACCCGATTGGATTATTCCGTTATACCTTATGCTCGTGTGAATATAGATGAAATCACATTGACCGGTAGCAAACAGAATAATTTGGAGATCAAATATACGATTGAAGATACAGAGAAGGAAGTCAATACGGAAGGTTTGGACGAGGGGTTGTATACTTTGAGCGAAGCCCAAGTTTTTATTTCCAGCAAATCTCCTAATGTGGGAGTGAATAATTCGGAAACCAAGTATACGATAAGAGCTAAAAAGGAATTTGAACGTGGCGATTATGAACCCGGAGTACCTTTCCAAGTGGTAGAAAAGAATGTAAGAAATTTGGATCCGGGGAAATATTGGGTGCGTATTGGAGTCCGTACCGCTAATCCTCAAAAACGATATAATTTTAGTACGATAAAAGAAATTGTTGTTCCGGTATAAACTGCTGAAAAATAAAATTATAAAATATGAATGTAAAGTATGCTATAATATTGGCATCTGGTTTGAGCAGCACTGTGGCAGTCATGTCACAGGCTGCTCCTTTAACGAATGGGGATATCGATTCTCCTTCACAGGATGCTATGATTCTGCCTATGGAAGAATCGAAGGTGTCGGTCGTTTATGACCCCAAGACCTCGGTGGTTTTTACAGATGAGGGAATAAAAGGGACAAGCGATGGTTTGACATTGGATTTGGGAGAGATCGATTTCGGTTCGGGGGACTATGCTCGTGTTTGGGTTGAGATGGCAAATGTTATGAAACCGACGGAGCAGACCGGATTCGATTTTTATTTAGATGACATGCTTTTGGAACCTAAGACCGATTTTACAATTGCACAGGAACTTCCCCATCTCGATTCTTATGAATCCGATAAACAACCTCAGGAAGGTCTTTTTTTCAAAAATCAGAATGTGCCTTTAAGCCAGATTTCGGTAATTGATGTTAGGGGTGATGACAGTTATGGTAAAATAACGGCGGCCGTTGCTCAGGGCGTGTTGAACCAGAGCAATGCGGAGGTTTACTTGGTGTATGAAGATCATCACCAGACACAGTTCGAAGACGTTTATGGGAAACAGGGGGAAACGTGGAACCTCTTACGGGGAAATTATTCGGAAGAAAAATATGCGGGATTAGCTACGTTGGTCGATAAGTATAAAGATCGTTTTAAAAAGATGGTCCTTTGGGATCCTGATAAGGAATGGACTTGGTGCTTGGCACAAATGATTTGTGCACAGCAAAAAGGGATTCCGGTTACTAAGGAGATAAAGGAATTTTTTAACAATGAACTGGATTGGAATATAGAATGTGAAGACATTTCGAATAATTGGGCCACTAAATTGGAGGCCTATCAGTGGGCTATCGATAACTTGGCCGACGGATGTCATAAGTCTCTGAGCTTTTCTGCCGGTTTGCGTAGTGACTATGTTTCCAACCCGTGGAAGATATATGATTATGCAGCAGCCTCCAAAGGGTTTGTATTTTTTTTAAGCGACTCGGATCCCGATGAATTTGCCATGATTCAGAAGATTTGTGATAAAATGGACTATCAACCGGGTTCTTCCACAATGGGTTATGGGGCAGGAAAAGACGGGGATGCTCTGAATAATGCAACCAATCCGTATAATGTAGGTTTTATGGTTAGTGATTATTACGCAAACGGAAGTTTTTGGTGCTCGTTCCCGAGGAAAGCTTTCCAACAGCGTAAGGGTCAAGCCATAGAGGCATTGCCCGGCAAAATCTATGTGAGTCTTATATGGAGCGATGGAGATAACGTACAATTCGACTCCAATCAAATGTACAATATGTTTAAGAATGCTCCGGGTAGGGGAAAGGTTCCGGTAGGTATGACAATGGCTGCATCTTTGCAAGAGTTAAATCCCGTTTTGTTGGAGTATTTTTATAAAAATCTGACTCCCAATGATGAATTAGTCGCCGGTCCCTCTGGATTCCAGTTTATCTATGGCGATAAATACAATGAAAATAATTATGAAAAATGGCTGGAAACCAATCAAAAATGGTTGGAAACGGCCGGCTTCCATACTGCTTGCCTGTGGAATACAACTAATAAAGAACGTTTTGGAAGATATATGCAGACTTGTGGTTTGCAGGGCGTTTTTGATGGTTTTGAAAATAATAAGGAACGTTATGAGGTTGGTAAAGACGGCGAAGGTGTTGTCTGTATTCTACAAGGAGCTCATTGTTGGGAAGAGGGCGATGTGTATAAAGATTTGATAAGTGTAAAACCCAACGGGCAAAAGCCTGTTTTTCGGAATGTTTATCTGATTGCGGCCAGTTACGGCGGAGTAGGAGGATATGAACGGTTGATTCGTGAATTACAGCGTGTCGAAAGTTATTTGCCGAATACGTATGAGTTTTTATTGCCCATGGATCTTTGTGCTACGTTAAAAGAGTATATTGAAAAGAATGGAGGAAATGGGCATGAATAAATTCTTTCTGTTTTTACTTCTGTCGTTCCTTGTTGCCGCAAAGCCTGCATATGCCGGGGATATTCGTATTCCGGCCAAAGGAGGAGGCCTTTATCAAGTTGTTATCGTCGATAAGGGTACAGAAGGCGCTAAGTATGATGGAAAGACCGAGTCTATAATTAATACGAGTTCGGGAACGAGGATACGTATCAGAGATATTGATTTCGGGGATGCAAGGCATGGTTTGTATAACCGGTTTATGGTGGAATACACGCACCCCGGAGATTGCGAGGACGGCTTCTTTGATATTTATATAGAAGATACGGCGGTCCCTGTGGCATCGATTCCTGTGGAACAGACGAAAGAGGGAGAGTATAAAGAAGCGTCGGCTCCGTTAAGTGTAAACATTACTGGTTCTCATGCCGTATATGTCCGGTGGAGAAACCATTCGGCCTGTCTGAAAACGTTCGGGGCAAATGAATTGGTCCCTTTTGCCAGCGTAGAACTGATTCGTACAGGGTCTTTAACGAAGTATGAATTTGGCAAAGGAACTTTGGGAGAACTATCCGGTAAGCATCGTTTGAAAATGGTCTGGCGCGGGAATAGTGCGAACGTGGCTAATGTTTATCTGGATAAGAGTGATGTAGTTTCCGTGATGGATATAGAGGAGGAAAAACTGATTGTCGTTGGGGGTAAATTGGGTTTTAGAATTAATTCTGCGACACCTATAAGAAATGTCGAGGTTTATTCTCCCGAAGGATTGAAAGTGAAAGAATTGAGGCTTTCCGATTGTTCGGCATTCGTATCGGTCGCTCCCGGATTTTACATTGTCAGGATAACAAGAGGGAATGGTGGTGCGGTCGTGAAGAAAATATTAGTAACAGAATGACCAAACAAAAAACAGGATTATGAAACGAGGTATTTTATTTTTGCTATTAACTACTTTTTGGGGTGTCTTTGTGGAAGCCGGGAATAACAAGGAAGTCCCCGTTTCTAATTTGAGAGTTCCGGCCTATCCTTTGGTTACCATCGATCCTTACATTTCGGCGTGGTCACATACCGATAAGCTGTATGAAGATGAGGTTCGGCATTGGACAGGAACAGAACATTCTTTGACGGGCGTTTTAAGGGTCGATGGTAAATGCTATCGGTTTATGGGAAAAGGCGAACAGGCTTTGACGTCAATTTTGAAAGATGCCCGAGACGAGGAATGGACAGCCAAATATACGAATACAATGCCTTATGCCGATTGGTATACAAAAGAGTATAATGATACGGAATGGCAGGAAGGTGCGGGGGCATTCGGGAGCGTCGATATGCCTCATGTTAAAACCGAGTGGAATCAGGGGGATATTTGGATACGTAGGAAGTTTTCGATCGAAGATAAGAATATCTCGAAGAAACGGTTATATCTTGTTTATTCGCACGATGATGTTTTTGAACTGTATCTGAATGGGCAGATGTTAGTAAGCACGGGATACAAGTGGAGGAATTATGTCGTGCAACCGTTGGAGGCAGAGCAAGTGAAATCGCTAACCGCAGAAAATAATCTCATTGCAGCCCATTGTCACAATACGAAGGGAGGAGCTTATGTCGATTTCGGCCTATTTACCGATGATGAAATGGAGTCTTTTTTCGGTACGGAAGCCGAACAGATAAAGGTAAGCGTATTACCTACCCAGACCTATTATTCTTTTTATTGTGGTCCTGTCCAATTGGACTTGAAATTTACGAGTCCATTGGTCTTGAATGATTTGGATTTATTGAGTAGCCCGGTTAATTATATTAGTTATGAAGTCCGGTCATTGGATAAACGCGCTCACGATGTGCAGATTTATTTTTCTGCGACTCCCCGATGGGCGGTTAACAGTTTGGATCAAGAAGTAAGTGTAGAAAACTATCGATCTTCCGACATTCATATTCTGAAAACGGGGACATTAGAGCAGAATGTTTTAGGTAAAAGCGGTGATATTATTTGTATCGATTGGGGATACTTTTATCTGGCCGGTAACCTATCTGAATCTTCTGATATGTCTGTGGGAACTCCCCGCTCTATTCAAGAGAGTTTTGCAGGAAAAGGAATACTGCTGGATACAAAAATATCTCGGACATCGGTACGTTTGGATAAGGAAGAAATTCTTTTAGCGTATAGCGAAAATCTGGGCAATGTGAGAGAACGGAAATCCGAAGGATATTTGATGATCGGTTATGACGATATTGCCTCTGTACAATATTTCGGGAAAAATCTGAAAGCGTATTGGAAGAAAAAATATCCGACGATGGAAGCCGCATTGGCCGATGCCCGAAAGAATTATAAAAAAACCATGCAGCGATGTGACGAGTGGGATTATAAGGTTATGAAAGACGCTGTTGAAGCCGGAGGACAGCAGTATGCCGAACTTTGTGCAGCCTCTTATCGCCAAGCTATATCGGCTCATAAACTGGTTTGTGGCCCCGCCGGTGAGTTGTTCTTTTTTTCTAAGGAAAATAACAGCAACGGGTCTATCGGTACGGTTGATGTGACATATCCTTCTTGTCCTATTTTTATTCGGTATAATACAGAAATAATGAAAGCTATGCTGGATTTCATTTTCGATTATAGCGAGTCGGGCCGTTGGAAAAAGCCTTTTGCCGCACACGATGTCGGTACATATCCTTTGGCAAATGGGCAAACTTATCAGGGAGATATGCCTGTGGAAGAAACGGGGAATATGTTGATTATGACGACTGCGATCGCTATTGCCGATGGGAATGCAGACTATGCGGCAAAACATTGGGAAATCTTGACGGCTTGGAGCAATTATTTGGCCGAGGCAGGTATGGATCCTGAAAATCAGTTGTGCACCGAAGATTTTGCGGGACATTTGGCGCACAATGCCAATCTTTCGGCCAAAGCCATTATGGCGATTGCCGGTTATGGTCGCTTGGCCGAAATGTTGAATAAGCCGGAGGAGGCCAAGAAATTTACCGAAATGGCTAAAAGAATGGCCATTGAGTGGGAACGGAGAGCCGATGACGGAGATCATTATCGGTTGGCCTTCGATATGCCGGGTACTTGGAGCCAGAAGTATAATTTTGTATGGGATAAAGTTTTGGGCCTTAATATATTGCCAGACCGTATAATGAAAAAGGAAGTCACTTTCTATCTGAAAACCCAGAACAAATACGGGTTGCCTTTGGACAATCGCTTTACATGGGGTAAAACTGACGATACCGTATGGAGTGCCACAATGGCCGACTCGGAAGGTGATTTTCAAGAGTTGATACGACCGATTTGGAAATATGTAAATGAGACTTCTTCGAGAGTCCCTTTGGGCGATTGGTATGAAACATTGAATGCCGACTATATAAACTTTCGGGCGCGTTCGGTGGTCGGAGGTGTCTTTATGAAATCATTGGATCATTATCTTAGAAATAAAAGGAAATAGATTGTGGAAAAGTGGATCAAAAAAATAATGCAATTTGGAGGTTTATTCCTCTTTATGTCCTGCAATCAGCCCGTCGATGTAGTAACGATCGATTTGTCAAGGGAAGAGGCCGAGATACCTCCCTCCTTGTATGGTATCTTTTTTGAAGAGATTACTCATTCTGGCGATGGCGGTTTATATGCAGAAATGATAAGAAATCGTGGCTTTGAAGATGGTACTTTACCTTCCGGCACGGTGTTGAAAGATGGAAAGGCAGTTGCCAAACCTTTGCATTGCTATTCCAATGATTCCATTAACCATTTTAGTATCGCTTGGAACGATTCGCTTTTTATGGAAAGCTGGGAAGTGAAGTGTGTTTCCGATACGAGGCCTCCTTTTTATGAGATAACCGAGGTTAAGCCACTGAATAACGCTACTCCCCATGCCTTATTTATCGATTTGGGTGCGTCCGCATCCGATGTATGGGTTGTGAATGACGGTTACTGGGGAATAGCCGTTACAGAGGGACAAAGGTATAATTTCCAATTTTATCTGTTTACGGAAGAATTGAAGAATACGGTAGTGACGGCGGCCTTGCTGGATTGCGAAGAACAGATAGTTGTTTCTAAGAATTTCCAGATAGAACGTGATGGTTCGTGGAATCATTATGAGGGAGCTTTTACAGTCGACACGACAGCGAATGATCTTCGTTTTGCTTTGCTGTTACCTCATAAAGGGAAAGTATATATCGATTTTGTATCCATGTTTCCCGAGAACACTTTTTGCGGACATAAAAATGGTTTGAGAGAAGATGTTGCCGGGATGCTTCGAGACTTGCGACCCGATTTTGTTCGTTGGCCGGGCGGATGCATAGTCGAAGGGTTAACTATGGATAACCGTATCAAATGGAAAGAAACGATAGGTGATATTGTGAAACGCCCCGGAGAATATAATTTGTGGGGATATAGTAGT